>OOCZ01002507.1_pt1 | contig 9921 bp, 6 predicted proteins | sample 1671631 | NCBI WGS metagenome assembly OOCZ01 (sample SAMN06348176, study PRJEB24527) | human gut metagenome | reverse complement strand
GATACTACATCACTTAGCAATAATAAAAATACTGAAAAATATTGGGAAAACGGTAAGGAAATACGAAATAATACCTGGGGCTACGAATTTAACACCATTGTAAGAGATGTCGTGGGAATGGACAGGTATGGTATATTGAATAGTCCTGCTTTGAAAAAGGGAAATACTCTTACTAAGGGAACGGCAGACTTTGAGGCAGCGGTGAGCTATGCAACAGAACATAAAACGGATTTGGCATATCAGCCTAGGTCAAATAGGACAGTAATTACCAGACAGAATCAGGGCTTCGTGTATGGCGATTTGAATTCAAATCAAAATACGGAGTATGGCGGTTACAGACTATATGGACAGTTGTGGAATGATATGGGCCACACCTATAATGCTACAAAGGTGAATTCCGGACAGATTACTACATATCCGTTTAAGATTTCCGACAAGATAAATATTTCTGACACACACAGGCAGTACTATCAGCTCGATTTTAATGAGGACAGTGACAATGATGGTGAGAGTGATATTGTTGTCTGGTATACACTTTCAGATCAGGGGATTTACAATGCTTCACCTAAGGATGTACGAAATAACTACTATATCTACACCAAGGGCAATGTCACATACTCAGGTGTAGGACATTCCAACGTCACAGGTTCGATTGATGAGCTAAAGCTCTACATCAACACCATGATTGCGGCATACAGTGTTGTAGAGCATGCACCTGCTATTTCATTAAAAGAGGGCTACGACCCTAAGTCAGCAGATATCAGTACTATTTACTCGACAATAGATGCTGCTATACAGCAGGATGAGGAGGCAAAGACAAATGGTAATCCTGATGCTGCGAGACTGGATGTAGATGATGATGGCAATATTGCCACACAGGATGTATATTTTACCGTTAAGGATACCAACATGCTTCGTAATCAGGTAGATAAGGATACGACTGTCAATATGAGCTTCTTTATCGAGGGTACAAAGGATGACCATGATAAGGAAATAGATGACGATGGCAATACAATCTACCTGAAGGAGATGAAGAACTGGCAGATTTATTCACTGCATGATGATGGCTCAGAGGCTGACCTTCTAGGACCATCAGAAGCAGGAAATAACAGAACCTTCTTTGCAAATAATAAGACCTATAAGGTTAAGGTACCTTTAGCGACTCTGCCGGCAGGGCAGAATTCCATCAAGGTATACGCAGTGGCAAGCAGTAACATCACTGTCATGCAGAACAATCAGGAGGTTAAAAAGAATACACCGGAGGCATACAAGACCTTCCAGATACAGCGTGTAGGTCTTGCAGATTTGGATTAGTTTTCAAAGGCTCCTGGTTATCACATACTTTTCAATTAAGCACAATTTTTCAAACAGAGACTTATATAAAACATTTATATAGTCTCTGTTTTTTTACCGTTTGTTAATGCTTTTTTAATTGAATTATCTGCGCTTATTGATAAAATAGATAGTATGCGCACGATTGCGGATATTTTTGCATTCGTGTATGGGGGATAATTAACCGGAAAGAAAGGAAACGTTTATGAGTAAAATTTTCAAAAACCTGATTCCATACTGGCGATGGATCATATTAATTTTTGTTTTTCTCATTGCTCAGGCTTATTGTGATCTGGCTTTGCCTGCGTACACATCTGACATCATTGATGTGGGTATCCAGGATCATGGCATTGAGCATATCCTGCCAAAGGAGATTACATCGGAGGATTATCAGATGGCACAGACATTTATGCTGTCTGACGAGAAAGAAAAATTTACGAACTGTTATGAGGCGCAGGATGCTTCAAAATCTGATGACAGTGTGGCAAAATACAAGCTGACAGCTGATTCGGACACACTTGATAAGCTGGATGAGGAGCTTTTGGTTCCTCTTGTCATGGCATATCAGGCTTTTCAGTCGGGTGAGCAGATGGATGTGGATGCATCGGCTATCCCGCAGGGAGTAGCGCTCGATGATAACATGATAAAGCAGATAAGAAGCAAGGTGCAGGACAAAATCGATGCGGTGGGTTCAGCTACTTTAAAGTCCATGGGTGTAACTTTTGCGACAAAGTGTGATGAGAATGCAGGAATCGACGTGGATGCCAATCAGGTTGCTTATCTGTGGAAGGCAGGCGCCAAGATGGCAGCCTTTGCAGCTATTATGCTTATAGCAGCATGTGTTGTAGGTTTTGCGGCTTCAAAGGTCGGTGCCGCTGTCGGCAGGGATTTGAGGGAGAAGACCTTTTCAAAGGTTGTAGGTTTTTCAAATGCCGAGATTAACAAATTCTCTACGGCATCACTGATTACGAGAAGCACGAACGATATACAGCAGATTCAGATGGTTACTACTATGATGCTTCGTATGGTGCTTTACGCGCCAATCGTTGGTATCGGTGGTATCATCAAGGTGGCACAGACCAAATCCGGCATGGAGTGGGTGATTGCCATTGCGGTTGCTGCCATCATGGTTTTTATTTTCACACTGGTTGGCATTGCGATGCCAAAGTTCAAGATTATGCAGAGTCTTGTAGACAAGGTAAACCTTGTTTCTCGTGAGATTCTTACAGGTCTTTCCGTTATCAGGGCTTTCGGCCGTGAGAAGGAGGAGGAAAAGAGGTTTGATGAGGCTAACCGTGAGCTTACACGCACACAGCTGTTTACAAACCGTGTCATGACCTTTATGATGCCGGGTATGTCCATGATCATGTACTGCATCACACTTGGTATCGTGTGGGTTGCAGCAGGCAGAATAGACAATGGCTCCATGCAGGTAGGTACCATGACTGCGTTTATTACATATGCCATGATGATTGTTATGTCATTCCTCATGCTTTCAGCCATGTCCATCATGCTTCCGAGAGCTGGTGTTGCGGCAGAGCGTATCGATGAGGTTATAAAGACAAACAGCACTGTAAATGATCCAAAAGAGCCTGTTACTGAGGCTGATCACAGAGGTGTTATCCGTTTCAACCATGTGGATTTCAGATATCCGGGAGCAAAGGAGGATGTGCTTTCAGACATTGATTTTGTGGCGGAGCCGGGCAAAACCACAGCTATCATCGGAAGTACCGGCTGTGGAAAGTCTACACTTGTAAACCTGATTCCGCGTTTCTATGACGTGACTGGAGGCTCAATAGAGCTTGATGGACACGATATCAGAGACTACACACTAAGCGAGCTTCGCGAGTCAATAGGCTTTGTTCCGCAGAAGGGTATTCTTTTTTCGGGAACCATCGCCTCAAACCTGCGCTTTGGTAAAGCAGACGCGAGTGATGAGCAGATAAAAAAAGCTGCGGATATCGCACAGGCTTCTGAGTTTATCGAGACAAAGAATGACAGGTATGAAAGCTCAATCGCACAGGGCGGCTCAAACGTGTCAGGTGGTCAGAAGCAGAGAGTTGCCGCAGCACGGGCAATCATCACACATCCAAGCCTGATCCTTGCGGATGAGCCGACCGGAGCATTGGACAGTAAAAGTTCCAAAGACCTGCTGGAAAGTCTGAAGCTTTTAAATGAAACAGAGCACACAGCGATCCTGATGGTGACGCATGATGCCTATACCGCCAGTTATGCCCGGAGGGTTATTTTTATTAAAGACGGAAAGGTATTTCACGAACTGTTAAAAGGAACAGAAGAACGGAGAAGTTTCTTTGAACAGATCATGGATGTCATTTCACTTCTCGGAGGTGACATGAATTATGCTGATTAGACTGTCGATCAAAAATATCAGGAAAAGTATCAAAGATTATGCAATCTACTTTTTTACACTGGTACTGGGTGTCTGTATCTTTTATGTATTCAATGCGATCGAAGGGCAGTCTTCGATGCTGGAGGTGTCCAGGACAAAGTCAGATTCCATCGATCAGATGGTGTGGGCAATTTCAAGCATGAGTATTGTTGTATCCCTGATCCTTGGATTTCTGATTGTGTATGCCAACCGCTTTCTGATGAAAAAAAGAAACCGGGAATTTGGAATTTATCTGATACTTGGAATGAAAAAAGGCGATATTGCAAAGATTCTTTTCGGTGAGACGCTCTTGGTCGGAGCAGTCTCGCTGACTGCAGGACTTCTTTTAGGAATCGGACTGAGCCAGTTTATGTCACTGCTGGTGGCACATATGTTTGAAGCAGATATGGGCAGATTTGTCTTTACGGTATCCATTCCGGCGATTGGGAAGACGATTTTGTATTTCGTGATCATTTATGTGATCGTGATTCTGATGGATACAGTTCTGATTATGAAGACCAGGCTGATCGATCTGCTATTATCGAAGAAAAAGAACGAAAAGGTCCATCTGAAAAATCCGGTCATCTGCTGTATTATATTTGTAGCAGCGTGTATCATGCTGGGAACAGCATATTATAATGTTACTGCCGGACAACTGGATACAGAGGCTGAGGTCATGATACAGATCCTGCTTGGAATTGTAGGAACATTTCTGGTCTTTTGGTCCGTCAGTGGTGCTTTGTTTCAGATCATGAAAAAGTGTTCCGGGATTTATTATAAAAGACTGAATTCTTTTGCTTTCAGCGAGATACGAAGCCAGGTCAATACTTCCGTGGCGGCAGGAACGATCATTTGTCTGTTGCTTTTTGCTACCATTTGTATTCTCTCCAGTGCCTTTGCCCTGAAAGATTATAAGGCGAAGCAGGTGAAGAAGGTAGCCGGAATTTCAGTCAGTATGGAAAAATGGACAACGGATGGAAAAACGGTCAGGGATGTACTGGAAAAATCAGAATTTGATTTTTCTGCCTTCCAGGACTGCCATGAATTTTATACTTATGAAACCAGGGAAGTTACCATGAAAGATCTGATGGGAAGTGCAGGGGAAGAACTGCTGAAGACGCAGCAGGGATTCGAGGAATTTCTGGATTCTGAAGTAGAACTGATTCATGAAAGTGACTACAACCGGGTAGCAGAACTGTACGGTTATAAAAAAGTCCACCTGGGAGCAGCCGGCTATGCGGTGAGTGCAACAACAGAATTTTCCAAAAAGTATTTTAACAAAGGATTAAAAGAAAAGGTACGGCTTACGATTCAGGGACAGGTACTTGATGCAGCAGAGGAAAAATGTCAGGAAACGTATCTGATGATGTCGTATTCAGACCAGAATATGGGGGTAGTGATCGTACCGGATACAATATCTTTTCCCAAAGAAAGCAGACATGCTTCTTATCTGCTTGCCGATTATTCCCCAAAATATGATACAAAAGAGTTCAGAAATTATATGGACAGTGATGAATTTCGATATCAGAAAGAGTTTACGGAACATGAGCTGCTTTCTGTCAGTACGCAGTCGGAGATCTATGATGAAAGTATCGGGTCCAGTGGAGTTGTGATTTTTGTGGCAATTTATCTTGGTCTGGTATTTGTCATCAGCGGGGCAGCACTCCTTGCATTGAAAGAACTGTCCGATGCCATTGACGGAAGAGAAAAATATCGGATTTTACAACAACTGGGAGTCAGTGAAAAAGAGCTTGGGCATACATTATTTTTACAGATGGCAGTCTTTTTTGCTTTCCCGTTGCTCCTTGCCATGATCCATTCCATTTTTGGTATCCAGGTATGTATTGAACTGCTCAGTATTTATGATATAAAAGCAATCATTCCGGCATTGCTGATCTGTGCGGCGATGATCGTGGGAATTTATGGAGGTTATTTCCTGCTTTCATACAGAGGATGTAAAAGAATTATAATAACCAAAAGAATCCGTTGAAAATCGTTCTCATAAAATGTATAATTAAAACGTTGGAAACATGGTAAAGTGCTTCTGACAACATCTTGCAGGTGGCGTGAAAAGGAGAAAAAAATGAGTATTAAGATTGGTATTTTAGGTTATGGAAATCTTGGAAAAGGCGTAGAATGTGCGATCAGACAGAATGAAGATATGGAATTGGCAGCAGTCTTTACGAGAAGAGATCCTGTAACAGTGAAGATCCTGACAGAGGGAGCAGCAGTGTGCAGAGTAGAGGATGTAGAAGCATGGAAGGACAAGATTGATGTTATGATCCTTTGTGGAGGAAGTGCGACAGATCTTCCAGAACAGACTCCGAAGTATGCAAAGCTTTTCAATGTGATCGACAGCTTTGATACACATGCAAGGATTCCTGAGCATTTTGGAAATGTAGATGCAGCAGCAAAAGAGGGCGGCAATGTAGGAATCATTTCCGTAGGCTGGGATCCGGGAATGTTCTCACTGAACAGATTATATGCCAATGCAATCCTTCCGGATGGAAAAGATTATACATTCTGGGGAAAAGGTGTCAGCCAGGGACATTCTGATGCAATCCGCAGAGTAGAAGGTGTAAAAGATGGAAAGCAGTATACGATCCCTGTAGAGGCGGCTCTTGAGGCAGTAAGAAATGGAGAAAATCCGGAACTTACAACAAGACAGAAGCATACAAGAGAGTGTTTCGTAGTACTGGAAGAGGGAGCAGATGCTGCAAAGGTTGAAGAAGAGATCAAGACCATGCCGAACTATTTCTCCGATTATGATACAACAGTACATTTTATCAGTGAGGAAGAACTGAAGGCGAACCACAGTGGAATCCCGCATGGTGGATTTGTACTCCGCAGCGGAAAGACAGGCTGGAATCAGGAGAACAGTCATCTGATCGAATACAGTCTGAAGTTGGATTCCAACCCGGAATTTACTTCTTCTGTACTGATTGCATATGCAAGGGCAGCATACAGACTTGCCAAAGAAGGACAGTCAGGATGCAAGACCGTTTTTGATATTGCTCCTGCATATTTAAGTGCAAAGAGTGGAGAAGAACTGAGAAAGAATCTGCTGTAAGATTCCGTGAAAAGAAAAAGCAGACAGCCAGAGATAAGAGAAAACCTGCCGGACAGAGAAAAATGTCCGGCAGGTTTTTTATGCTCGGCTATGCAGGAGAAGCTGCCAGCAGCTCATCTGCATAGCCGGGTATTATCCAGGAAACCACTGTACAGTACCTTAAGATTTTACAAGATCCTGAAGTGGAAGAATCTGATACCCCATTTCTTCCCATCGGGTCAGAAGTTCATCGAGGATCTGTGCATTGGTTGCAGAGGTGCTGTGCAGAAGAACCAATGCTCCGGGATGAATCCGGTTCAGCAGTTTTTCAAAGGCCTCTTCTTTGGAAGGCTGTTGATCCTGATACCAGTCTACATAGGCGAGACTCCAGAAAAAGCTTTTATAGCCAAGTTCTTTTGCCATCTGCAGATTGGATTCACTGTATTTTCCCTGTGGAGGACGGTAGTATTTCGTCATTTCTTTTCCGGTTACATTTTTATAGGCAGTTTCTACATCCTCCAGCTCTTTCCTGAATGTATCAAGCGAGGCGATCTTTGACATATCTGGATGATGCCAGGTATGGTTTCCAACGGTATGCCCTTCGTCTGTCATACGCTGGATGAGTTCCGGTTCGGATTCTATGTAAGTGCCGACAACAAAAAAGGTCGCTTTGACCTGATGCTTTTTGAGTGCATCTAAGATGGCGGGTGTATTTCCATTTTCATACCCTGCGTCAAAAGTCAGGAAAATAACTTTTTCATCCGTATCTTTTGCATAGTATGCGTCATATTTTTTGAGGGATTCAATGGTGGCATTTCCGGTGGGAAGCTGTCCGTCTTGCTGAAAACTAAGTCCCCAGTTTCCCTCGGAAGGTGCAGTCAGGGAGGGAATGGCACAGCTTAAAGAAGTCAGGCCGGTACTGACCGGAGTATCAGTCGAGGAAGTATCGGTTGAAGAAGGATCGGCCGGGGAAGAAACGGAGGACTCCATATTCCATGGAAAGAAGGAGAAAAAAGACGGATGGCGGGAAAGCCAGCCGATTCCTGTTCCCGCAAAATAGGAAGCAATGAGAAGGAGAAGTCCAAGTCTGACAGGAGAAAAAGCACCTTGCAAAAAATCTTTGAGCCTTGAAGAAAAAGAAGGTTTCATCGGTTTACCCCGAAAGGTTTCATTAGTAAAAATATATGTAAAAATGGATTGCAGCATGACTGGAAAAGGCAAATTCTGCTTGTCTGGAGGAAAATGCAATGCTATAATAAACCGACACATAAATGTATTGTATCTCAGGGAATGAGAACGATAACAGGAGGAGAAAAATGAAGACGAAAAAGCATGATACTCGTTGGTTGGTCAGTGTTGCACTTATGGCAGCAATCATCATTGTCCTTGCGAATACTCCGCTGGGCATGATTCAGCTTCCGGTGATCAAGGCAACAACAGTCCATATTCCGGTCATCCTTGGAGCAATCCTTTTAGGACCATCTGCCGGAGCAATTCTTGGAGGTGTATTCGGTATCTGTTCGGTTGTCAGCAATACAATGACACCGACTCTTTTATCCTTTGCATTTTCACCGTTTATGAGTACAACCGGTATTCCGGGAGCATTCAAGGCATTATGGGTGGCGGTTGGATGCCGGATCTTACTTGGTGTCGCAGCCGGATGGTTGTGGATCTTATTCAGAAAGGTAAAGGTGAATGAAGTGATCGCACTTCCGATTGTTGGATTTGTAGGGTCTATTTTTCATACGATCATCGTAATGGGAAGTATTTACGTCTTATTTGCACAGCAGTATGCCGAGGCAAAAGAAGTAGCGATCAGTGCCGTATTTGGTCTGGTGATGGGAACGGTAATGGCATCGGGGATTCCTGAAGCAATCGCGGCAGCGATCCTGGTACTTGCCATCGGTAAAGTACTGGTAGTTGTATTTAGAAAGATGAATCTGAGTGCAGCGGGAAAATAAAACTGATAAAATGAAAGTTGGCAGCAGACCGGGATTGATCAAAGTCCGGGGATGCTGCTTTTTTCTTTAAAAATCCAGGAATCTCTATGCTTTAGTGGGAAAAAGTGCTAAAATCTATAAGAAGATGCCAGGGTAGGATTGTGGGAGTGCGTAGCACGGAGCAATCCGTAGGCATCAAAGTCGGGGGCTTTTGACCCCGACATCTATAAGAATAGGGAAATGGATTCCGAAAAAGTTGGAGTTAATTACCCGGAGTAGTTCCACCGGATCAGCCGGACGGACAGAAGGAGAAAAAAGAAATTGGACAGAGCAGTATTATTTTTTGATATAGACGGAACCGTACTCAGCGAGATTATAAAGGAAGTTCCTGTCAGTGCGATCAATGCAATGAAAGCGGCACAGCAGGCAGGACATCTTCTTTTTATCAATACTGGCAGGACGATCTGCAGTATTCCGCCGGAGATCCGCAGACTGAAGTTTGACGGATATCTATGCGGATGCGGAACGTATCTTACTTATCAGGATGAAGTCCTTTTTTCAAGTTCAATCGAAAAAAAGCGTGGAAGGGAAATCCTGAAAAAAGCGACGGAGTGTAATTTGGGGGTAGTTGCAGAAGGGCAGGAAGATGTTTATTATCCTGAGAGGATGAGCCGGTTTGACGGACTGGAGAGTTCCAGAAGATATTTTCACCGAAGAGGAATGGGAATGGAGCAGTCCATTGAAAAGGGAGATTTTATTTATGATAAGATTTTCCTTTATGAGGATGAACGCAGCGATCTGAAGTCTTTTTTAGAGTATACCAAAGGAGAGCTGGAGGCACTGGATCGGGGCAGTCATACTTATGAAGTGATCCAGAAAGGTTATACGAAAGCAACGGCCTGCAGGTTTATTATGGAAAAGTTCGGGATTAATCCGAAAAATGCCTATGTTTTTGGTGACAGCAGCAATGATCTTGCCATGTTTCAGTTTGTGGAACATGCAGTTGCAATGGGGAACCATGATCCGGTACTGGATCCATATGCAGAGTTTGTAACGAAGACGGTGGAAGAGGATGGAATCGCCTTTGCAATGGAACATTATGGTCTGATTGAATGATAGAAGAGAAAATAGAATGATATTGGAGACGAGGAGAGAGAAGTTTGAAACAAAGAAGTAGAGGTTACCCGAGAAAATAGAGCATAACAAAGAAA
>OOCZ01002498.1_pt1 | contig 9933 bp, 5 predicted proteins | sample 1671631 | NCBI WGS metagenome assembly OOCZ01 (sample SAMN06348176, study PRJEB24527) | human gut metagenome | reverse complement strand
TTTACGGTCTTAGTCTATTTTATTATATAATTTATACGGGAAATAAGCAAGCTCTACATACAAAAAAGAGGGGAAGTTTAAAGCTTCTCCTCTTTTTCCCTCAAACCCTCATTTGTAATGGACTGATTATCTTCTGCGTCTTCTGACTGAAATTGTACCAACAACTGCTGCACCTGCCAGCATTGCTGCGATCATCGGAAGAAGCATATTGGCTGTATCACCGGTCTTTGCTGCTACATTTGCTTTATTTCCAGCCGCTGTACCGTTATTGCCATTGTTACCCTGGTTCTTGTTATCTGTTACTCCAGACTGTCCAGGATCTTTCTTTCCGTCATCTGTTCCATTATTATTACCGTTTCCGTTGTTGCCATTTCCGTTATTATTGCCATTATCCGGGGTATCCGGCTTGTTCGGCTGATCCGGATCTGTCGGATCTGTTGGATCTACTTTCTTCGGATTTACAGTAATATCATAGATCAGGCTTGCACCTTTATAAGTTACAGTTACCGCTTTATCCGTTGCAGCAAGTTTTTTGTCCAATGCAGGGCTGAATGTAAATTCATCTGCATTTGCTTCACTGTATGCCACTGCCTCGGTTGAATCATCATCATAAACTACATTGATCACCAGGCCGGTCACATCCAGTGTCTCGCCTTCTGTATAAATGACTTTCTCCGGTTTTGTATTCCAGGTAATTCCCGTCATAACTTTTGCTTTCTGAGTGATTGCAAATGTATGCTCCAGAATTCCTGTATATCCGTCGATTCCTTTAATTACAAGTTTTGCAGTTCCAAAGTCTGTATTGTTCTCGTAAGAGATCACATAATCAACTCCATAGCGAAGTGTTGTATCTCCTGTTTTTACTACAATATCAGAAAGATCGAACATTACCGGATTTTCTGCATCTGCTTTCGCAACTTCAATTGACTCCGGAGCAGTTACTGTTACTCCGTTTGCTGCATCTGCAATATCGATCTTGCTCTCTGCCATACGGAGACGGATCTCAGCAGCACTCATATATTTATCTACATTCGCTGCACTTGAACCGTAAGTATGAACACCTGTCAGTCTTACATATTTTGCGGCAGCCGGCTCTGAAAACTCTGCCAGTTTCCAGTCCTGACTATCTTCCCAGTTTCCGGTTGAAACTGTCGTCCATGTTGAACCATCCGTGCTTACTTCTACTCTGTACTCGTTTACACGACCATTGTTCTGTCCGTCTCCTGTACCCTGTCTTGGCAGATAACGAAGTGCATCCAGAACTGTCTCTTCTTCCAGTTCATATGTAAACCATAACTGATCGCTTGTTGCTGCAGGTGAACTCCATCTTGTATGCCATAATGTAGACTCATCGTCATCTTTTGCATTAGATGCCGGTCCCTCAACTCCTGTTGTGGACTGCTCACTTCCTGCGGATGCTGTTAATTTTGATACCGGATAATCTCTGCTGTCGCTGTCAGGCGTTGTCTGCTCTGCTTCATTCAGTCTTACTTCATAAGTATTTCTTGTCTGATGATCTTCTGACTCAACGATGATACGGATCACATCATTGTATGCCGGAAGGACTGTTACTGATGCATTATCTTTTGCTGTCGCCTCAACCTCTGCAAGAAGTGCAGGAGTTGTATATACTTTGCTGTCCAGTGCTGTCTGCGGTACTTCTTTTCCATTGACTGTCAGTGTCTGCAATTCGGCTGTCGTATTGGTTGTACGGCTTCCTGTTGCTACTTTCAGTTCAATTTCTGTGATACCTGTGCATGCCTTTGCAGTTGTTCCTGTTGCCTGAGTACTGTTGGTCAGGTGGAACTTCACAAAGGTTGCTCCTACCGGTGCAAAATCATAAGTATATGGTTTTACATTTCCTGACTCTGTCCCGATTGTCTCGGTTGTATCCAGTTTCGTCCAGGTTGTTCCGTCCGCTGACACATAGATTTCAGTTGCTCCGGCATCCGGATATCTCATACTCCAGCTGTCTCTCGCAAAATGAGTTACGATCTGTCCAAGTCTCTGTTCTGTTGCGTATTCAAAAATGAGATCCGCTGTTGTATTTCCATCCTGAGAATAATCGTAGTTACTCCATACGGTCGGATTTGCTCCGCCGGATGTATTGCTTGAAATCGTTGTACTTCCGTCCTTGATCGCATTCAGTGTATCTGACTGCTTATCTGCCGGCACGCTCTGAGTCAGGTTCAGTGCATCTGCTGAAACGCTGTCACCGATTGTGATCGTCTCTTCCTGTACTCTGACGCTTGCTGTTACATCAATTTCTTTTCCAAGTACGTTTGCTGTTCCGTTGACTGTTACTGTTCCTGCTTTATCATAAGCACTTGCAGCTTTGTCTTCCCATGTTACCGGGAATGTTACATCCATGATCGTTCCATCCTGAAGTACTGCAGGTCTGGAAGTCGGTAATACCGGTGCTACTCCTACTGCTGTATTCGTAGAATAATTCAGAAGTCCTCCGACCTCATCGATCATATTTACATTAACTGCTACAGAAAATCCGCCTTCTACAGTACCCTTCACCTGGAAGCTTCCTGCTGCTGCGATCTGATCTTCTGTAATTGCATCCCATGTTACAGGGAGTTCTTCACTTGTTCCATCGGTATAACGTGTCACGATCTTCTCCGGAAGTTCCGGTGTACTTCCAACTTTTACATAGTAAGTGCGTGACATTTTAAAGCTGTCGATCTGCTTTTCTGTACTTCCATTGTCCACTGCGGTTGTCGTGATCTTGACACTTGCAGAATCCAGTCCGTCTGCTGATGCAGTTACAGTAATCGTTCCTGCTTCTTTTTTGGACTTCACGATGGCAAGCACTTTACCACTGAAAGCTTTTCTGTTATCTGCCTGATAAGAGTCGTGATCCGGTGAGCTTCCGTTATCCACGCCTACCAGTTCTCCATCTCCCTCTACAGTAAACTTCACACGGTTTTCTGCATCCGGAACGATATTTCCATTTGCATCTGTTACATCTACTGTAATATAGGAAAGTGATTCTCCGTCTGCTGCAATCTTCTTATTATCTGCTGAAGCTTTCAGCTTGGAAGCTTTTCCTGTTGTCGTTACACTTGACTGTCCGACTGTATCCGTGATCTTCTGACCGTTGCTGTCATATGCAACTGCAGAAACAGTTCCGTCTGCATACGGTACATTCCATGTCAGATACAGGTTCTTGTCTGTTGTTGAGTTTTTATCAGAGCCTTCATAGATCTGATAGGTATATCCTGCGTCTGTTGTCTTCTGCGTAAATGTCTTCTTTCCAAGAGAAGTCTTTGTATCACTTCCTTTTGCCTGGAAGAACAACTCAACAGATGCTGCATCGGAATATACAACAACCGGTACATTTCCGCTGCTGTCTTTGCTTACAACGTTGTTGTTCCATGCCGGAAGAACATGTAATGTTGTCACATCATCATTCCACTGGCTCTGGTAGAAGTAGTAGCTGTCCTTTGCAAATCCCGCTGTATCAATGATTCCAAAGTAAGAGTTCTTCGGTGAAGGCCATGATCCAACAGCTCCACTTCCGGTTCCGTTCCATGGAGTTGGCTCTCCAAGATAATCAAATCCGGTCCACACATATTCACCGGCTGCAAAATCTCTTGTCAGAACAGTGTACCATGCATTACTTGCTGTAGCTCCCCAGCCTACATTAGAATTATCATAGGATGTCAGCTGCTTGTCGCTCGTCTGACCACCGCCTGTTGTACGGTAATAGATTCCACGGCTGTTAATCGCTGATGCAGTTTCTGAACCATAGATAAACCAGTTGGAATTGCTGGAGTGATACTTGTCAAGTACTCTTCCGTCTGCATAGTTAAATCCAACAGTTCCTCCCTTTGCTGCAAGAAGGTTTGCAAAAGTCTTGGAAATCTGCCAGTCTGCTTTCAGCTTATTATCACCGATGGTCATCGGTCTTGTATTATCTGCATCATAGGCCCAGTTAATGAGCTTTGTAGCGGTTGCTTCATATTCAGCATCTGTTCCGCCACTGATTCCTTCCATAACCTCATTTCCAAGAGACCACATGATCACTGACGGTGCGTTGTAGTCACGGCTGATCATGGATTCCAGATCGAACTGTGCCCAGGTCTCTCCATCCGTTGCTCCAAGGATTTCATTGTCTGAAGCTACGGTCTGGTTGAACCATACAGAATAATCATTGCTGTTACCATTCTTTGGTTTTATCCATGTATCAAATGCTTCCTCAACGACCAGAATTCCCTGTTCATTGCAGGCATCGATCAGATCCTGTGCTGCCGGGTTATGTGTTACACGGATGGAATTACATCCCATCTCTTTCAGGATCTTCACCTGACGGTCGATCGCACTGTCGTAAGCTGCTGCTCCGAGAGACCCCTGATCGTGATGCATACATACACCCTTCAGCTTCATATTCTCTCCGTTCAGCGAGAAGCCTGTATTACTGTCAAAATTGAAATAACGGAATCCGTATTCTGTATCATAAGTATCCGTTACCTGTCCATCTACCAGTACTTCTGTACGGACTGTATACAGGTTCGGATCATCTACACTCCAGAGTTCCGGATTGGAAACCGGTACGGTAGCCCTGATCTCTGCTGTCTCACCTGCTGCAATACTCTGTGCATCGGTTGTTACTGTACCGATATTCTGATCTGCACTTCCATCTTTTGGAAATACTGTATGTCTGACAGTTACACTCTTTGCAGTATCTGAATCATTTGCAACCGTTGCAGTTACATTGGTATTCACTGTACCGCCTTTTTCGGTTTCAAGATTCGGAGTTGTAACCTTTGTACCGTTCAGATCTACATGTACATCATCGGTGATCGTCAGATCTACATCTCTGTAGATACCGCTTCCTGAGTACCAGCGGCTGGATGGTGTATTATTTACCACCTTGACTGCAATCGTATTTTCCCCGTCATACTTTACATAATCTGTAATATCAAAGGAAAATGAAGTGTAACCATACGGATGAGTTCCAACTTCGTGACCATTCACCCATACTGTCGCATTCATATATACGCCGTCAAAATCAATACGGACTCTCTTTCCCTGCGTATCAGAACCTAATGTAAAGTTCTTTCTGTACCAGCCTGTTCCTCCTCCAAGATAAGCACTTTCCGCTTCCATAGATTTAGAGTATTCCTGGCTGATGCTGTAATCATGCGGTAAGGAAACCTGTTCCCATTTGGAATCATCAAAGGTTGCTCCCTGTGCATTTCCTGCATCCCCAAAGTAGAATTTCCAATTACTGTTAAAATTCTGGGAACGCTGTGCAGTAGAACTGTAGTTGTTCACATACACCAGTTCAGGATCCGAACTCATCTGAGACTGGGATTCTGTTCTCACCGCCTGCTGTGCCAGTGCCGGAACTGAAACTCCCGCTGCAGTTACTGCAAGAACTGCAGCAAGTGCACCTGCTCCCACACGCGTACACCGCTTCTTCTTTTTCATGCCTGTTCCTCCTTTTTCGATTTTCCGTTCTCCACGTCGGCAGACAGTACCATCAGACGCACTGCCCCCTATCGCATATTGTACCAAAAATTTCTCTTTATTTCTTGTGAATATCCACCTGTTCTCCCCTCTCTTTTGTCTAATTCAGAACAAAAAAGGCAGATATCCGGTCTTGCTCCTGACATCTGCCCCTGATCTCTTTTATTTTAGATTCCGCAAATCTTCCTGATCATCGTATATTCTACACTCCGAGAATCTCTTTAACAGTCTCTTTCATTTTATCTGCATCACACTCTGTCGTATGACGGATCTCTGCATTTCTGATCTCTTCGATCGCATTTGGAACCGGGAATCCTGAAACCTTGTTCAGCTCATCAATCAATCGGAACTCATCCATCGCATCATAAGCCGGATCGATCGCAGTCATCACGCTGCGTGCAAACTTATACGGGCTTGCCGTAGAAGCAACCAGACACTTCTTCGTATCCTTGCTCTCTTCCCGATACTTCTTGCATACATATGCTGCAACTGCTGTATGCGTATCCATCACATACCCGGTCTTCTTATAAGTATCATGGATCATCTCTGCAGTCTCTTCCTCTGTTGCATATCCGCCTCTGAAATCAGCCAGCTTTTCTTTCATCTCAGGGGTGATCTCATAGACACCTTTTTCCTTAAGTTCATTCATCAGCTCTGTATCCTTCTCTGCGTCCTGTCCCGCGATCGTATAGATCAGGCGTTCCAGATTACTGGAGATCAGGATATCCATGGACGGAGAAGAGGTCAGTACAAACTCCCGGTTCCTGTTATACACACCGGTCTGGAAGAAGTCAAATAAAACTTTGTTCTCATTAGATGCACAGATCAGCTTTGCAATCGGAACACCCATCTGCTTTGCATAATATGCTGCAAGAATATTTCCAAAGTTTCCGGTCGGAACCGTAACATTGATCTCCTCGCCTGCCTGGATCTCTTCATTCTCAAGCAGCTTTGCATAGGCATACACATAATAAACCACCTGAGGAACAAGACGTCCGATATTAATTGAATTGGCTGAAGAGAACTGATAACCTTTTGCTGCAAGTTCTTTTTCCAGTTCTTTATCTTCAAAAAGAGCCTTCACTCCGCTCTGTGCATGATCAAAATTGCCGTGGATTGCAACAACAGAAGTATTCTCTCCCTTCTGCGTTACCATCTGCAGCTCCTGCACACGGCTGACGCCTCCTTTTGGATAGAAAACGATGATCTTTGTTCCCGGAACATCTGCAAATCCTGCAAGTGCCGCCTTTCCTGTATCTCCGGAAGTGGCAGTCAGGATCACGATATCATTCTTCACCTGGTTCTTTCTTGCGGAAGTGATCATCAGATGCGGCAGAATTGAAAGTGCCATATCCTTAAATGCGATCGTTGCTCCGTGGAACAGTTCCAGATGATAAGTATCTCCCACCTTTACAAGCGGAGCGATCACTTCTGTATCAAACTTGGAATCATAGGCACTGTTAATGCAGTGCTTCAGTTCTTCTTCCGTAAAATCGGTAAGGAACTTTTTCATAACCTCGTAAGCAGTCTCCTGATAAGACATACTCTTCAATTCGTCCATCGTAACATCCAGCTTCGGAACAGCTACCGGTACGAACAGACCACCATCATCTGCAAGTCCTTTTAAGATTGCCTCTGAAGCTGTTACTGTCTTGTCTGCATTTCTTGTACTTTTGTATAAAAGATTCATCGCTTTGCCCTCTTTTTCATATTTTAAAACTTTTTTCTGCTTCTTTTTCTGCAAGTATATCACAACTTTACCGTTTCCTCAAGAAAATTGCACCAACTCCGCAGATTCCCATCAGAACCGGATAATAAAGGTTCGGCAAGATACCAACCGGTGTCAGGCCTGTCAGCGTCGCTGCTGATAAAAGCTGTGCCCCATAAGGGATCATTCCCTGTCCAACTGAAGTGAACATATCCAGAAGGGATGCCGAACGTTTCGGATCTACTCCATATTCTTCACTGATCTCTCTGGCGATCGGTCCTGTCATCACGATTGCAACCGTATTATTTGCCGTACATATATCCACAAATAATGCCAGCAGTGCAATTCCAAGTTCCGCTCCTTTTTTCCCTCTGATCCTGCTTTTGATCAGATCCAGAATAAACTGAATACCACCAGCTTCTTTCACCAGTGACACGATACAGGCAACCAGGATTGAGATCACAGTGATATCGTACATCGAAGTCACTCCGTCCCCGACCACTTTAAACATCTCTGTCACTGCAATATTTCCTGCTGCCACCCCGACGATCAGAGAAATAACAATTCCGCTGATCAGCACAAGAAAGACATTGATTCCCGCCAAAGCTCCCACCAGTACGATCAGATAAGGAAAAACTTCCCACAGGTTATACTTCAGGTCTCCCTCCAGAGAATAACTGACATTTCTTGTCATGATCCAGAAGATCAGGATACTGAGGACTGCTGCCGGAAGTACCAGCAGAAAATTGGCTTTAAATTTGTCCTTCATATCGCATCCCTGTGTCTTGACTGCTGCGATCGTTGTATCGGAGATCATGGATAGATTATCCCCGAACATTGCTCCGCATACAACAGAAGCAATACAGACAGACAGTTCAAATCCTGTCTTTTCGCTGATTCCCACTGCGATCGGTGCAAGTGCGGCGATCGTTCCCATGGATGTTCCCATAGAAACTGAAATAAAACAGCCGATCACGAAAAGTCCTGCCACCGCAAAGTGGGTCGGTATCAGAGAAAGTCCCAGGTTCACTGTGCTTTCCACTCCTCCTGCTGCTGTTACCGCACCGGAAAATCCACCCGCACAGAGAAAGATCAGACTCATCGTGATAATATTTTCCTCACCGACTCCTTTTGCGATCACTTTGATCTTATCTGCAAACTTCTGTTGTCTGTTCTGCATAAAAGCCACAAATAAAGCAATCAGAAATGCAACCACAGCCGGCATGGCATAAAAGTCTCCAAAAGCAATCCCTGCTCCGAGAAAGATCAGCAGAAAAACTCCGATTGGCAAAAGTGCCGCCGCATTTCCTTTTGTCATTGTATCATTCATATCGTTTCCTTTCTTAAACTTAAAATGAGGATGCGACGATTTTACTCCCGCATCCTCTGTCTGCATCTTCTGCTTTTATTTATTTTTCTTATGATTGGTATAATTTACCAGTCCACCTGCTGCGATCAGCTTCTGCATAAACTCCGGGAACGCCTGTCCCTGATATTCTGTGCCTTTCGTGCGGTCATAGATCTTACCACTGTCGAAATCTACCTCGACTTCATCTCCGGCTTTGATCTCTTTTGCAGCCTCCGGGCATTCAATGATCGGAAGTCCGATATTGATCGCGTTTCTGTAGAAGATCCTTGCAAATGTCTCTGCAATGATACAGCTTACTCCTGCCGTCTTCAGACAAAGCGGAGCATGCTCTCTGGATGAACCACATCCAAAGTTCTTATTGGCAACGATCAGATCTCCTTTTTTCACATTTTTTACGAAATCCGGATCAATATCCACCATCGCATGACTTGCAAGCTCCTGTGCATCAAAAGAGTTCAGATATCTTGCCGGAATGATTACGTCCGTATCCACATTATCTCCATATTTAAATACATGTCCTAAAGCTTTTTCCATTACTTTTCACCCACTTTCTCCGGATTTGCAATGCATCCTGCGATTGCACTTGCCGCTGCCACTTCCGGTGATGCAAGATAGATCAGGGAATCCACATGTCCCATACGACCTACAAAGTTCCGGTTTGTTGTGGACACACACCGTTCACCTGCCGCAAGGATTCCCATATATCCTCCAAGACAAGGTCCACAGGTTGGTGTGCTGACAACCGCTCCTGCCTCGATAAAGGTTCTTAACAGTCCCTCTTCCATTGCCTGCAGATAAATCTTTTGTGTTGCCGGAATCACGATCACACGGAGTCCTTTTTTCACTTTCTTGCCGTTTTGCATACCGGTACGTCGCAGCAAAGCCTTGATTCTCGCAATAAATTCAAATGTGCGGAAAGGCTTGATCACATAATCATTTGCTCCCGCTTCAAATCCTTCTACGATAAATTCTTCACTGTCATAGGCTGATAAGAAAAGAATGGGATTGTCTGTATATCTACGGATCTCCCTGCAGAGCATGATTCCGTTCCCGTCTGGCAGCTTCATATCCAGTACATACAGCATATATTCTTCTCCTCGAATCCTTACGAGTGCTTCGCTACAAGACTTCGCTGCAACCGCATTCCATCCCTTTAGTTCCAGGATGTCTACGATTCCCTGTCTTACCAGGTCGTCATCTTCAATTACTAAAATTTCTGGGTTCATGCCCGGAATTCCTTTCTTTATTTCTATTGTATGATTACGTAAGCTGACTCCTACTTGATTCGTATACTTTGTTCACCATCTCGCTTAACAGCCAGGTGATGTACATTCGACAAATGCAGATCCTTGTGCAAGCACAAATCTGCACTTGG
>OOCZ01002497.1_pt1 | contig 9936 bp, 9 predicted proteins | sample 1671631 | NCBI WGS metagenome assembly OOCZ01 (sample SAMN06348176, study PRJEB24527) | human gut metagenome | reverse complement strand
GACTCGCAGGGATTCATGGCGAAGCCATGTACACCGCACTTACATTGCGCAGCGCATGCAGTCATTCAAGCTCAAAGCTGCCAATGTGCGGGGTCAAGGGGCAAGGCCCCTTGCGTTCTCTTGGGGGATTTAAAGGGGGCCATTCTCTCACGTGAGAGAATGGCCCCCTTTATTCGCACCCCTGCGCGGCGCAGGGGAATCCCCTCCCAGCATGGGAGACAATCATTCGAGAATGAGCTTTTCCAGCTCACTCGCATCATCGGCGATCATCTTCGCGCCGGCTTCGATCACAACTTCCCTCGAGCGGAAACCCCAGCTCACAGCGATGACGTCCAGTCCGGCGTTCAGCCCCGTCTGCACGTCCACTTCGGAATCTCCGACGAACACTGCGTCCTTTTTTGCAATTCCCAGCGCTTTCAGCGCCGTCTCCGCCATGTCTGGGTACGGCTTGCAGCGCACGCCGTCGCTCGGGCCGACGGCAAAGTCCATCCGGTCGCCGAAATACTCACGGCTCAACTTCTGCACCGCGCTGTCCGGCTTGTTCGACACGACCGCCAGCTTGATGCCCTTTGCCTTCAGCTCGCTCAGCATGTCCAAAAGTCCGTCGTACACCCGTGTTTTGATCTGGCAGTGATCCTGATAGTACGCGCGGTACGCCGCGAGCGTCTCCATGATCTTTTCCTCGCTCGTCCCCTCCGGCACGGCGCGGCGGATCTGCTTTTCCGCCCCGTTGCCGACAAAGCGCCGCATCTCCTCAAGGCTCCGCTCTGGATAGCCCATCTGCCGCAGTACATGGTTCGTGCTGTCACGCAGGTCCTCCAGCGTATCGAGCAGCGTCCCGTCCATATCAAAAAGAACCGCTTTATAGCTCATATTCTTCCTCTTTTCTTATTTTGTTGCCTTATTATAATCTGCTTCATGCACAAAGCGCAACCCCGTTTTTGCTCATATCTCTCCGTCTGCACCCTTGCGCCCCCTCTTCTCCTCTGATATAATTATTGAATGATTTTATAGCTAAGGAGCGCTGTCATCATGCATGAACTGGAACGTCTCTATCATATCCACTGCGCCAAGGGTGAAGTCGGCCGCTATGTGATCCTGCCCGGCGACCCCGGCCGCTGCCCCTCCATCGCCGCACTGTTCGACGATGCCCATCTCGTCGCGCGCAACCGCGAATACACCACCTACACCGGCACGCTGCTGGGCGAAAAGGTCTCCGTCTGCTCCACCGGCATCGGTGGCCCGTCCGCCTCCATCGCCATGGAGGAGCTGCATCAGCTCGGCGCGGACACCTTCATCCGCACCGGCACCTGCGGCGGCATTGACTTAAACGTCAAGTCCGGTGACATCGTCGTCGCCACCGGCGCCATCCGCTACGAACACACCTCGCTCGAATACGCGCCCATCGAGTTCCCCGCCGTCGCCGATTTCGACATCACCCTCGCCCTTCGTCAGGCATCCGAAGAGCTCGGCTATTGCACCCACACCGGCGTCGTCCAGTGCAAGGACAGCTTCTACGGCCAGCACTCCCCGGAAAAGAGCCCCGTCTACTACGAGCTTCTGCAAAAGTGGGAGAGCTGGAAGCGCCTTGGCGTCAAGGCAAGCGAAATGGAGTCTGCCGCAATGTTCGTCGTCGCCTCCGCGCTCGGCTGCCGCTGCGGCTCCTGCTTCCACGTTGTCTGGAACCAGGAGCGCGAAAAGGCCGGCCTCGATCAGGACATGAGCGAGGACACCTCCGCCTCCGTCAAGGTCGCCGTCGAAGGTCTCAAGAAGATCATCCAGCGCGACCGCGAGCTCGCCGCGCTCCCGAATCACGATCAAAAGCTGCTCGAAAAGAAAGAAAAGGGGCTTCTCCATGAGTGATAAAAAGGTCATCGGTATCCTCGGCGGCATGGGCCCTCTCGCTACCGCCGACCTCTTTCAGAAGATCACCCTGCACACGGCTGCCTCCTGCGATCAGGACCATCCGCGCGTGTGCATCGACTCCAATACCAATATTTCCGACCGCACGGCAGCCCTCCTGCACGGTGGCGCCGACCCCGTCCCCGAAATGGTCAAGAGCGCGCAGCGCCTCGAGTCCATCGGCGCGGATCTTCTCATCATGCCCTGCAACACCGCGCACAACTTTTATGACGCCGTCGCCTCGTCCGTCTCCATCCCCGTTCTGCACATGATCGCCATCACGCGCGACGCGCTCAAGTCCCGCGGCGTCAAGTGCGCCGGTCTCCTCGCGACCGACGGCACCGTCCAGACCGGCATCTACCAGCGCACGTTCGAGGGCAGCGGCGTCGAGCTCCTCACCCCCGACAACACCGAAGATCAATCCGCCGTCATGGACATCATCTACAACGGCGTCAAGGCCGGCGACCTCACGCATGACGCGACCGCCTTCCGCGCCGCCTGCGAGCATCTGCTCGCGCGCGGAGCCGAGGTCCTGATCCTCGGCTGCACCGAGCTCCCCCCCGCGTTCGACATCTATCATCTCGATTACCCCAACGTCGACCCGACGCTCGAGCTGGCGCTCGCCGCCGTCCGCGCCGCGGGCTGTGAAACCAAGTGAGGGCGCGCGCATGAGCTATGCCGATCAGGTCTTCCGCGCCAACTGCCTCGACATTCTCCAAAACGGCGTGCGCGACGACGACCTCACCGTCCGTCCCCACTGGGAGGACGGCACCCCCGCCCACACGATCAAAAAATTTGGCCTTGTCAACCGCTACGATCTGCAAAAGGAGTTTCCCATCCTCACCCTGCGCCGCACATACCTCAAAAGCGCAGTGGACGAGCTCCTCTGGATCTGGCAGAAAAAATCCAACAACGTCCACGACCTCTCCTCCCACATCTGGGATGCCTGGGCGGACGAAACCGGTTCCATCGGCAAGGCCTACGGCTATCAGCTTGGCGTCAAGCACCAATACAAGGAGGGTATGTTCGATCAGGTCGACCGCGTGCTCTATGACCTCAAACATAACCCCGCCTCGCGCCGCATCCTCACGAGCCTCTACAATTTCGAGGACCTACACGACATGAACCTCTACCCCTGCGCCTACTCCATGACCTTCAACGTCTCAAACGGCACGCTGAACGCCATCCTGAATCAGCGCTCGCAGGACATGCTCGCCGCCAACAACTGGAACGTCTGTCAGTACGCGGTGCTCGTCCACATGTTTGCCCAGGTCTCCGGCCTCAAAGCAGGCGAGCTCGTCCACGTCATTGCCGACGCGCACATTTACGACCGCCACATCCCCATCATCGAAAAGATGCTCTCCGAGCCGGAGCACCCCGCCCCGCAGTTCACCCTCGATCCCGCCGTGACGGATTTCTACGCCTTCACCCCCGACAGTGTCCGGCTGGAAAATTATCAGTTCAGTCCCTTTGAAGACAAGATCCCCATTGCCGTCTGAGCATTCGCGCCGGCAAAATTTATAGAGAAAGCCATGGAGTTGATACTATGACCGCAATCGTCTGCGTTTCCCAGAGCTGGGGCATCGGCCGCGACGGCGCGCTGCTGTTCCGCATCTCTGCCGACCACAAGCGTTTCCGCGCCCTCACCGTCGGCAAGACCGTCATCCTCGGCCACAAGACCCTCGACACCTTCCCCGGCGGCAAGCCCCTCAAGGACCGCCGCAACATCGTCCTCTCCCACCGCGACCTCGACGTCCCCGGCGCAGAGATCGCCCACTCGTTTGACGAGGCCGCCGCGCTCGGCGGCGACGACGCCATCGTCATCGGCGGTGCCAGCGTCTACATGGCGCTCCTCTCCCGCTGCGACCGCGTCTACGTCACCAAGGTCGACGCTGACCCGGACGCCGACAGCTTCTTCCCCAACCTCGACGACAATCCCGACTGGCGCATCGAGTCGGAGAGCGAGACCTTTGAGGAAAACGGCCTCAAGTTCCGCTATGTCGACTATGTCCGCAAGTAAAAAGAGGGGCCAAGGCCCCTCTTTTTTTGCGCCCTAAAGGGCATATGGAAGCAGCGCCAGCGGCGCTGCACGGGAAAGGGGGGCTATTCTCTTTCACGAAAGAGAATAGCCCCCTTTCAATCCCCCAAGAGAAAGGTTTCGATTGGCAGTCTGAGGCTCGAACAGCCTTTATCCCTCCGGAATGCAAATGCCTGCGCGCGGCTTCGCCGCGTTTGGTGTTGCTATACGACTTGACTCTCTCCTATTATCCGCTGTTGCGCAGCCGTTGGCGGCTCTGCTGCCTTACGGATGCGGCACACCCCTTGCGGGTGCCGCTCTCGAATCTAATCGCAGGTTCAGTGTAATCGCCTACTACCGATAGTGCGTATATTGCGGCGAGCGCAGCAAAGTCGCCCCGGCAGGCAGAAGCAAATTTGCACAAATCCCCAGTAGACGGAGATTGCGTAAGACTAACGAATCGCAGGCAAAGCGACAGCGAAGATAGAAGCAAACCAAGTCGTATAGCAACACCACCTGGCAGGCGCCCGATTCGGCAAGCGCCGCAGCTCTTCAAGCTGCTCGCTTGCAATGCCAAAACCTTTCTCTTGGGGGATCAAAAGGGGGAGGTTCTCTTTTGTGAAAGAGAACCTCCCTCTTTATCCATCCCCTGCGCGGCGCAGGGAACCAAATCCGTTTCCTAAAGGAAAGTAATTATTTTTTCATCGCCGCCGCGGAAGCATCGAGCTTCTCAATGAGCGCCTTGAGCTTCTCTGCATCGGCGCGGGCACCGTTGATGACCGCCTCCGGCGCTTTGGCGAGGAAGCCCTCGTTTTTCAGCTTGTTCTCGATACCGGCGAGCTGCTTTTCGGCGTTTGCCTTCTCCTTGGCAATGCGTGCGAGCTCCTTTTCAAAGTCGACGAGTTCGGCGAGCGGCATGAAGATACGCGCGGCGTGGGTGTCGACCTCGACCTTGCCGTCGGCGTCGATGGCGGCATCGGCGGGCATGATCGTCACATCGCTGGCAGAGGCCAGACGCGTGAAGAACGGGATACCGGCGCTGAACGTATCGGCGTGCGCGGTGGCGACGGTGTAGTGCACCTTCTTCGACGGCGCAACGTTCATCTCGTTGCGGCGGGCACGGATGGCGGTGATGGCCTCGATGACGGTCTGCATCGCCTCCTCCTCGGCGGGGAAGCTGAACTTTTCGTTGTACTCCGGCCACTTGGAGAGCATCAGGAACTCGCCCTCGTGCGGAAGCGCCTGCCAGATCTCCTCCGTGATGAACGGCATGAACGGGTGCAGGAGCTTGAGCGTCTCGATGAGGACATAGCAGAGGACGTTCTGTGCGTTCTCGCGCGTGGCGGGATCGTCGCTGTTGAGGCGGTTCTTCGTCAGCTCGATGAACCAGTCGCAGTAGTTGTCCCAGATGAAGTCATAAATTTTTGCGGACGCGACGCCGAGCTCGAAGGCGTCCATATTGTCCGTGACCTCGCGGATGAGCGTATTGAGCTTCGAGAGGATCCACTTGTCCTCGAGCTCGAGCTTTTTGGGCAGCTCCACGTGGTCGATCGTCAGGTTCATCATCACGAAGCGGCTCGCGTTCCAGATCTTGTTGCAGAAGTTGCGCATCGCCTCGCACTTTTCGACGTAGAAGCGCATGTCGTTGCCCGGGGAGTTGCCGGTGATGAGGTTGAAGCGCAGCGCGTCCGCGCCGTACTTCTCGGCCATCTCCAGCGGGTCGATGCCGTTGCCGAGCGACTTGGACATCTTGCGGCCCTTGTCGTCGCGGACGAGGCCGTGGATGAAGACGGTCTTGAACGGCTCCTTCTTCATCTGCTCCATGCCGGAGAAGATCATGCGCGCGACCCAGAAGAAGATGATATCGTAGCCCGTGACCATGACGGACGTGGGATACCAGTACTTGAGGTCGGGAGAATCGAGGTCGGGCCAGCCCATCGTGGAGAAGGGCCAGAGCGCGGAGGAGAACCATGTATCGAGCACGTCCTCCTCGCGCGTCAGGTGCTTGCAGCCGCACTTTTCGCATTCCGTCGGGTCTTCGCGCTTGACGTTGATATGGCCGCACTCGTCGCAGTACCACGCGGGAATCTGATGGCCCCACCACAGCTGGCGGGAAATGCACCAATCATGCACGTTCTCCATCCAGTTGATATAGGTCTTGGTGAAGCGCTCAGGCACGAACTTGATCGTGCCGTCGTTCACGACGCGGATGGCCTCCTTGGCAAGCGGCTCCATCTTGACGAACCACTGCGCGGAGATGAGGGGCTCGACGTCGTTGTGGCAGCGATAGCACGTGCCGACGTTGTGGGAGTAGGGCTCGGTCTTGATGAGGTAGCCCTGCTCTTCTAAGTCCTTGACGATGGCCTTGCGGCACTCATAGCGGTCCATGCCGTTGTACTTGCCGCCGTTTTCGTTGATCGTACCGTCGTCGGCGATGACGCGGATGACCTCGAGATTGTGGCGAAGGCCGACCTCAAAGTCGTTGGGGTCGTGTGCAGGGGTCATCTTAACAGCGCCCGTGCCGAAGCCGATCTCGCAGTATTCGTCGCCCACGATGGGAATTTCGCGGTTCATAATGGGCAGGATGCAGGTCTTGCCGATCAGGTGCTTGAACTTCTCGTCCCCAGGGTTGACCGCAACGCCCGTATCGCCCATCATCGTCTCAGGACGGGTGGTGGCGACGACGATATCGCCGCTGCCGTCGGAGAGCGGGTAGCGGATATACCAGAGGTGGCCCGGCTTGTCGACATACTCGACCTCCGCGTCGGAGAGCGCCGTCAGGCAGTGCGGGCACCAGTTGATGATGCGGCTGCCCTTGTAGATCAGACCCTTGTCGTAAAGCTCGCAGAAGGTCTCGCGCACGGCCTTGGAGCAGCCCTCGTCCATCGTGAAGCGGGAGCGGGACCAGTCACAGCTCGCGCCCATCTTCTGCTGCTGCTCGACGATGCGGTTGCCGTACTTTTCCTTCCACTGCCACACGCGCTGTAAAAACTTCTCGCGGCCGAGGTCGTAGCGCGTCAGGCCCTCCTTGGTGCGCAGTTCCTCTTCGACCTTGATCTGCGTGGCGATGCCCGCGTGGTCAGTGCCGGGGAGCCACAGGGCGGAGTAGCCCTGCATGCGCTTAAAGCGCGTCAGGATGTCCTGCAGCGTCGAGTCCATTGCATGGCCCATGTGCAGCTGGCCGGTGACGTTCGGCGGCGGCATGACGATGGAAAAGGGCTTTTTGTCGGGGTCGGGCTCGGCCTTGAAGCAGTCGTTGTCCATCCACATCTGATAGATGCGGCCCTCGACCTGCTGCGGCTCATAGATCTTGGGTAATTCTTTCATTGGTTTTCTCCTATCTTGAATCTCTAATAATGATTTTATTGATCTTCCGTTTGGTATACGCTCAGCGCATGAGCGCTCAAAAATCCGACGAACGCTTCCGCATCGCCCGTCAGATCCTTCTTCTGCAAAAGCGTCGCCTTCCCGCCGTAGGTCAAAAGATACAGCTGCGGCGTTTCGATGAGCATTTCCATCTCTTCATACGGCACGGTGCGCGTACTGTCCTGCGTGATGACCTTCATCCCCTCGTCGTCAAAAACGACCTGCACGCTCGCTTCCGCAAGGCCGCTCGTATTTTGCAGCATTCCAGCCGCCGCTCGGCGGAACGAGCCTTTCCTCCGCGCAGGGCGCTGCCGCAGAAGGCTTGAAATGCCCAATAACATAAAGAAGGCGCCCGCAATGAGCGGTGTGCGCAGCTCCTTTGGCTCCATCACCCCCGGGATCGCCAGAAAAAGTCCCGCGAGGATCAGCACCCACGGAAGGACCTTGCGTAAAATTCCTTTCCGCCTGCTGCCCCGCGCCGCATAGCGATTGAGGGCGTCCGTTTTTTTCCACATCCCCGGGAGCGATGCGCGTGAGAATATCTCCGTCCGCTTTTCGATCGCCGCGGCGAGTTCTTCCTCCAGCTCCGCCCCGCAGACCGTGGGCGCAAAGATATACTGTTCCATTGTCCCCTCCCCAAAATAAAAACGCCCTGAGCAGCTTTGACTGCTCAGGGCGATCAATGACCGTGGTACCACCTGGATTCCCGCATTGTGCGGACACTCATGCCTCTGTAACGGGAGTTCCCGTCCGGCTTACTCTCTTTTCAGCGCGGCAGCTCCAAGGCGACTTCCCCACATCCTGCACAAGGGCTTACACCGGCCGCCCTCTCTCTTCGCTTTCAGATGCGGATACTGCTCCTCTTCTTCGCATTTGTCACGCTGAATCATACCGTTTTTTGCGCCGCTTGTCAACTCATTTTGAGGATTTCCTTCTTCAGCCGCACGATGATCCGCTTCTCAAGGCGCGAGATATAGCTCTGCGAAATGCCCATCAGGTCGGCGACCTCCTTCTGCGTCTTTTCCTCCCGTCCACCGAGGCCAAAGCGCAGCGTGATGATTGTTCTCTCCCTCGCGGTCAGCTTGTCGACCGCGTCCATCAGGAGTTGGCGGTCGACATCGTCCTCAATGGGCTTCAAGACAAGGTCCTCGTCGGTGCCGAGAATGTCGGAGAGCAGCAGCTCGTTTCCGTCCCAGTCGGTGTTGAGCGGCTCGTCAAAGCTGACCTCGGACTTCTGCGGCGCGGTCTTGCGCAGGTGCATGAGTATCTCATTTTCAATGCAGCGCGAGGCGTAGGTCGCGAGCTTGATGTTCTTGTCGCTGCGGTACGTGTTCACTGCCTTGATGAGCCCGATCGTACCGATGGAGATGAGGTCTTCGATGTTGATGCCGGTATTTTCAAACCGGCGCGCGATGTAGGCGACAAGCCGCAGGTTGTGCTCAATGAGCGTGCCGCGCACGCTCTCGTCGCCTTCGTCCATGCGCGCGATGAGCTCAGCTTCCTTCTCCCGCTCGAGCGGCGGCGGGAGCGTATCGCTGCCGCCGATGTAGAAAATTCCCCGCCGCGCGATGAGCCCCCAGTCGATGAGATAAAAGCGCAGTCTACGCCACAGCGTTTTGAGCAAGCTCTCCATGCTTCTCCCCCTTTTCGCATCCTTCGCACCACAGTCCCGCATATGCACCGCCGTCGCCGAGCGGGTGCTCCGCCAGGGCAACGGCACGCGGGCCGAGTTTGATTTCGTCAACCGTTATTCCTTCACAGCGCAGCAGCGGCAGCGTTCCATCCGCATTGCCCACGCTGCAATACGCAATACGCGGCAGCGTCGCGGTCTCTTCTTCGCTGATGAGGTCTCCCAGTGCGTGACGGTCGATGACCGGCACGCCGAGGCCCGTCACAGGGTCACAGAGCGTGTTGCCCGTGTCGCGCAGCAGCCGCACGCGGGCCGTTTTTCCTCGATAGGCGATGACCACATCCGCCGTCTCGCTCCCTGTCCGCGCCGCGCCGTAGCGGAACACGACGGAAAGCAGCAAATACGACGTCCCCGCCGCGATCAGGAAGACGCCCCACGGCAGGTCTGCTGTCACCACGCCGCGCGCAAGGCGCGCCATCGACCCCAGACTCTGCCCTAAGAGCATCACCACGCCAGCGAGGCCGCACGAGGCAAGGAAAAACAGCAGCGTCAGCTTGACCGCCCGCCCACTGCCGCGATACGCCGCCGCGCCCATCAAAGCGAGCCCAAGCAGCAACAAAACGACGCTTTTCGGCAAAAAGAGCTGCACTGCCGCATAAATACCGCCGACCGCCGCGCCGAGCAAAAGTCTTCTCCGCGCGACTGTCCGCCCTGCGACTCTCGCCGCGCCGAACAACAACAGATAGTCGACGAGAACGTTAAACGCGAAGACGCTTTCTATGTAGATGACCATGGCACACCTCCCTCAATGGAAGTCCATTATAGCAATGGACAAAAAAAGAAAAGGGCGAAAGATGCCCTTTTCTTATCTTTTCCCTCGCGGGATAAAATGGCAGCGCAAAAGCGCTGCGGGGTTTTCCCCACACCGTGTGGGGGACGCGGATAAGGGGGATATTCTCTTTCTCGGAAAGAGAATATCCCCCTTACACCCCCAAGAGAAAGGACGAGGGGCCTTCCCCCT
>OOCZ01002469.1_pt1 | contig 10037 bp, 7 predicted proteins | sample 1671631 | NCBI WGS metagenome assembly OOCZ01 (sample SAMN06348176, study PRJEB24527) | human gut metagenome | reverse complement strand
CGGCCTCTTGAACCCCATTCAAGCGCGCTACCAAAACTGCGCTACACCCGGATATTTGTTGTGGCTCATCGCTCACAGCTCCATTAGTATACCCGCTGCAGGCCGTTTTGTCAAGCGCTTTTTTTATTTTTCTTGGATTTTTTCTGGATTTTTCGCTCATCGTCCAGAAGCTCTCGATGGTGCGTCCATTTCATTTTCGGTGACTGCCATTGCCACGGCAAAGACGCTGTGGGCGCCCGCATCCAGCAGTGCCTGCGCACAGGCTGCGGCGGTAGCGCCGGTGGTGATGACGTCATCCACCAGCAGCACCCGCTTCCCTTCCACGAGCTCCGGCTCCTGCGCCCGGAAGGCACCGGCCGCATTTGCCAGACGCTCGTCCAGCGAGAGTCCTGCCTGATGGCGTCCGGCCCGGACGCGGCAGAGCGCCTTTGGCAGCAGCGGGAGGCCCAGTGCATGGGCCAGAGGCTGCGCCATCCGTTCCGGCACATTGTAGCCGCGCCGCCGGCTGGTGGCAGGCACCGGAACGATGCAGTCGTAACCGATGGCCGCACCGGAGACCAGACCCGGCACCGGCTCTGCAAAGTGCATTTCCACTTCTGCCCCGAACAGCCGGGCCGTCATCTCCACGCCAAGCTCCACCGCCGTCCAGCTTTCGCCTTCGTATTTGGCGCGGAGGATGGCGCTGCGGACGACGCCCTCATACCGGTAGGGCGCAGCCGCCCCGTCCAGAGCGCCCAGATAGTGGCGGCTCGCGTCCAGCCGCATGACCGGGCCGCGGCGCAGCTCTTCCAGCCGCGGTGTACACACCTCACAGAACGGCAGCGTTCCCAGCACCCTGCGGCAGCAGGGACACCGCCTCGGGAAAAGCAGCTGGCGCATCTGCCGGGCAAGCCGCGCGGGGCAGCTGTAGTAGCCCGTCATCAGTCTTTCTTGACGGCGACGATGATACGCACCTTTTTGCCAGCCGCGCAGCCAAAGTTGTCGTACCAGCCGGTAAGGTAGTAATCATCAGAGTTGACGGAAGTGAGCTTGGTGTAGTAATACTGGCCCTTGTACCACAGGTAGACCTGCGTATCATCGGCCATTTCAAACCTTTCGCCCTTGGAGGAAAGGACGCTGGCCGCACCCACCTTGTCGATCTTCATGGGCATCAGCTGCACCATGTTGCGGACAGCGCCGGTCGTCTCCTGGCAGACCGCGATGCCGCCGGCCAGAACAGGATACTTGATGGAAGTGCTCAGACTGACCTGCTGGCCGCTGACGTAGCCGATATAGGTCGCACCGCTGCCGATGAAGTCGAATATCTGGCTGAAGGGAGTGCCGGTGATCTTGGCGATCTGCTGGAAGCCGAGGCCCAGAAGTGCGCCGGTGTTGCTGGTCAGGCGTTCCCACGCGGTGCTGAGGATGTCGCCGGAGATAACCCCCCACAGGATCTCTGTGGTGGTGGGTACCATGATGCTCTTCACCTGACTGACGACTGCATCGGTATCAATGGTGCCGTCGCCCGGCTGAGCCTTGATGGCACTGAGAAGGGTGCTGTAGTTGGCGGCGACGTTCTTCACATCGTCCAGCACACCGTAGTACCACAAGTCACCGGTCACATCGTTCAGGATGAGCTTGTCGATCTGCCCCTGCGGATTGGTAGTGTAGTAGCGGACATCGGAAGCCTTTAAGTTTACCCCCGATAGGCGGCTGGGACGAACCGTCCCAGCCACACCCCCTGTACTCGTATCAAGGATCTGCACGTCATCCGCCAGAGCCCTATCGCCCAGCGCGGTGGCGTTCTCGTTCACAGTGCCGCTGACGGAGCGCTCATCGATCGTTTCCACGCTCTCGCCTTCGGGGCTGACCCGCACTTCCACCAGCCAGCCGGTGGGAAAGTTCAGGCTTTTGTCTACGTTCACCTCGCGGGCAAGGCCGTCGGTACACAGGACCTTGACGGTCTGAAGCACGTCGGCGCTGTTGTCCTCGTCGATGAGGTTGCGGGAAGCCGACTGCACCACGCCGTAAAAGACCTCGTCGGCCTCCTCGCCGGTGATGATGCCTGCGGCCACATTGTTCATGCCCAGCAGCAGAGTGACCACCTGGCCGACACCGCCGCCGTTGAGGGAGGACACCTGGGAAGCAATGGCCGTGCTGCCCAGCGTGTAGGACGTGCCTGCCACCGTAATGGAAGCGGGAGCGTTGGCCGTGGGAGACACCTCGGTGATGCGGCCTGCGGCACGGCGAGTATAGACCCACAGGGTCTTGAGGCTCTCGCTGTAGTAGTAGACGTCGTATTTGTTCAGCTCTGCGGAGCCGGAGACCTTATCGTTGCGGTAGACGCTGGCAGGGACGAAGGGCAGTACTGTGCTCTCCGAAGCCACGAAGGGGCCTTCCAGGCTGCTGAGCAGGATGGTGGAGCCGTCCACCTGACCATTGCTCACGGTAAAGCCCAGGGTCGTGCCGTAGGCCGAACCGCTGGCGTTGTTGGCGGTGAGGGCATTGTAGAGCAGGACGGCGCAGTCCTCGTAGTTCATCGCTTCGCCCTGACGGCGGTCGAGGCCGGCACGCAGGCCCAGCTCGCCGGCCTTGTTGAGCTGGGCGTTGGGGAACGCGCCGCTCAGGTCGGTCATCTTATAGCCCATCAGCTTGAGCACTGCGGTACAGGCTTCTTCCAGCGTGACGGCATTGTTCGGACGGAAGCTGCCATCGGTGTAGCCATTCATCCAGCCCTGCTGCACGGCGATGCGGACATAGGGCGCCCATGCCGAGGAGCCGGGCAGGTCGGTGTAGAGGGTCCCCACTGCCCCCTGGGAAGAGACGCTCTCCCGGTAGGTAGAGTAAGAGGTCAGCATTCTGGCAAATGCGCCGCGGGTCACGGCTGCATCCAGTGCGCCGGACTGCTCGGAATCCATGGCACCCAGCGTGATGGCAAACTGGACGGCGGTGTTGTTGCCCGCAGCCGATGCCGGCATCACCAGCATCGACACTGCGATGCTGACCGCCAGCAGAAATGCGAGAAGACGTTTTTTCATGGTGTTACTCCTTATAGAAATCATCGCAAAGCCTCTCCCTTTGGGAGAGGTGGCGAGCGAATGCGAGACGGAGAGGGCAAGCCGGCTGACAAGAGAAGAGCATCCTTGCCCTCTCAGTCACCTTCGGTGACAGACTCCCCCTTGTGTCGCTTGCGCGACATCTTCCCCCGGCCGGGGGAAGTCTTTCCTCAAAGGGAGAGCCTTACGCATTTCGGAGAGGTTAATCATATCTGAGTGCGTCAATGGGGTTGAGCCGCGCGGCGCGTTTTGCGGGCAGATAGCCGAACAGCACTCCGATGAACACCGAGATGCCGAAAGCTGCCACGATGGAGTTGAAGGACGGGCTGACCGTAACGTCCATGCCGTCGGTGAACATGGGAAGCACCTGATTGGCGATGGCCGACACGATATAGCCAAGGACGATGCCCAGCGTGCCGCCGAGGGCCGAAGTGGTAGCTGCCTCGGTGACGAACTGGGCCAAGATGGTCCTTTCCTTCGCGCCCATGGCCTTGCGGATGCCGATCTCGCGGGTGCGCTCGGTGACGGACACCAGCATGATGTTCATGATGCCGATGCCGCCCACCAGCAGCGAGATGCTGGCGATGCCGGTGAGGATGACGATGACCATGTTGATCATCTTGTTCATCTCTTCCAGCCACTCGCTGGCGCTGTAGACGTAGTAAGCACTGTCGCTCTTGAAGATGTCATACAGTCCCTGCTCCACCGCAGCCTTGGCCTCGTTGGCCTGGCCCTCGTCCACCATGATGGCAGAGTAGGAGTCCGGCGAGCTTTCGTTGGAAAGGCGCATGGCTGTGGTGTAGGGCAGGTAGACGCTGTCGTCGTCGCTGCCCTCCTGCTGGTCGTGATTGGAGATCTTGGCCTTCAGCACGCCCACGATGCGGAACTTGTACGCGCCGAGCTTGATGGTCTGGCCCACCGCATTGCCGCCGTAGGCCGTGCGGTTGATGTAATCGCCGATGACGCAGATCTGCTTGTTGTCTGTGATGTCCATATACTGGATGTTCCGGCCCTTGGCGAGGGTGTAGCCCTTCGACTTGATGTAGTTCTCATCCACGCCGTACACCGTACCGTAACGGTATTGCGTCGTGCCCACCTTGGGGGTGTTGTCGCTGAAATCCAGCTGCGGCGAGATGGAGGAAAGCAGTTCAGGGTTCTTTTTGACGATGTCGTACAGATCATCCACCGTCGCGGTGCGGGAACCATAGCCCCATATCTGGATGGAGAGGGTGTTGGTGCCCATTGCGGAAAAGCTGTCCCGCATACTTCTGGTCATGCCGTTGCCCAGACCGACGATGACGATGACCGCCATGACGCCGATGATGATGCCCAGCATGGTCAGAAAGGTGCGCAGCTTGTTGCTCCAGACGTTCTGCAGTGCCTGGCGGAAAGTCTCTAATACCATTATTTTGCTTCCTCCTGTGCCGCTTCGGCGGACAGAGTGGGCTGCACGATGGCCTCGGGCGCGTGGGCGTCGCCGTCATACACCACCTGTCCGTCCTCCAGACGGATGATTCGCTCCGCCTGCACGGCGATGGAATTGTCGTGGGTGATGAGCACCACGGTATGGCCCTCTCTGTGGAGCTGCTGAAGCATCCCGATGACCTCGCGGCCGGTATGGGAGTCCAGAGCACCGGTGGGTTCGTCGGCAAGGATGACCGCCGGGTTGCGCACCAGAGCCCGTGCGATGGAAACGCGCTGCTGCTGGCCGCCGGAAAGCTGGTTTGGCAGGTTCTTGAGCTTGTCGCCCAGACCCACCTTTTCCAGCACATCCTTGGCCAGCTTGTGGCGCTCGGCGCGGGAGATGTTGGCGTAGATCAGCGGCACCTCCACGTTTTCCAGAAGGTTCAGCCGGGGCAGAAGGTTATACTGCTGGAAGATGAAGCCCAGCATCTCGTTGCGCACATCCGCCAGCTCGTCCCGGTTCATCTTGCCCACATCCCGGCCATTGAGCCGGTAGATGCCGTGGGTGGGGACGTCCAGACAGCCGATGATGTTCATGCAGGTGGACTTGCCCGAACCGGACTGGCCCACGATGGCCACGAACTCCCCCTTCTCGATCTTCATCGTGATGTGGTCGGCGGCCTTTACCAGCGTATCGCCCATCTGATAATACTTGCACACCTGCTCAAATTCGATCAGAGCGCTCATGGGGCACCTCCTTACCAGATACTGTCGCTGTAACTGTCGCTGTAATAGTCATCCGACACAGAGCTGGTGTCGTAGGCCACGGTGTCGTCCTCCTGCAGGCCGCTCTTGATCTCGGTGTAGCTGTCGTCGCTGACACCGGTCTCGACCTTGACGTAGACATAGCCGTCCGGTGCGTCCATGTCTTCCACCGCATTGGCTGCGCTGGGAGACTTCTTGCTCACCAGCACATAGCCGCCGCGGATAACGGCAGCATTCGGCACGACGAGGGCGTTGTTGGCCTCGGCCACGACGATCTCAGCGTTGGCGTTCATGCCGGGGCGCAGGCCGTCGGTGTTGTCGATGCGGATAGTGATGGGGTAAGTCGTGGTGCCGCCGCTGGAGCTGCCCTTCATGGACACACGGGTAACTGTGCCGACATAGGTCTTGTCCGTCACAGCGTCAGCGGTGAGCTGGACTTTCTGGCCCACGGACAGTGCGCCGATCTGCAGCTCATCCACATTGATGACCATTTCCAGATAGCTCAGGTCGTAGATGACGCAGAGGGTGCTGCCGGAGGTCAGGGCGTCGCCCTGCTTGGCGTCCTTCTCAATGATGGTGCCGCTGATGGGCGAGGTGATGGTGTAGTTGGACATGGTGTCCTGCAGGTTCTGCATCGAGATCTCGGCGCTGCGCAGGGACTCGGAAGCAGACTGGATGGATTCGGTCAGATCGTCGCCGGTCAGCTCGATGAGGATGTCGCCCTTGGAGACCGTGTCGCCCTCCTGCACATTGATGGCGGAAACGGTGCCGCTGGCCAGAGCGGTCAGGGTGCGCTCTGCCTGATAGGCAAAGGTGGCGGAGGCGATGGAGCTGACGCCGTTGATGCTGGCGGTAGCGGCCTGAGCGGTGGTCAGACCGCCGGCATTGTTGACCCGGATGGTGACGGTGCGCACCAGCAGGTTGCCGGTGCTCAGCTCGTCGGTGCCGGTGACGGCGGTGATGGTGCCTTTCAGTGTCTCAAAGGTGCCGTCCAGCACCACGTCGGCGCTCTGGCCCACCGAGAAGTTGGCGGCGTCGGCTGCCGGGAACAGCAGGTTCAGCAGCATCTTGGAGCTGTCGCGGATGACCGCCACCTCCTGGCCGCTGGTCACTTGGTCGCCCTTTGCGACCTTGAGACTGCTGACCGTGCCGTCCACCTCTGCGCGGACATACTGGAGGTCTACGGTCTTGTCGTAGCTGCGCTGGGCCTGCTGCAGGGCGATGCTGGCCTTTTCCAGATTGGTGGAGGCGTCCGAGCTGTCGATGGTGTAGAGCACATCGCCCTCCTCCACCTTATCGCCCTCTTCAAAGCCGCCGGTGAGGATCTTTCCGTCCACCAGAGACTTGACGGTATATGTATTGGCCGGGTTCAGCGTGCCGGTGCCGCTCAGGGAGTTGGAGACATCCTGACGGGTGGGCGTCGTCTCGGCGTAGGTCACATCGCGGCTGGCAGCTTTATTCCCGCCGCCTATGAGAAAGACAGCGCCCGCTGCCGCCACGACGACCACCGGCACGAGCCATTTCCAGTTCTTTTTGGCGAATGCAGACACACCGGACTTGGCTTCTGCGGTTTCAGCAGCCTCAGCGGACGCATCCTTTTTCTTTTTCCAGATCATGCTTTTCCTCCTATGGTATGCAAAAGGGCAGCGTGACCCCTTTGCACGAAAAATCCGTTATTGCTAGTGTATCGCATTTTTCTGAAATACACAAGCGTCCAAATTTCATTTCACCTTTTATTTACAAAATTATTTCCGGTTTTTATGCAAAAAAGACACCCGCAGTGTCCTTTGCAGAACATTGCGGGTGTCTCGGATGATCTTGTCTTGTCAGGATGCGGCTTCGGCCTCGCTCAGCGGAGCCAGCTGCACATACACCCCGGCAGGGACGCAGGCCGCCCATGCACCTTCCTCGCTCAGCTGGCCGAACTTCTCACAGACATGGTCCGGGCATTGGCTGTCCTGAAACGAGATGGTGCCGTCTTTTACCTGTAAATGAACGACATAGCTGCCCACATCGTACAGGTAATCGTAGTCCTTATCCAGCGGCAGCACCTCGGTGATGCCGCCGCCGAAGTCCACGACTGCTGCCAGCGGTTCCGCCTTGCTGCGCGGACGCAGCAGAAAGACCAGCAGGGCAGCTGCCGTCAGGATGACGGCTGCGAAGAGGAGGTTCGCCTTCCAGCTCAGGCGTTTTGCGCCTTTTGCCGGTTGAGGCTGCTTGCGGGTGCTCATGCAGCGTAGTCGCTGGCAGCAGCACCGGCAATGCGGCCAAAGACGGTGAAGTCAGCAACAGCGTTGCCGCCCAGACGGTTTGCACCGTGGACGCCGCCAGTCACCTCACCTGCTGCGAACAGGCCGGGGATGACCTCGCCCTTCTCGTTCAGCACCTCGGTGTTGGCGTTGATCTTCAGGCCGCCCATGGTGTGATGGACACCGGCGGTGACCTTCACAGCGTAGTAGGGAGCGGTGTTCAGGGGGTTGGCGAAGCTGGTACGGCCGAAGTCGGGGTCATTCTTGGCCTCAACGTAGCCGTTCCACTTCTCCATGGTCTCTGCGAAGGCAGCGGCATCGACGCCCATAGCCTTGCCCAGCTCCTCGTAGGTAGCGCCGGTGACGGTGTAGCCCTTCTTGATGTAGCCCTGGATGACGCTGGAAGCATCGACCATGGCCTGATCGACGACCAGCCAGCTGTAGCTGCCGGTCTGAGCGATCTCAGCGGCGGAGACGACATCGCGGGTGCCGACCTCGTCGATGAAGCGCTTGCCTTCCTCGTTGATGAGGATAGCGCCGTCGCCGCGCAGGCCCTCGGTGATGAGGGCAGCGGTGTTGGCCTCAACGGTGGGGTGGATCTGGATCTGGTCCATGTCCACGGTAGCAGCGCCGATGGCCTGTGCCATCTCGATGCCCTGGCCCTGGATGCCGGGGGCGTTGGTGGTCATGAAGCCCTTCAGCTCGGGCTTGTACTTGACGACCATGTCGAGATTTGCACCGAAGCCGCCGGTAGCCAGAACGACTGCCTTGGCGTTGACGGTGACGGTCTCACCGGAAGCACCGGTGGCCTTGACGCCCACGGCAGCGCCGTTGGCATCGGTCAGGATCTCGGTTGCGGTGGTGTCCAGCATCATCTTGACGCCGGCCTTCTCGCAGTTCTCCTGCAGCAGGGGGATCATGTAGGAGCCGACGGAAACGGTCTTGCCCTCTGCGTTCACAGGGCGATGGATGCGCTTGACGGATGCACCGCCGAAGCTGGAGACGTTGTGCAGGGTGATGCCGTGCTCGTCCAGCCAGCCGATGGCGTCAGCGGAGTTTGCGCACAGGGTCTCGACCAGCTCGGGGTCGTTGATGCCCTTGCCGCCGATCATGGTATCCAGCTCCATCAGCTCGACAGAGTCGAAGTAGCCGGTGGGGTTGGCCTGATAGGCAGCCCACTGCTCGGAGACGGTCTTTGCCAGAGCGGTGATGGTCTCGTTGTCGGCGTACTTCTCGGCAGCAGTCTTCAGGGTCTTCTCGACGCCGGCAGACTCGCCGAACTCGTTCTCATCCTGATAGACGGTCTTGCCGGCGTTCATGCCGCCGGTAGCGCGGACGGAGTTGCCGCCCACCATGGACTGGCTCTCGAGGATGACGACGCTCTTGCCCTCAGCGGCAGCGGTGATGGCAGCAGTCATGCCTGCGCCGCCTGCACCGACGACGACGACATCAGCGTCAACGGTGGAGTCCTCGGCGGTAGCGTTGTTTTCCACAGCGGTCTTGTAGTCATCGGGGTTCAGGCCGGCAGCGGTCAGGGCAGCTGCAGCAGCCTCCTTGATGGCGGTAGAGGTGATGGTAGCGCCGGACACGCCGTCCACGGCGATGCTGCCGCTCTCGGCGATCGCGCCGGGCATCTTGGCGATGGCCTGAGAGCCGACGCCCTCAGTCTCGTCCTTGCCCTCGGCGGTGCAGCCGGTGATGGCGCCGTCGGTCAGGGTCAGGGTGACGGAAACGTCGCCGCCGAAGCCCTTGGCAGTGCCGGTGAAGTCACCGGACACACCTGCGTCAGAACTGGTAGAGGCAGACTTTGCACCGCAGCCGTAGCCAAACAGGCTGACCGCGATGACCGCTGCCATAGCCAGTGCAGACACGCTCTTCTTAATCTGAGCTTTCTTCATGTTTTTCCTTCCTTGATTGCTTCGTGGTTTGTGGTTGCGAACATCTATCAGCATAAAAAGGGGGGCTGCCCTTTTACAAGCAGCCCCCTCTGCCGAACTTGGGAAAATGATTTAGGCGTTGGCCTGTGCAGCAGCGACAGCGCAGGCGACAGTAGCGCCGACCATCGGGTTGTTGCCCATGCCGATGAGGCCCATCATCTCGACGTGTGCAGGCACAGAAGAGGAACCTGCAAACTGAGCATCGCCGTGGACGCGGCCCAGAGAGTCGGTCAGGCCGTAGCTGGCGGGGCCGGCTGCGACGTTATCGGGGTGGAGGGTACGGCCCGTGCCGCCGCCGGAAGCGACGGAGAAGTACTTCTTGCCGTTCTCGATGGCCCACTTCTTATAGGTGCCGGCGACCAGGTGCTGGAAGCGGACGGGGTTGGTGGAGTTGCCGGTGATGGAGCACTGGACGTCCTCCTTCTTCATGATGGCAACGCCCTCCATGACGTCGTTGGCGCCGTAGCACTTGACAGCTGCGCGCTCGCCCTCGGAGAAGGGGATCTCCTTGACGACGGTCAGGGTCTGAGAGGGGATGTCGTACTCGGTCTGCACATAGGTGAAGCCGTTGATACGGGAGATGATGTAAGCGGCGTCCTTGCCCAGGCCGTTCAGGATGACGCGCAGGGGGGTCTTGCGGACCTTGT
>OOCZ01002462.1_pt1 | contig 10056 bp, 7 predicted proteins | sample 1671631 | NCBI WGS metagenome assembly OOCZ01 (sample SAMN06348176, study PRJEB24527) | human gut metagenome | reverse complement strand
GATACAGGTCGACGATGTTCTTGTATTGGGTCTCATTCTGGCAGGCTTCGTCAGCGGCATTGGTGGCGGCAATCTCATCTTCGCTCAAGTTGCGCTTGTCAAGCGCGTCGTCTCCGTAGGACGGGCTGATCGACCCACCGGGGTATCGCGCCTCGCCGGTGTCCACTGTGATGCCTTTCGAGGTCAGGCATTGCGCGTAGCTGGAACCGAGCTGGACCAACTCCTCTTCCGTGATTTTGCCGTCCTCGAGAATCTGGGCGGCTTCAGTGCTACCGGAGTTCTTGATTTTTGCGATTTCGTCCCGATACGACGCGTCCGCGGCGTTGGCGTCCGCATCGCCGCTCATGGCGGATGCCTGGCCCCGTGACGACTGCTCTTGCTTCCGATCTCCTGCCGTGCCGCACGCGCCCAACGATATGCTCAAAGCAAGAACCGTCAGTATTGTCACGATTCGCCGTGGCCGTTGCATCCCGTGGCTTTGATATGTTCCATGCGTCATCGCAGTCCCCCGATCATGAACATCCGGTCATGCCGGACCATCCATCCTGTTGGTTACATGGTTAGTTACATAACTAACTAACCATGTAACCAACAATATCGACCGACACGCAATCGGTCAAATCGTTATAGAAAAGAGACGCACCACGAATATGCGAGACGGTATGACGCGCACGGATGAGGCATGCGGAGCGACACCTACAGCGAGGCGGCCTGCACCAATCGCTTGGTGTACTCGTCCTGCGGATGGCCCAGCACCTGGTCCGTCGGGCCGACTTCGACCGCGCGCCCGTCATGCAGGACCAAAATGCGGTCCGCGATGTGTTGCACCACGCCCAGATCGTGGGACACCATGATGATCGCCATATCGGGTTCGGCGTTGCGGATGGCTTCGAAGGATTCAAGGATCCGGACTCTTGCGGCCACGTCGATGGCGCTCATCGGCTCGTCGGCGAGCAACACCTTCGGCCCGTCCACGATGGCGCGGGCGATCGCCGCGCGCTGCGCTTGCCCGCCGGACAGGTCGACGGGGAAACGGTTGAGATACGTTTCCGGATCGAGGCTCACCATTTCCAGCACTTCGGCCACGCGTTCCGCGACGCGTTCCCGTGGCCAATCCGGATGATGCATTCGCAATGGCTCGCCTATGGATCGGCCGATGCGCCATCGCGGATCCAACGAATCGAACGGGCTTTGGAACACCAATCCGGACTGCATGCGCAACTTGCGCGCCACATCGCCACGAACCGGCTCGCCGCAGTATTCGACGCTGCCGCCGTCCGCGGATTCAAGTCCCAGCAGCACGCGGGTCAGCGTGGTCTTGCCCGATCCGGAGCCGCCGATCACGGCGAGGCACTCCCCCGCACGCACGTCCACATCCACGCCGAACAGCACCTGACGGCGCTCATGTTTCGCGCCATACCATTTGTCGAGGCCGCGGCCGCACAGCACCATGTCCTCATCTGTGTCAGTCATGGTCCACCTCCTTGTGCATGGGATTCCGCACGGGTTTCTGCCCGACATCCTGCCCTGCGTGCAACGACAATGCGCGTGCCGACTGGACCAGCCTGTGTCCCGCGTCGGTGTGCGGATGGTCCAGAAGCGCGGTCGTATCGCCGGATTCCTCAATCCGCCCGTTTTCAAGCACGTAACAGCGCGTGGTGGCCCTGTTCAGCACCGCGAAATCGTGCGTGATGAACAGCATCGACGCGCCCGACTCGTCCACCAGCGACGTGAGCAGGTCCACGATCTGCCGTTGCGTGATCGAATCCAATGCGGTGGTCGGTTCGTCGGCGATGATCAGCCGTGGCGAGGTGACGAGCGCCGTGGCGATGCCGACGCGTTGGCGTTGGCCGCCCGACAGTTCATGCGGGTATTTCGCCAGCACGTCCTCGCCGAGGCCGACCTTGGCAAGCATCGCTGTGACGCGTTCCGACCGTTCGGTAAGCGACAGATCGTAATGCAGGTACAGCGGAAGACCGACCTGTTGCGCCACGGTCATCACCGGATTCAACGCGGCGGACGGATTCTGGAACACCATGCCCACGTACCGTCCGCGCAGGTCGGCGACCGCTGCGTCCGACGCGCCGACAATCTGCGTACCACCCAATTCGACGCTGCCCGTCACCTGTGCGGTCGCCGGCAGCAGACCCATCATGGCGCGGGCGATCATCGATTTGCCGGAACCGGACGAGCCGACCAAGCCGACACGTTCGCCGTCGGCGATGTCCAAATCGACATCATCGACGATCGGCTTGCCGTTGATGGCGATGTTCAGATGGCGTATGACGGCGCTCATGCGGCCTCCCTCAACGCGGGATTGGTTAGCGGATCGAGCGCGTCGCGCAACGCGTCGCCGAACAGGTTCAACGCGACCACCACCATGGTGACGACCAGGCCGGGCCATAGGACGGCCATGGGATAGATGCTGATGAATTTCACGGACGTGGACAGCGAATGCCCCCAACTGGGCACGCCGGCTCCGACGCCGACGCCCAGATACGTGAGTCCCGCCTCCGCCAGCAGCGAGGTGCCGGCGCTCATGGACAACTGCACGCACAATACCGGCAGCGTGTTCGGCACGATATGTGTGAAGAACACGCGCACGGAGCTTACCCCCGACCATAATGCCGATTCGACGTATGCCGAACGTGCGGCGAGCAGTGCGGAGGGCCGTAGGATGCGTGCCAGGTTCAGCCCGTACGCGCAACCGCAGGCGGCGATGACCACCGCGGCGGACGCGCCGAACGGCACGGAAAGAATCAATGCGATGAGCACCGTCGGAATGGAGATCAGCGCGTCGACCACCACCACCGATGTGGACGCGAGCGCACCGGAACGCGATACCATGGCGGCGACCAGCAGCAGTCCGATCGCGGCGGCGACGATGACGGTGAGCACGGCGATCATGAGATTCGTGCGGGAGCCGGCCATCAGCCAGCTCAGCACATCCGCTCCGGTACCATCGGTGCCCAACGGATGCGCGGCGGATGGCGAGGCCCACGCGTTGAAACCGTCGGTGTCGAGCAGCGAATACGGCGTCCATACGAGGGACAGGGCGGATACGAGCAGCCATGCTCCGATGACGATCAGCGCGTATTTGCCGCCGGCCTTGGCCCAGATGGTCGAAAGCACGGTTTTCATGGTGGCAGTGGATGTCACGTCGGTGACGGATCGCATGGGTCTCGACGTAGTTTGCGCGGACGACGCTGATTGCGAGGATGGTGCGGGTTTCGATGCGTTCATGCTTCCGCCTTTCCCGAAACGACGCCGGAATGCTTCAACCGCGGGTCGAGCGCGCGATGCGTCAGATCGACCACGAGACCCAGCAGCAGGAAGAACGCGGCCAGCAGGAACAGTTCGCTTTGCACTGCGATCAGGTCGCGGTTGCCGACGTCGGTGACCAGCATGGCGCCAAGACCCGGCAGGGCGAACAGGTTTTCCACCACCATCACGCCGGTGATCATTTGCGCGAAGGTCAGGCCGACCACCGACACCAGTTGCGCAGTGGCCAGACGCAACGCCACGCGCAATACCGCCTGTTTGCGGGTCATGCCGCAGGCCATGGCCATGTCCACCGCCTGCGATGAGGCCATATCCCCCACTGCGGCACGCGTGTAGCGCATGATGGACGCGCCGGCTGTGATGCCGGTGGTGAGCGCCGGCATCAGCAGACAGGACAGGGCCTTTCCCGGCGTGGCCCAGCCGGTGTCGGGGAAGCCTTGCGCGGGCAGCAATCCCAACAGTCCCGTGCCACGGGAGAACAGCAGGATCAGCAGTAGGCCGCCCCACAATGCGGGCACCGCGCCGCCCACGATCGCAATGCCGTGAAACAGGCCGCGCAGCCGCGGATTGCGAGTCAGGACGGCCGCGCAGCCAAGCGGCAGGCCGATCGCCAGCGCGATCAGCAGGCTCAGCACAATCAGAGGGAACGTTACGGCGGCGCGCATGGCGATCTGCCGCGCGACCGGCCGTCCGCCGACTGTGGACACGCCGAGGTCGCCATGCAGCAGGCCCGCCATCCAATCGCCATATTGTGCGACGAGCGGCTTGTCCAAGCCGAATTCGGCGCGCAGCGACGCAATGCGTTCGGGGGTGGCGTTCGTGCCGGCGATGACCGCGGCGACGTCTCCCGGCAATACGCGCAGCATCACGAACACCAGCGCGGACAGGCCCACCAAAGCCGCTACGAACAGCGCCAGCCGCTTTCCCACGAATCGCATGGAAATACCGTTCCCTTACTTATTCTTGGAGATCTGCCACAACGGCAGCACCGTCTGGCTGAGCTTGCTGGGGAAGCCCTGCACGTGCTTGTCGACGGCCACCGTCACGCGGTAGCCGAACAGCCAGTCCGCCGGCGCGTCCTCGCTTACGGCCTTCGCCGCCTGCTTCAGGTATTTCGCGCTGTCGGCCTCGTCGGTGGCTTCCAAAGCCTTGGCGTACAGTTCCTGCGCCTGCTTGCCGTCGTAATGGTAGTAGTAGTCCGGCGTGGTCCACTTGTAAAAGTCGTGGCTTTCGGCGTGGTCCACCAATGACAGCTCGTAGTCGCCGTTGGCGTGCACGTTCTGCAGCCATGTGGAGAATTCCACATAGTCGATCTTCAAATCGATGCCGATTTTGGCGAGCTGGCTTTTAAGCTGGTCGCCCAGTTCGGTGCCGTACGTGTTGGCGTAGGTGAGGGTGAGCCGCAACGGCTTGTCGGTGGTATAACCGGCTTCCTTCATGAGTTCCTTGGCCTTGTCCACGTTGTACGGGTACAGGCCGGTCAGGTCCTCGTAACCGGGGTCGACGGACGGGATCGGACCGCCGAGCGCGTAGTCGACGTTGCCTCGGGAGGCGATGATCTCCTTGTGGTTGATGGCGTAGCGGATGGCTTGGCGGACGCGCTTGTCCTTGAGTTTGGCGTTCGTGCAGTTGAAGGCGAGGACGAACTTGTCGCTGCCGTCGGCCGCGGACACCGTGTATGTGCTGGCATCCAATGATTTGGCGAGCGTGGCGTTCACCGGGGAAAGCACGTCGACGTCACCGCTTTTCAGCGCGTTGACGGCTGCGTTGTCGTCGGTGAGGAAGCGGATCACCACGTTCTGGGTGGCGGGCTTGTGCGCGGTTCCCCAATATTTCGCATTGGCTTTGAGCACCATTTTGCTGGCCGAGTCGAAGGATTCGACGGTATACGGGCCGGAGCCGACCGCTTCGGTTTTCGCGTTGTATTTGGCGTTTTTGTCAAACACGAGGCCAGGACGTCCGGTCAGATACCACAGCAGGTTGGAGTCGGGGGTGGAAAGGGTGAGCTTGACCGTGTTGGCGTCCACCGCTTCGGCCTTGTCGAGGCTGGCCACCTGGTTGGCGTTGTAGTACTGCTTCTCCTTGAGCTGGTTGATGGACCAGGCCACGTCGTCAGCGTCGAGCTTGTCGCCGTTGGAGAAGGTCATGTTCTGGTTGAGATGGAAGGTGTAGGTCTTGCCGTCCTTGGAAATGTCCCAGGATTTCGCGAGACCCGGCTGCACTTTGTTGTCGGAGTCTCGAGACAGCAGGCTTTCGTAAATGTTGCCGATCAGCACCTGTTCGATGGCGGAACCGGACTGATGACGGATGTCAAGACTGACGGGGGCGAGTTTCAATCCGATGGTGACGGTATCGGCCTTGCTTTTGGTTCCGGCAGCGCCGTTTGTGCCGGCATTGCGTACCACGACGACGGCGATGATGATGGCGATGACCGCGACCACGCCCACCAGGACGCTGATCCACCGTTTCGACCCGTGCCGTTTCGGTGATTTGGCACGCGCGTTCAGCGTGGTGTCGGTGCTGGCTTCGCCGATACGCGGCTCGGCATGCTGTTCGATCTTCTGTCCGGTTGCGCCGGCTTCGCCGTGCGCACCTGAAGATGGCGACATGATGACTCCTCTTTGATGTTCAATGCTGGTTGGTTGACCGCCTCCATGAGGTCGATCACCAAGGTCCGATGGTACACCGTATGCCATACCCTCCGCATTCCTCGCGGGCCACCGCACAGGTTATATACTTGGGGAGTCGCTGGCATGTCTCGTAGGAAAAAAGGACGGTTGGTCCATGACACATATTCTTCTCGGGGTCACCGGCAGCATCGCCGCATTCAAGGCCTGCCATCTCGCCTCCGACTGGAGCAAGCAGGGACATGAGGTTCGCGTGGCCATGACCGCGGCCGCGCAGGAGTTCGTCACCCCGTTGACGTTCAGCTCGCTCACGCATACGCAGACGCGCACGTCCATGTTCGCAGCACAGCGCAATGACGGCGATGTTGCGCATACGCCATCCGATCCGCTGCATATCAATCACGTGGATGATGCGAAATGGGCGGACATGCTCGTCATCGCTCCTGCGAGCGCCGATATCATTGCGAAAATCGCATGCGGCATTGCCGACGACCAGCTGACAAGTACCGTGCTTGCCTATAGCGAGGGACCGAAAATCCTATGCCCTGCCATGAACGTGCACATGTATGAGAATGCCGTGACGCAACGCAATCTCAATACCTGCCGTGAGCTCGGTTGGACGATTGTGGAGCCGGAAAGCGGCATGCTGGCCTGCGGCGACGCCGGCAAAGGGCGTATGGAGGAGCCGGCACGCATCGAAACGGCGGTGAAAGCGCTGCTGCTTGCGAATCGTCCGGACGGTGAGCTGCCGCTTAAGGGACTTGCCGTGCTCGTCACCGCCGGCCCGACGCAGGAGCCGCTTGATCCGGTGCGGTTCCTCACCAACCATTCCACCGGCAAGATGGGGTATGCCTTGGCCGAACAGGCACGCGATCTGGGCGCGCAGGTGACGCTTGTGTCCGGTCCGGTGGCGTTGGACGCCCCGTATGGCGTGGATGTGGTCAATGTCACGACCGCACGGGATATGTTCGACGCGGTGACGAGCCGTTTCTCGGACACGGACATCACCGTCATGGCCGCGGCCGTCGGCGATTTCCGCCCGGTCGAGCAGGCCCGGGACAAGATCAAGAAGAACGGGCGCAGCAGCATCGAACTCGAACTCACCTCGAATCCGGACATTCTGGCTTGGGCCGGCGAGCATAAGCGGCCGGACCAGACATTGTGCGGATTCGCCATGGAAACGCGCGACCTTGAGACCAACGCCGCGAAAAAGCTCGCTTCCAAGCATTGCGACATGCTGGCGGCCAACAACCTGCGCACCCCCGGTGCCGGTTTCGCAGCGGACACGAACGTGGTGACGGTGCTGACGCCGGGCGAAACCGCAGACAAGCCAAACATCGAACGGTGGAGCAAGATGGGCAAGGACGCACTTGCGAAACGTATTCTTGTCAAGCTCGCAGCCATGCGTGCGGACGGCGAACGGCGCTAACCGCAGCATTTTCGAATCGCAATAACCGTATCAATCGCAATAATCGCAATATTTCAACGGAACTTCCGCAAAACGCGAAGGAGAACGCAACATGCTTCTGATGGCTGTGGATATCGGCAACACGAACGTCGTGATCGGTTTCATCGACGATGGGCGCATCGCGGGCACGTACCGCATCACCACGAAGGCGAACCACACGTCCGACGAATACGGGCTGATGATCACGCAGTTCCTGGCTTTGAGCGGCTACAAGCCGGCGGATGTCCATGATGTGATCATTTCGTCCGTGGTGCCAAAGGTCATTCATTCGTTCCGTGCGAGCATCGTGAAGTTCCTCGACATCGATCCGATGATCGTGGGACCGGGCATCAAAACGGGACTCAACATCCGCATGGACAATCCGCAGAACATGGGCGCGGACTGCATCGCCGACTGCGCGGGCGCGTATTACGAGTATGGCGGGCCTATTCTGGTGGCTGATTTCGGCACGGCCACCACGTTCAACTACGTCACCGCGGACGCGTCGGTGATTTCCGGACTGATCACCACCGGTATCCGCACCGCCGCGGCCGCACTGTGGGAAGGGACGGCGCAGCTGCCGGAAGTGGAGATCACCCGTCCGAAGTCGATTCTGGCGAAGTCCACGAAACCGGCCATGCAGGCGGGCCTGTACTACAACTTCCTCGGCGGCATCGAACGCACGATCGCGCAGTTCCATAAGGAGATCGACGAGGATTTCCGTGTGGTGGCGACGGGCGGATTGAGCCGCGTGTTCGCCGATGACACGAACATGATCGACATTTACGATCCGGACCTGATTTTCAAGGGCATGCGGCACATCTACGACCGAAACGTCCGCTGATTCAAGAGCCAGCGACGCGAACCGGCGATCATAGCCCGGCAATCTGAAAACCGACGGCCTGCGGATAATGCGCTATCCGCAGGCCGCAATCGATTAAACCAATTACACAGACGCTATTGGATGGTGAAGCCCTGGTTGGCTCCGTATTCCTTCAGGTCCTTCTGCCATAGGGCTATGCCGCCCTTAAGTTTGATGCGGTCGGACGATTCGGTGTTCTTCAACGCATCGCCGATGTTGGAGGTGTCGGAGACCTGACCGCCTGCGGCGATGATGTTGAGCCTGTTCTGCTCTTTGCGCAGCAGGCTCGACCATTTGTAGGCCTTGCCCACCGTGGACCGGAAGTCGCTGCGCGCATACACTTCGAACGGCAGATACTGGTATCCGGTCGACACGTTCTCCGCGGCCTGGGACAGCACGCGGTTGTATTCCTGCCCGCCGAAATAGGGCACTTCGATGCCACGGTCGTCGGTCACCGTGGTCTTGCTGAGGAATTTCGAGTCGGATAGGGTGTTTTTGTCGGCTGGGAACGCGCCGCCATCCACGCGGGTTGTGATGCCTTTGGCATTGTGGCAGGCGTATTCGATGAAACGGTATGAGGCTTCGGGTTTGCGGGAACGTTGCAGCACGGCAAGGGCCGAACCGCCGTTTTCCGATGTGGTGGCCTTGCCGTCGGGCGTCGGCATCTGGGCCACGCGCCACAGGCCGGCCGCGCCGGGAATGTCGGACATGAGCAGCGAAGGCAGCCATGCGCCGGAGAACAGCGAGGCGACTTTGCCTTGTCCCACGGCCGATTTCCATCGATCCGACCATGACGTGAGGTTTGTTGCCACCAAACCCTCATCGATCATCTTCTGCCAGAATTCGGTGAATTCGCGGGTGCCTTTATCTTCGGTGAGTCTGATGGTCACGTTCTTGCCATCGTTGGACGTGGAGAACGGGCGTCCGCCGGCGAGCCAGATCATCGTGTCGTAGAAGCTGGCGTCGCCGGAATCGGCGGTGATGTACACGCCGATTTTCTTGAGTTTTTTGGCGGCCTCGTAGTAGTCGTCCCATGTGCGGATCTTGGACGCGTCCACGCCAACCTGTTCGAACACGCTGTTGTTATAGAAGAAGGCCATCGGGCCGGAGTCCATGGGAAGCCCGTACACCCGTCCGTTGAGCTGCACCGACGCCCAGGTGCCGGGCGTGTAGAAATCGGCATAGCCTTCGGTTCTGCCGGTGATGGGCACGAGCTGGCTGCTGACCGCGTACTGGCGCAATGCGTAATATTCCAGCTGCACCACGTCGGGAATGCCGTAACCGTCTTGGATGGCGTTGTTGAGTTTGTCGTAACCGCTGGTGTTCTTCCAAACCACGCGGATGTCGGGATTGTCTTTTTCGAAGCCGGCGATGACCTGTTTCATGCTCGGCTCCCACGACCATACGGTGATCTGTGTGCGTGTGTCCGTATTGGCCCCGCATGCGGCGGCGCTGGCCGCCATGACGCCCGCGCAGCAGATGGCGATGAGCTGCTTCACCAGTTTCGCCGATTTCAGCACCACGCCCACGGACCTCCGTTTTGTATTTCGCCTGCGATTACCACCATAAGATTATACGGGTCATGCGGAAGCCACGCACAAGCCTGGAAAGGCTCCCCATATCCACCCAAATACGCCGAATGCGGAAGAACCGCTCCGGAAGCGAACTTCCAAAGCGGTTCCCTGCGATATCGCATCGGCGGCTAAGCCGGTACGCAATCAAGCTTCGATGCCGAGCTTGGCGCGTTCCTTCTTGGAATACATGAAGGCCGGCAGCTGACGGCCCTGCTTGAGCCAGGCATGGTATTCGGCGGTGGCCGCGAACTCCACATCGGACGC
>OOCZ01002459.1_pt1 | contig 10060 bp, 8 predicted proteins | sample 1671631 | NCBI WGS metagenome assembly OOCZ01 (sample SAMN06348176, study PRJEB24527) | human gut metagenome | reverse complement strand
TGGTCACCATGGTGGATTCCAAGAATCTGGTCATGGAGGGCAGCTACAACGCAGCTCCCATCAGCGTGGATGAGATGTGGGCATGGCTCGAAAAGTATGCCGCCATCTTCAAGGATTACATCTGCGATGTGGGCCAGTATCTGGCCGATGCAGACGCTGCAGGCAAGAAGGTCCTGTTCGAGGCTCAGCTGGGCGCTCTGCGCGACATCGATTTCGGCATTTACCCCTATACCACCTCTTCCAACGTCATCGGTGCTTACGCTCCCATCGGCGCAGGCATCCCGGGCCACAAGCTGCACAACTCCATCGGCGTGATGAAGGCTTACTCCTCCTGCGTGGGTGACGGCCCCTTCACTGCCGAGCTGGCTATGACCGAAGAGGAAAAGCACGACCTGCGTGAGGCTGGCCACGAGTACGGTGCAGCCACCGGCCGTCCCCGCCGCGTTGGCCCCATCGACCTGGTGGCAAGCCACTACGGCGTGTTCTGCCAGGGCTGCGATGAGGTTGCCCTGACCCTGCTGGACGTGCTGGACTACATGGAGAAGATCCCCATGGTCACCGGCTACAAGCTGACCGACGGCACCATCACCAAGCGCTTCCCCATGGGCATGGCTCTGGACACCGCACAGCCCGTGGTGGAATATCTGCCCGGCTGGCACTGCGATATCACTGCCGCCCGCAAGTGGGAGGATCTGCCCCAGGAAGCCCGCGATTACGTTGAGTATCTGGAAAAGGCTATTGGCTGCAAGATCACCTACATCTCCGTGGGTGCCGAGCGTGAGGCCTACATCCATCACAACGTCTGATCCGCGCCACAGAACCCGCCGCATTGAAAAGGAAGCGTGACTATGTTTGATATCATCACGGACAGCGCCTGTGACCTGACCCCTGAGACGGCCGCAACACTGAATATTGAGATCATCCCCTTCTATGTCTCGCTGGACGGTGAGCACTACCGCAAGGAAGGCAAGGAGATCGCCGTGCGCGATTTCTACCAGTTCATGGTAGATAACCCCGCGGCCTACCCCAAGACCAGCCTGCCTTCTCTGGAGGATTTTGAGACCGCCTTCCGGGCCCATGCCGAGGCGGGCCGCCCGGTGCTCTGCATCTGCTTTACCAGCAAGATGAGCGGCTGCGTGGGCAGTGCCCGCAACGCCCGGGAGCTGGTGCTGGAGGATTTCCCCGATGCTAAGATCGAGGTCATTGACAGCACCGCCGCCACCGTGACCGAATCCATCGTGGTGGAAAACGCGGTGGCCATGCGGGATGCAGGCTGTACGCTGGACGAAGCCGTGACCTGGCTGGAAGCGGAAAAGATCACCAACCAGATCTTCTTTACGGTGGGTAATCTGGACTACCTCATCAAGGGCGGGCGTATCGGCAAAGTCACAGGCCGTGCCGCCAACATTCTGGGCATCAAACCCATGATCCTGTTCAAGGAGGGCGAGATCTTCTCCGCTGGCGTGGCCCGCGGCCGCCAGAAGAGCTTTGAGAAGGCCCTCGACCTGCTGATGACCTATCTGGCCGAACACAACGGCACACCCGATGACTACTGCATCACGGTGGGCTACGGCTACGATGCCGACGAGGGCAAGCGGCTCTGGATGCAGACCCGCGCCGCCCTGCGCGCCAAGTACCCCACCTGCGAGTGCAATGTGGTCCTGTTGCAGATCGGCTGCACCATTGCCGTGCACACCGGTCCCTATGCGTTGGGCATGGGCGTGATGCGGCGGTGGCGCCCTCTCCGTCAATGCTGACGCATTGCCACCTCTCCCAAAGGGAGAGGCAATTGCTGCTCTCAAGCAGAGTTCAGATAAAATCTGTCCCTTTCAGATGCGTTGGCTCCCCCTTTGGGGGAGCTGTCAAAGCCAAAGGCTTTGACTGAGAGGGCGGACATGTACAAAAAAATCTCCCGATTCCGTTTGGAACCGGGAGATTTTTTTCAGCCTTGATTTTTACGATGCACGATCACAGAAGACGGTGACACGGGTCTTGCCGCCGTAGGTGCAGGTGTACAGCACCAGGGCGTAGCCGCTGTGTTCCACTTCCTCCACACTGTGGGGGTCAAGCACTTCGACCTTGTTCACGACGTACTCATTCACGATGCCGTCCATATCGGTGAAGGTGACGCTGTCCCCCGCTGTGAGGGAGGTCAGCTTGCCGAAATGGCTCTCGTAGTTGTGCGCCGCAATGACCAGATCATCGGTGCGGGAAGAGCCGAACTGGCGGCAGGGGGCGATCTTCAGGCGGGGGTAGCTCCACTCGCTCATCACCGGCAGGTCAATGTCGATGGCGGGAATGGAGATCTCACCCACATATTCGTTGCCGTCGATCTCCACCACCGGGAGTTCGGGGTCCAGGGGGCCGCTTTCTGCCTCCGGTTCCGGGGTCTCCACCTTCTGCTGAAGGTCGGCCACCACGGTCTGGGCCTCGGCACCGGCGTGGGCATCCTCGTAGCGGTTGTAGGCGTACAGGCCGCCCGCCGCCAGCAGGAGCACCACACCCAGCACGATGCAGACAAGCCCGGGGGATACTTTACGCATTCTTTTCACGTTTCTTACTGCGCTCCATCAGGTAGGCACCCACAGCCACCAGCACCAGACCGCTTACCGTCAGAACAGGTACAGGCCAGTTCAGCTGGCCGGTCTGGATCAGTTTGGGGCCTTCGGCCGGGCGGGCATCCGCCACCACGCTGGCCGGGGCGGTGGGCTCCGGTGCACTAGGGGTGGTGGTTTCAGTCACGGTCGGGCGGGCATCTGCCGGGGCCGGGTTCTCCGGCGTGGAAGGGGTGGGCGGGGTGACAGGATCAGGGTCATACGGGTCCGGATAGTACGGGGTCTCGATGGCCTTGTAGCTGTTGTTGAAGGTGATGCTGCTCACCTTTTCGTCCATCAGGTCGGCCTGTGTGTGCACGGCCATCCGGGCCACCAGCTTGTCGTTGTCCCACACCACGGAAACGCGCAGATAGTACACGGTTTCATCGTAGGTGCCGCGGGTGTTTACACCGGCGCGCTGGCGCACGGTGTAAACGTAATAGCCGGGCTTGGTATAGCTGATGGGGCCAAAGCTGCCGGTCTCGCCGTCGGTGATCTCCAGAGTGGTCACCTCGGGCAGGGGCGCATTGTCCACAGCCTCAAGTTCCACAGTCAGTGTTTCCTTTGGGAGAGGTGTTTCCCCCGTGGACTGAATGGAAACCGGAAGCTCCTGCAGCTGTGTATGCTGGTCAGCCGCGGTGGCCGCAAATGCCGCCGGCTGACACAGGCAGAACCCCAACGCAAGCGTCAGGAGTGCTGCCGCGATTTTACGGAACCTCATTTCATCCTCTCCTTTATGAATCCGACGCGGACGGGATCATCCACGCCAGAAGAATGGTGCGTGCATCGGTAAACTCCGTTGAACAGGTGGACAGCGCCAGCACCTGAGCGTCATCGCCCGCCGCTTTCATGGCGGCCAGCGTTTCGGTGTTCAGGTTCAGGGCGTTCTCCTGCGCAAAGGTGTACAACCCCTGCAGGTCGCTGTCCCAGCGCTGGGGCTGGAAGATCGCGCTCTCAGACGAAGGGACCAGCAGACATGCAAAGGTTTTAAGATCATAGGTGCGGTCGGGCAGGATCAGCTCACCGGTGGTGTTCTCTGCAAAGAACTCCGCGTCCTTGTAGAGATCCAGATCACCGAACATTTTGCTCTCTTCCATGTGGTGACCATACAGCAGAGAGTAGGGGTCGGTGAAGTTCTTGTCGCAGTTCACATCCAGAAAGATGCTGCCTGCCAGCGAAAAATCACCGTAGACATCGGTATTCACATAGGTAAAGTTGTCCTCGCCCTGTACCACAGGGTAGTCGATGGCGGTGTTGTCCAGTGTGACCCACGCACAGACATCCGGGTTGATGCCCAGCAGCTCCTCAAAGCTTGCGCCGTTATCCGCGCCCGCCTTGGGCTTGAACTGCAGAAGCTCTGCCTGAACATTGTCTGCGGCGGCGTACACCTGCGAGTTGTCCCACAGGGCATAGGCTGAATACGCCCCGGCGACCACCAGGAACAGCACAACCACCGTGCTCACCAGAAAGTCGGCTGCCCTCAACGCTTTTCTCTGCCAGTTGATACAGCCCACCTCCGGTTAAGCAAATTCAAATAAGTGGTTATTCGTTAGGTTTGTGCTGAGATAACCCCCCAGTCACGCTTCGCGTGCCAGCCCCCGCTAATAGGGGGGCCCTTGGCATGGCGCAAAGCTTCACGGTTTTGCCAAAGCCGCCCCTACTAGGGGCGGTGGCATCCCGCAAGGGATGACGGTGGGGTTTAATCTACCGCGAGCAATTACTCCTCGTCGCGGCGGCGCTTGTTCAGCATCAGGGCCACACCACCAATGGCAACGATGGCCAGCAGAGCAATGTAAGGAGCGTTGTCGAGGATAACGCCCATGTCAGGGGTGCCCTCATGGGTATTGGTAAAGGATGCCTTATTGCTGGTTTCAGATGCACCAGCTGCAACGATAGAACCGTTTGCACCGTCAACACTGACAGTGTAAACGCCATTTGTTGCACCATTTGCAACAGCCTTACCATCTGCATCCAGCTCGCTCACAGTCCACTCAACACCCTCGGGCAGGTTTGCAATGGAAATGGATTCACCGCTCTTCAGCCAGAACTTAACAGAGGCACCACCAACCACGATTGTATTGGTGGTATTCTTATCGGAACCATTTGTGGGATAAGTAATAGTATAGTTCTCTGCAAAGTTCTTGCGGCCATTTGCAGTACCCGGTTCAAGGCTCAGTTCGAACTGGAAGTAAGTCTTCTTATCGCCCATATTACCGCTGACGTACTTGGAGACAGTCAGAGTATTGGCAGCGTACTTGTTGTCACTGAAAGAGCTGCTCTTCTCGCCGCCCTCGTTCTCAGTGTGAACACCAGCAACACGAATTGCGCCATCATTGATGACACTGACAACCAGTTTAATGGTGTCCAGACGATAGGTAACACCGGCAGTGTTGCCAGCAACTTCCTGCAGGGTGTACTCAAACTTACCTACGTGATCATACGTAGGCAGTTTGACCACAAACTCACCCACATTCTCAGCATCGTTTGCTTTGGCACCACCTTCACCGAACTTCACAGATGCAACATAATGGCGACCATCCGTAGATGTCGGTGCATTGGTCAGTGCAGTCAGATCGGGAATATCGGAATCTTTAATATCACCCGTCAAAACTTTCTTATCTGCCTGAACAAGATAGAAAGTTTCCTCAGGGCTTGTACCATTGCCCTCAAGACCATAATGCTTGTAAATCTTAACTTCACTCTGATCCTGGTATGTGGTAGCCGGCCCCTCCGCAAACGCTGCAGTTGCGCCGACGGTGAGCATCATGGCGGCAGCCAGAACGCCCGCGAAGAATTTCTTCAGTTTCATTGTTATTCCTCCCTAGTAAGAAATAGTTCGTACTCCTGTGCCGCGGCCCAAACTCCGCGGTTCACAGGCAGGATGCCGGCAGCTTCTTCCGGCTTCCGTGGTATTACAGACTGCGTCGCCGCAGTAGTGTAATTACTTTTGCTTGCACATCCTCCAGCGGAACCGGGCCAAAGTCCCGGCTGTCCTCGGATTGTGTGCGGTAATCGCCCAGCACAAAAACGCAGCCCTCCGGCACCGTGTAGGGGTACTCCAGCGCGTCCTTTGCGTAGGTGGGGTAGAGGATTTCGCCGCTCTGCACCGCGCCGTTCACCACAAGGGTGCCGCTGTCGTCCAGAGCCACAAGGTCGCCCTCGCGCCCAAGGATGCGGCCCACCCGGAGCTTACCGCCCTGGGTGTAGACCACAACGTCGTTTTTTGCGTAGGTTTTCTGCAGGCGGTAGCAGATGAGCAGGTCGCCATCCTTTACCGCGGGGAACATGCTACTGCCCTTGGCCTGCGTGAGCAGGAACACCTGCGTGAACAGCACCCAGGCGCACAGCAGGATCACCACAACGCGGCCCAGCAGGCTGATGAAATCCTGCCGGTTCTCAGCGTCCAGCCTGCGGCGGCGCACCGCCTTTGCCCCCAGCTTCAGAGCTTCATTGTCCAGCGGGTGCATCGGAATGCGCCTCCTTTTGGGGGTCAGAGCTGTCTACTTTGGTGGTATCCAAGGGCAGGCTTCCGGTCTGCTGCTCCAAGAGCACATTATAGCGGGTGCGTTCGGCGCGGATGGCGGCTTCGTACAGGGCGTAAAGCTCTTCCAGCTTCTTCCACATTGCCGCTTCGTCCACGCCGCCCAGCAGGTTCTTGCGGAATTTCACCGTCCGGAACCACCGGATGATCGCTTCCTGCTCCGGGCTGATACAGCTTTCCTCTGCACCGGCCAGCCGCTGCGGCTTCTGCTTTTTTACTTTTGCCATCCTGCGGCCTCCTTAGTCGTCGTTCTTGCGGCGCTTGCGCAGCATCAGCAGGATGCCGCCGCCAACGACCACAGCAAGGATGACGATGTAAGGCAGGGTGTCGAGGAGAACACCGGTGTCGGGGAGAAGGCCACAGTGGTTGGTCACGGTAATTGCCAGCTCATTCTGTTCAGTTGCATTGTTGCCATCTGCATCACAGGCCATCAGCTTCTGCTCGCCATCCTCCAGCACCAACTTGTAGTAGAAGGTACGAGTTGCATCGGTATCATGGCCGGTGGCCTTGGTCTCATACCCACTGTCAGCACCCAGCGTCTCCACCACAGCAAATACGGTATCCATGGGCACATTTTTCAGGGTAACGCTACCGTTGTGCGTCAGGGTGAAGTTGGACAAATTGCCATTCTCAAGCGTCGCGCCCTTGCCTTCCAGTCCGGTAATTCTGAAAGCAAAGTCCTTGTGGGTATCGCTCATCAGGCCGGTGACAATTTTGGAAATAGTAACATCAGCGGTCTTCTTCTCGTAGAAGTTCGAGAAGGTTATAGACCGGTTGCTGTTTTCCTTGCTCATAGTCACACTACCATTTTTGCCTTCGATACCATCTACAAGGGTTCTTGTCAATTTGTAACCACTAACATCAGCCTTCTTGACATCTTCTTTGAAATAATATGTGTAATCCGTATTTGCTTCAACAACTTCATCGAACACATGGCTTACAGAAACATAAGGTCCATTCTCATCATCATAGCCGTTCGTCCAAATATCACCACTAAAATCAACCGCTGTCAGCGCCTGGTCAGCAATACCACGATGAGCCACACTTCGGTTATAAGAAATGAAACCGCTATTCCCTAATGTCTTAGCTTCTGCCTCTGTCAAACCATAGAACTTCTTGGTAACAGTAACACGGCCTGTGCCGGAAGTTGGCGGTGCAACGTTCTGGCTAAACCAGACATCATCCAGCAAGTTACCCATAGTCTTAGTCTGGTTAGTCTGGTCGTCGTCAGAAGCAGTAGAAATTGCTGCAAAGAAGAATCGGGTCAAATATTGGCCGTCCGGAATCTTATAGGTATCGCTACTCTCCGTCCAGCTAGAAGTGGAATATTTAGCATAACAATTGACCTGATCCCATTTCCTAGTACCAGATAAATCCTCGATAGCAGCCGTTGCCTCGTATACATAAACTGTGTATCTTTTATTATTCTTTGTAATGTGATTTTCGCCATTATGCCACTCACCAAGCAGGCTTTCCAACTGAGCCTGTGTAGTAACATCTTTCACAAGTTCAAGTGGTGCAATCACCATGGCCATTGTGTCACTTCCACTCTGAATAACACTCTTGGACTGGTCTTTATCACCTCTGCGCGTACGCGCTCTATGGTAGAAACGCCAATTCATTGGTTGGCCCGGCTTTGTCAAAACATCCTGATATAGAGCACCTGCGCCTTCAGCATTTAGCTCTGCAAACTGGTCACCAGTATTTGCACTTGCACAACCATACGCTTTTGCCGTGTTAGACAACTGTACATTATCCCATTTATCGCCATTTGCTTGTAGCTCATAGACCGATGTCATCCCCTTCGTATTGCCAATTTCGATTTTGTGTTGACCACCAGTTATTGCAGTTGTCTTCCACACCAGATTAGGAGCATCATCAGCGTTGATCTGATCCGTACCATTACTGAGCACATCTTCAAAGCCACCATTTTTCAGCTCATCGTTATAATTAACCGTCAAACTATCATTTAGGCTTTGAGTGTCTTTAGCAATGGTCACAGTATAAGTCAAATTAGCGCCATCCGTGTAGACGACATCAACCCAGCCGCCATTTTCTTCACGGCTATAAACACCATTTGTTATCTCAAGGCGGTCAACAACAGTACCACCCTTCTTCCAGGTCACAGTAAAGCCATTCTTTTTTAGCAACGTTCCTGCTTCTGCGCCTTCATAATCCTTGCCGTCCGCAGTGATTTTCAGAACGTAGTGGCCACTATTTGCAATATCGTCCTTGATAGAAACTTTTGTGATGCTATTGATATCCATTGTATCAACTGCATACCCATCCGTCCGTACAACCACAAAGGGGCTGAAGCTGGAGGTCTCAAAGGTCAGGGTGCCGTTGGTATAAGTAAGGACATCCAGAATCTCCACATTGCCGTCAGAGGTCTCGTGGAACACCTTCAGCGTGTCGGCAGTTGCGCCTTCCATTTCCGGCAGTTTTTCCAGACCGGAGACGGTGACGGTGGCCTTCTGGCCCTTGACAGGCTGCACCTTTTCACCCTTGGCGTTCTTGGGGGAGATCTTCAGGCCCAGAATGGGCATCATTTCCCCAAAGCTGTCCTCGTGGCTCTCGTAGAAGGTCTGCATATCGTCATCACCCATGTGGATGACGCTGAGGCTATGGGCGGCAGAGGGCAGGTTTTTCACTTCCACCGGCAGATTGACGCTCTTCGTGTTGCCGTCCTCGTCCACGTAGGAGGCAGAGGCCTTGGTTTCCAGATCCACAGGCACGGGGTTCTTGTCCACCAGATCCTCGTGATCCACGGACTCTTCCTGATCGGAACCCACGGTGCCGTCCTTCCATGCGGCGTAGACGTTCACGGTGGTGGTCTTGTCGTCCAGAATGTTGCTGGTGGGGTCGGTGAGGTTCAGGCGCACCCGGTTGCCAAACTCGTCCAGCGTGTACCAGTAGTCAAACAGCCGCAGTTCGCCCTTGGGGTCCCGGTTGGAGGAGGGGTTCTTGATGTAGCTGCTGTAGTCCGCAATGGTCTCTGCCCGGGGCACAGCCTGAATGAAGTACAGATTCCACAGAACCTCACCGTTCCGGGCCAGATACTCGCTTTCCGTCATATTGTTGATCTGTGCCTGAGCGGTAATGTCCTTCAGGTCGTTGGCGTTCAGCTCCTTCAGCCAGAAGCGGTAGACCACCATGTCCTGCAGCTTTTTGATCTCGTCGCCGGAAACGACCACTTTGTCATCAGGCTTTTCCACCACGTCGTCCTCGCCGGACCACTGGGTCACGGGGTCGGGGTCGGTACCGGTGCTGGAGCTGGGGCCGTATTCAATGACGGTGCCCCACTCCGTTTCCTTAACGTTGGGGCCGCCGTCGAGGTTGTCCTCCCCGCCTTCCACAGGCCGGGTGGCTTCCTCCTCGCCAAAACCGGCAGCTTCGCCGCCGTCTACAGGCCGGGTGGCTTCCTCCTCGCCGAAACCGGCAAATTCGTCGTCAGGATAGGATGCCACGCCGTCATCTACGGGCCGGGAGGCCTCTTGATTAACCTGAGGATCGATCAGACCCTCCGTTGCAAACACCGGCACAAGGCAGGTGCAGATGACCGCAAGCGCCAGACAAAGCGCAAAAACGCGCTTCACCAGCCTATCTTTTTTTCCGTGATGATTTTTCCGCACAGTGGTGCCCTCCCTGCATCATAGTATTTTTGGCAAAACCGGAGAAAAAGATATCCGACTTTTGTCGTTCTTTCCCCTGGCAGGTTATTTTTACCAGACAAACCCATTATCGTAATTATAGCATGTATATCCAGTATTTTCAATAGTGGAATTTTATTTTCCCTTCCCCTTTTCAGACAAAATATTCTGCGATATACAGCAAGTTATGAACCGCCGTAATATATTGCGGGGAGTAGCGCAGTCTAACTTATCCGCACCGCCCGCCGCATTGATATATCACGCGGTTTTGTGTT
>OOCZ01002451.1_pt1 | contig 10097 bp, 9 predicted proteins | sample 1671631 | NCBI WGS metagenome assembly OOCZ01 (sample SAMN06348176, study PRJEB24527) | human gut metagenome | reverse complement strand
GATTTTCCGGAGCCGGATGGTCCGATAATTGCTACAACCTCGCCTTCTTCCACTTCCATTGATATATCTTTTAATACTTCAAGCTCGCCAAAACTTTTGCCGACATGCTTCATCTCTAATAATTTCATCTTAATTCCTCATTTCCGCAGACGCTTCCTGCCGCCTGCCTTTTTGGCAATCCGCAGATACGTTATCTATAATTTATCTGTAATACTGCATGCTCTTTTCAATCTGTTCCATAATCCATGCAACTAAGAAGTTGAAAATGTAGTAAAATACACCGGCTACAAACAGCGGCATAATGCTTGCATTCGTTGCCGCAACCTGTTTTGCGAGCGTAAACATTTCTGTGTATGCCAGTGCAAAGGCAAGCGATGTATCCTTTACCAGGGTAATCACTTCATTGGTTACAGGCGGCATCACCCGCTTTACCATCTGCGGGAATATAATACGTACAAAGGTCTGTGTCTTTGAATATCCCAGCACCTCGGCGGCTTCATATTGTCCTGCCGGAACAGCTTCGATACCGGCGCGGTAAATTTCTGCAAAATATGCCGCATAATTTAATGCAAAACCAATAATAACTGCATAGAAACGATACGAGTATGACAGTGAAATGCCAAATAGGTAATATGGTCCGAAAAATACAACCAGAAGCTGCAGCATCAACGGCGTACCACGCATAATTGAAATATAAATCTTCGCAATCCACTGTAAAAGCTTTACTTTACTCATACGGATAAATGTAATCACAAGTCCGAGCGGCAGTGAGAACACCAGTGTGAGAATAAAAATACCAAGTGTGGCAAACATGCCGTTTTTTAACTGCACAATGATTTCTCCCAGCTGTGCAACAGAATTTTTCTTCTGTGTCTGTCCGTTTTCGGCAAGCAGCACTTCATCTGCACCGCTCTGTCCCAGGCATACGCTTTCTTCCAGCTTCCACTTCTGTGCGATTTCGTTAAATGTACCATCTGCCAGCATTTCATTTAACGCTTCCTGTACCTGATTTCTTAATTCGGTATTGCCCTTTTTAAAACCGATGCCATACTGCTCGGAAGATACGTGTTCATTTAACATCACATATTTGCTGCCTCGGGCTTCCAGTTCGTACTTTGCGACACCGATATCCATGCAGACCGCATCAACTGAACCGGATTCCAGATTCATAAACGCACTGTTATAATCAGACACCTGCTGTAAGGACTGAAAGCTTGCCGCAAGCGCACGGTTTGCTTCTTCTGCATCTTCTCCCGTAAATGCTGCCAATGCAGAGGAATCCGCCTGTACAACAACAACTTTTCCCGCAAGGTCGGAAAGCTTTGTAATGCCGGAGTCGGCTCTTACAACAACCACCTGTGAATTATCCACATAGGCAGAAGACCATGTATATTCATCTTCCCTGCCGTCCATCGTAAATCCGTTCCAGATACAGCTGATGGTTCCCGAATTTAATTCCATGTCCTTTGAATCCCAGTCAATCGGCTGCTTTACAAGTGTCCAGCCATTGCGATTACAGACTTCCTGTGCAAGGTCCAAGTCAAAACCGACATATTCGCCGCTTTCATCTTTGTAACCATACGGCGGAAATTCCGCATCAAAGCCAACCGTAAAGGTTCCGTCTGACATCTGCGCTTTTTCCTTTTTGCCACAGGCTGCCATGCCGCCTGTCAATGCCGATATTATCAGCAATACTGTAAGTGCTTTTAAAATCTGCCTTTTCATTTTGTTTCTCCAATCCCTTTTTGTCTTTATCTTCACAGCAGGCATGCCCGGCTGCTAAATCGGCTCTTGTACCGCATTTTACCTTACGGAATTCTTTTCCAATAATCAAAATGCGGCAGTTTTTAAAAGGTTATCCTCTTTCAAAACTGCCGCACATCATTGTACTACAAACTACTTTGTTGTCTGGATTCCCAGTGCCTGCTTTGCCCTTTCGATGGAATCTGAATGAATGTATATATCACACTTGGAATTTTTACGGCTGCTGATTACATGAAACAGCCCTGTGTGAAATTTCCACTTTTCAAAATAAGAAATATTATTCTTGCGCAACACTTTTTCTATTTTTTTGCATTCTTCCAACGTCACATCTGAACGAAGCAGACGTTCATTGGTATGAATCTCAGCGGTACTAAACTCACTCATGCCCTATCACCATTCCTTCCATTTCTTTGGCTATCATAGCACACTCTTCACAAAAAATCCAACATGTTCAAATCGTCATTTCCTCACGGTATTATAAAACATCAGCTAACCTTTGATGATGCTTGCGACATGGAATTTATGTACGTTTTCTTCCATGCTGTCTGCAATGTCAACCAGCTGCTTGGTCTTTGTGTTACAGTCGTTGACAATTTCACCGAGTTCCACCATAGATGCAGATGTTTCTTCGGTGCTTGCCGCATTTTCCTGGGCAATCGCTGCCAGACTTTCTGCACTGCCGAGTACCTCTCCCTTTAATCTATCTAAGGATTCCACTTCCGTAGAAATACTTTCAATGGCTGTTACTACATTGTTTACCTCTTCATTCAAATGCTCAAATATGTCTTTTGTAGTATTTAACTTTTCATACTGTCCGGTCATTTCCTGTCGGACAACCCCCATGGTTTCCACACTGGTATTGGAATTTTCAATCAATTCTGCAACAATCTCACCGATTTCTTTTGCAGTATTGGCAGACTGGTCTGCTAACTGTCTGATCTGGTCTGCAACAACGGCAAAGCCTTTTCCGTATTCACCTGCTCTTGCGGCTTCAATGCTCGCATTTAATGAAAGCAGATTAGTCTGACCTGCAATATCCGTAATCATATCTACGGCATTACCAATATGCATAACAGACTGATTGGTTTCATTGGTCTGGTTATAAACTGCAGCTAAAGATTCTTTATTTCTGTCACTGATTGCCATCAGTTCCTGAATGGTTGTATCCAGCTGTTCATTATGTTCCTTCATCTGTTCAGTACTCTGTGAATCGACATTCTGGGAGGTCTTTGTAATGGCATCACCCATATCATTAATCTGGCTGCTTACTTTCTGCGTTTCATCCGCCTGGCTTGTCGCTCCATTTGCAATTTCATCCACAGCCACATTTACATTTGAAATAGAATTATTAATCGTTTCAAATTTTTTCTGAAAATCATCTTTAAATTCAGCCAGTTCTCCTGTTGAGTGATGGATATTTACAACAATAGAAGCCAGCCCTCCTATCAGGGTATGGACTGAACGCGCAATATTACCAATTTCATCACTTCTTTGTAAAAGCTTTTCACTGATTTTAAAATCCATTTTCCCATCTGCCACTTCATCCAGATGTCCGATTACCTTTGTAATTGCTTTCACGATAAATGTTATAACCACAGCAAGCAGTGCACAGGCCATCAGCGTAATTATAATCATAAATACCGTTGTGTTAACCAGACGTTTTTTATAAATTGCTTTTACATCACTTGAAGGCATTCCTGTAAAAATAATTGCCTGACTGCTGCCATCTGCATTTTTTAAAGCCTCATAATAACCGTAATACTCTGTACCTTCAATATCCACATTATCGGAGAAATACTTTCCATCCTGCATTACTTTATCATAAACACTGTCCGGAATGGCAGTCCCTGTAACACGCTTCCCATCTTTGTCAATAGCGCTTGTTACCATACGTGTCTTCTTCCAAAATACGGTTACATCCACATTGGTCTTCTTTTTAAAATCGTCAATTGTCTGATTATTTGAGTTCAGATTATAGTTCCCCTTATAAAGATTTGTACCATCACTGTGGTAATCACCACTGCCTAAGCTGTCGAATGTCATCTCCAATGCATAGGATGCTGTCTGCATTTCATGCATGACCAGTTTTTTGGCAACCACTGAACCGACCGAATGAATTGACACACCTGCAAGCACTACAATCAAAATCAGCGGTATTAATGCCGTAATAAGAATCTTTGTCATCAGATTCAGTCCCTTTTTCTTCTCCAATACCTTGTCGTCCATCTCAAAGTCCTCCTTCGTTTATCCTGACTATTAATATTTATATTTTATTACAATCTGGATTAAAAAACAAGTAACAGAAGCTTTTTTTCGGACTATTTTCCTATGCCAATGCTTTCCTCTGAAGCCATTTTCCGCTTAAAAACCGCCAGCCAAACAGTGCTGATCTTGCACCCCAGTCTACAAACATGCCAATCCATATACCAAGTACACCCATCTGCAGCACGATGCCAAAGAAATACGAACTGCCGACACGGAATATCCACATTGAAGCGATGCTTACAATCATGGTAAAGGTTGCATCTCCCGCTGCTCTCAGCGCATTTGACAGGGTAAAGGACAGCGGCCAGATAAACAGGGATGTAACGGCAAAGCAGTGTAATATCTGCTCAGCAATCCGCACGGCTTCCGGTGATAAGTGAAAACACTTTGCAATCGTTCCCGCCAGTAAAAACAACGCAATATTGCATATCCAGTCACCCAGATATGCCAGTCCGACGAGCTTTTTCGTATACTGCTTTGCCTGCTTTTTTTCACCGGCACCAATACACTGTCCGACAACCGTAATCAGTGCCAGTCCCATTGCATTTCCCGGAATATTGGCAAAATCAATCACCGTATAGCCTACGGAATTGGCGGCAATTGATGCCGTGCCAAACGTTGCAACCATACTGGTTACAGCAAGCTTTCCAATCTGGAACATTCCGTTTTCGACGCCGCTTGGAATACCGATTGCAAGAATTTTCTTAATAATACTGCCGTCCGGCTTTAATTCCGACCATTTGTCAATGCGGATTGGATTGGTCTTTCCGCAGACAAGCAGAGTAATCACTATGCCTGCCACGATCCGGCTAAGCAGCGTTGCCAGTGCCACACCAAATACCGCCCAGTGGAAACCAAATACAAATATGGCATTTCCCACAATATTAATCACATTCATCAGCAGACTGATCTGCATGCTGATTTTACTGTTGCCGATGCTTCTAAATATCGCAGCCCCCGCATTGTAAATGCCTAAAAACGGGAACGACAGCGATGTTACCGTAAAATAAAGCACTGCACTGTCCATAACATCTTCTGACACATTTCCGAAAACCGCATGCAGCAGTCCTCTCGTTCCGATTAAAGAAAGCAGTGTCATACAGACAGAAAAAACGAGCAGCACAGTTTCTAACTGTGCGCCCGATTTCTTCGCGCCTTCTTCTTTTCCTTTTCCGACAAACTGACTGCATACAACAGCACCACCTGTTGCCAGTGCCGCCATGACCTGAATAATCAGTCTGTTAATATTATCTACCAGTGCCACGCCTGAAATCGCAGCTTCTCCTGCCTGGCTGACCATTAATGTATCCACCATGCCGACACTGACTGCAAGCAGCTGTTCAAACATCAGTGGAATGATGAGCTTTTGTAAATCTTTTTTACTGAATAACATTTGTAATTCCTCCCGCAAAACGCTATGAAAGCAGCGAAAATTTTCCTTTGGAACTGATTTCAATATCCACCTTACAGTCTGATACCTGTTCGTAATTTAACTCCAGCGCGTAATCAATACTGATTGTCAGCTTATCCTCTGTGCGCTGCATATCAACGCTTCTCGAAAAAATGCCAAGATAGATATTACCATACGGTGTTTCGTAAAAGGTCATCGTTTTTTCGCCCGGCACAAAAGACAGGTGTGCGGTTACAGGACCTTTTTTCGTAACCTCAACCGAATTTCCCGCAATTTTAATGGTACTTGTACATTTTTTTGTCGTTCCTTCTAAGACCTCATCGTATTTTATGTATTCTTTGCCATTGATAATCCGGTAACGGCCGACATTAATCACTTCAACCGGGTCATCCTCATCCTCTTCATAATCGCGCGGTACATTCTGCGCAGCAAGCTGCAGTCCCTTGATATTGATATATACTTTTTCTTTCATGGTTTCTCCTAATACTGTTCGATGTTAATCTGCTGTGTCATGGTAATGTCAAACGGCAGAATTGCATTGGCAAATGCCTTAAACTTGTCTGCTGCATCACTGACATAAAAACGATACATTGAAGACGGACTGTCTACCTCACAAATATTGGCAAGGCTTTCCCGTTCTAACACATTTTTTAATTCAATCGCCGTTTCATATGCCGGATTAACCAGATTAACATGCTCACCCATTGTCTTCTGAATCGTGGAACGTAACAGCGGATAGTGGGTGCAGCCCATAATCAGCGTGTCAATATCCTGCTGTTTTAAGCCTTCCAGGTACCGCTGTGCCATCTGATCCGTAATTGTATCATGCCACATGCCTTCCTCAACCAGCGGTACAAACAGCGGACATGCTTTTCCGATAACTTCTACATCCGGTTTGAAGGATTTGATAAATTCCGCATAAACACCGCTGCGGATTGTGCCTTCCGTCCCAATCAGACCGACTTTACCGTTTTTTGTGGTCTGTGCCGCCATTTTTGCCCCCGGCTTTACTACCCCGATAATCGGTAGGTCAAACTCCTTCTGCATGGTATCCAGCGCAAATGCACTGGCTGTATTACACGCAATGACAATTGCTTTTACATTTTCTGTCTGCAAAAACCGTATAATCTGTCTGGAATACTTTGTCACGGTTTCTTTTGATTTACTGCCGTAAGGAACTCTTGCCGTATCGCCGAAATATACAATCCGTTCATTCGGAATCTGACGCATGATTTCCCGCGCCACGGTAAGTCCGCCTACTCCTGAGTCAAATACGCCGATTGGCTCCTGTCTTCCCATAGGATTTCTTCTCCATTCTGCCGCACAGGGCGGCTTTTCTCTATCTTTATTATACTTTTCATTCATCATTTCAAATAATCCGCCTCACAGCCGCAAAACCATATGAATGTTTTCACTTTTCCTCCGCAAACAGGCGGTTTAAAAAGGTTAAATACTTACACCGGTACTCAACCCGGGTATTAGTTATAGCATTATATTCATCTTCTGTCAAAATATTCTTTAAAGTATCTTTTGAGGTGTCCGGAAGCACGCCGTAAGAGGTATCCACAAAGCAGAGCGGCGGGTATAACACGCACCACCAGTTTTTTCCGTCGTGATCTCCAATGTCAATACGGAATGCCTCGTATTCTCCGGGCGGAAATGTCACATCGCCGTATGACTTCATCGGAAAATAACTGTTTTCAAAATAAACTGCCACATCATAATCACTACCCGCTTCCCGCAGGGTATCTAACGCAAGGGTACGGATATTTTCCGTCTGTTCCTCTAAAATCTGTCTGGACTGTTCAATATCCTGTGATTCCCTTAACAACGGCTCCATATATGTAACGACACGGTCTTTCACCTGAAGCTTTAACTGCTGGTCTGCTTCCGAATCACTGTTTGCCCGCACATGAAACCGGATAATCTCTGTAGCAATCCCCTGTGCAATGCCCGCACTGTCCTGCTGCCATGCCGCATATCCTTCTGCCGTGCGTATTCCTGCCATTCCAACCGTTAAAATTAAAATCACCATTATAAATACAGATAGTCTGCGTTTTTTCTTTCTCATAATACTCCCCCATTCCACAAGCACTTTAATGCCGAAGAAACCGCGAACTGAATTTATTTAAGTTCTGCGATAAGCGCAGCTTTGTGGCGCCTGCGGCACAAAGCTGCCAACGTCAGGTTACATTTGACGTGTGAAAAATCTTTTATTCCGGCGTTTTCGTTCTAAATGGAGTATTACCGTAAAAACACAGACTATACATTTATTTTTAATTTTTAATGATTCAGCAGCCTGCTGATTCCCTTTTCCTGATTGCTGATATGCTGATGAATCACGGTCTTTGCAACCGGTACATTCTTATCACGGATCTGCTTGATAATATCATTATGTTCACTGATAATAATAGAATGTGTTCTCGCATCTTTTACATATTCCAGACGGTAACGGTACATCTGTTCCCGCAGATTGTTGATAATCTGTATCAGGCGTGCATTGTTTGTCATGGAATACAAAATATCATGGAACTTCACATCCGCTTCTACAATATTCACGGCATCCTTTGATACGATTGCAGATTCAAAGACCTTATTGGCACACTTTAATTCTTCAATCTTTTCATCGGTTACATTTTTAATGGCAAGTTCTACGACCAGTTCCTCTAATGTAGAGCGCACTTCCAGCACATCCTTCATATCCTTTTCCGTGATGTGGGCAACCTCAGCACCTTTTCGCGGAATCATGATAACCAGTCCTTCCAGTTCAAGCTTGCGGATGGCTTCACGAATCGGTGTTCTGCTGACCCCCAGCTTTTGTGCCAGCTGAATTTCCATAAGACGTTCTCCCGGCTCCATTTCACCTCGTAAAATTGCCTGTCTTAATGTATTAAAGACAACATCTCTTAAAGGAAGATAATCGTTGACATCCATCTTTAATTCGCCTTTCATCTGTCTGATCCTCCGTTCTTTATATAATGATTAATTAAAGTTCTCTGTAATATATACCTGTCTGGCATCGCCTTTTTCCTTTAAAAATGCCTGGCACGCAAGCGTGGTCTGCTCATCCGGGAAAATGCCAAATACAGTCGGTCCGCTTCCGCTCATCATTGCGTTAATTGCCCCGTGGGAGAGCATATCCTGCTTAATTGTTTCAATCACCGGATATAACGGCACAGTTACATTTTCAAGGACATTGCCCATAGACTGCGCAATCCGCACAACGTCCTGTTCTTCAATTGCCCGGATAATTCCGTCAATATCAGGGTGCTTTTGTATGCCGCCCATATCGAGCTGTTCATAAACCAGCCTGGTGGATACATTAATCTGCGGTTTTGCAATTAAAATCCACATATGCGGTACAGGTGTGATTCGTGTAAGCTTTTCTCCGATGCCTTCTGCCAGTGCCGTTCCCCTCATGACACAATACGGAACATCTGCGCCTAAGCGCACCCCCAGTTCCATCATCTTTCCCATAGAAAGATTCAGTCCAAACAGCCTGTTCACACCAAACATCGTCGATGCTGCATCCGTACTGCCGCCCGCCATGCCTGCCGCAACCGGAATAAACTTATTCAAATCCACGGAAACACCACCCGAAAAGTGGTATTCATCTTTTAATAATTTGATTGCTTTATAAATCAAATTATTTTCGTTGACCGGCAAAAATGCAAGATTGGACGTGATACGGATTTCCTCTTCGGGAATCTTTGTCAGAATCAGCCTGTCGTAAATGCCAATCGTCTGCATGACCATGCGCACTTCATGATAACCGTCTTCGCGTTTTCCCAAAACATCCAGCCCTAAGTTAATCTTTGCTCTTGCCTTCAATCTAATACTATCCATGATGTTCTCCAAATTGTTTCTTGTATGTTGTATACACAGTTTTATTATATAAAATCGACTTTTTAAATGCAAGTAATATTTATCAGATTGCTTCTTTGTTTCTGCGGTATTTATTAGGTGCTATGCCCTTAATTCTGCGGAACGCATCCCCGAAATAATTGCTGTCGTTAAAACCGCACTCAAATGCAATATCCGTAATAGAATGATTGGTTTCAAGTAACAGACGGCACGCATTTTTAATACGGACATTCACAAGATATTCTTTAAACCCAAAGCCGGTTGCCTGCTTAAATTTCTTTGACAGATAGGAACGGCTGATATGAAACCGCTCTGCCATATCATCAAGCGTTATTTTCTTATCGTAATGCTCATAAATATAGGTGGCAATCTCCTGCATCAGCTGATTATCCACATCAATTTCCTTATAGACATTATTCTCGTACTGCTGACAACGTATCATAAACAGCAAAAGCTCGAGCAGTCCCGCCTGGATAAATGCAGGCGATAAAATATCCTGTCCTTCATTTTCAAAAAGCAGCTTATTTAAGAGGGTTTCAATGTAATCACGCCGCTTGCTTGGAATTGAAATCACACCGGTTTTTAAACTCTTTGACACAATCTCATCGCCAATAAGACTTCGTATCCAGTTTAATTCCTCCTCGCGGAAGCTTAACACAAAACGTTCCACCGGTATCTTTCCATGAAAAGTGCTGCGATGGATATCCCCCGGCGGAATAATAATCAAATCGCCCCTTGAAAGCTTATAAATACTGTGATATACAAAACAGGTACACTCCCCGCTGATCAGATA
>OOCZ01002446.1_pt1 | contig 10116 bp, 9 predicted proteins | sample 1671631 | NCBI WGS metagenome assembly OOCZ01 (sample SAMN06348176, study PRJEB24527) | human gut metagenome | reverse complement strand
TTCCCTGATGGGAAGGCGGTTGTCCTTATGGAAACGACTTTCGATACCGTTAATTGTACCGACTCGTTGATTAGCTCTGGTAATCCTCAATATCCCGAAGGTTGGGTTGTCGATGTCGTTACTCATGGGACTCGTCATGTGTATACAGATGAAGGCAATTACAATTCTGCTTCGGTTGCATTGGCATTTGATGCTACGGGAGACTCTATCGTAACTCCGTTGGAAGATGATCCTATGGATAGCTTTTCGTTTTGGGGTAAAACTATGCTTTCTGGAAATAGCTCAAAAATTCATGCTGAATATTTTAATGGAGTAGAGTGGAAGGACTTGGGTTATTCTTTTGCTTCTTCGCTTCAAACGGGGCGCTATATCGATCTTACCTCTTCTCTACCGTCCGATTGTTATCGGGTAAAGATATGGTTCGAACAGAAGAATAACGGACGTGTCGCTATCGATGATATTTCTTACAGTTGTATGCCTGTCAGAGAAAATGTATATGTTTTCGAAGATAAGAATGTAGGGAGTGTGACGTCTTATGCCGTGGAAGGCTTAGACGAGGATTTGGATTACTATTATTATGTAAAGGCGATTCCGAAGGTGGAAAATGCACAGAAAAAACGTGTAAAAACCATGACGGAGGAAGAAGTTGCGGAACAGGTGAAGAAACCACGTCCGCAGCAGGGCACAAATGGTCAGGCAAGACAGCCACGTCCGCAGCAGGGCACAAATGGTCAGGCAAGACAGCCACGCCCACAGCAGGGTGCAAACGGTCAGGCAAGACAGCCACGCCCACAGCAAAACCGAAACAACGGACAGACAAATCGATAAGACTAGCGATGGTTAAGGGGTGTTAGTTTGAAAAAGTTACTCACAGCATTAAGTGTATATTTTGATTGGTTTTACATACCGAAGATCCATGTGACGGACATTATTGAGATCATTATTCTGTCGTATGTAATTTACCATGTCATGATCTGGTTTAAAAAGACGCGTGCATGGACCTTGTTCAAAGGAATTGTTGTGTTGTTTATCTTTGTCGGACTGGCAACCCTTTTTCGTTTGAATACGATCCTGTGGATATTCCGTAACACGATCAGTGTCGGTATTATCGCGGTGATCATTCTGTTCCAGCCAGAGCTTCGACGTGCACTGGAAGAACTGGGACGAAAGAAGATCTTTACAGATGTTCTGGCGAGGGATGATAAGAACCTGCATCTGGAACGCGTCAACAATCATACGATCGATGAGCTCGTTGCAGCTTCGATTGATATGGGTAAGGTAAAGACCGGTGCGCTGATTGTTATCGAGCAGGATGTTGCACTTGGAGAATACGAGAATACAGGTATTCTGATCGATGCGGCTTTGACAAGGCAGCTTCTGATCAATATATTTGAGCACAATACCCCATTGCATGATGGTGCGGTAATCATACGGGATAACCGTGTACTTGCAGCAACCTGTTATCTGCCGCTTACGGATCGTATTGATCTGAACAAAGCACTTGGAACGAGACACCGTGCGGCGGTTGGTATCAGTGAAGTGTCTGACAGTATGACGATCGTGGTATCCGAGGAAACCGGAGAAATCTCTATCGCGTATGGTGGAACCCTGTATCGGAATCTGGACGCAATTGAACTTCGAAAGAAATTGACCTCTTTACAGCCGGTTATTCCGGAGCACAGACGTGCGAGACTGCGGAAAGGGGGCAAAAAGAATGGGAAAAAATAAGAAAGAGCTTGGACATATCGGATACAAGATTTCGGCAGTTTTGCTCGCGATTGTTGCCTGGCTTGCGGTGGCAAATATTTCCGACTACCAGACGACACGGCAGATATCCAATATTCCGGTCACTCAGATCAATGGCGATGTGCTTGATGAACTGGATCAGGTGTACGATGTAGTGAGTGGAGATACTGTGGATATCATAGTCAAGGGCAGACGATCTGTGGTCGGTACACTTGATAAAGATGATTTTACGGCAATTGCGGATTTGTCCACGATGTCGATTACCAATACCGTATCAATATCTGTGGAGGCAAAAAGCAACACGGTTCAGAGTGAGATCAATATTACCTGCGTGGATAATACGATGAAACTCAATCTGGAAGAGAAGGTGACACAGCAATTTCCAATCAAGGTGGTCACAACTGGAAGTACAAAAAACGGATATGCGGTAAGTGGAACGAGTTCTACGCCGAATATCGTAAAGGTTGAAGGACCGAAGAGCGCGGTCGAGAAGATTACAGAGATCCGGGCATCGGTCGATGTAGACAAGAAATATTCCAGCTTCGAAACAGAGTCGGAGCTTCATATCTATGATGCGTACGGAGAAGAAATTACAAATGATAAGATTACCTTGGACGTTGCATCGGCAAAGGTAAGCGTTGAAATCTATGCAACTAAGTCCGTGCCGATTGAGGTGAACCTGCGTGGAACACCGGGCGATGGCTATGGTGTGGAAGGCGTGGTATATCAGCCACAGAGCGTGGAACTGGTTGGACCGGTGGATACGCTTGCCAAGATAGAAACCGTAGATGTGGATGATGTGTCCGTGAGTGGAATGACCGAAGATTACCAGACGGATGTAGATATTCGTGATTATCTGCCGGATGGAGTTTCAGTGGTAGATATCCCACCAGAGATTACCGTGAATATCTCGATTACGAAGCTGGAAGATAAGAAGCTGACTGTGACAGCAAACAGCTTTGTGCTTGACAAGCAGGTGGATGGCTATCAGTATGAGGTGACGATCAATAACTTTACGATCACGGCATCTGGATTTGCAGATGTGGTATCGAAGCTGACGTTGGATGATGTTGTTCCAACGATTGACTGTTCCGGACTTCCGGTTGGCAATCATGGAAATGTGACTGTAACTTTGAAGGAGATTGACGGTGTGACGTATACGATGAGTGGTACGGTCAGTGTCAATGTCACAAATGCAGAGAGTAAATAAAGGGTGATTGATCCTCCGGACGGAGTATGGAAGAGAAGAAAGAAGCGTGAGAATGTGGAACAGGGAAAGATAGAACAGTTCAAGGAAGCAGTTGCACAGTGTAATTCGATTGTATTCTTTGGCGGTGCAGGTGTGTCGACAGAGAGCGGAATTCCGGATTTCCGAAGCACAGACGGTCTGTATAACCAGAAGTACAAATATCCACCGGAGACGATTGTCAGTCACAGCTTTTATATGCAGCGGACAGAAGAATTTTATGAGTTCTACAAGGACAAGATGCTGTTCCCACAGGCACAGCCGAACGCCGCACACAAGATGCTTGCAGAGTTAGAACAGGCTGGAAAGCTGAAAGCAGTCATCACACAGAATATCGATGGACTGCATCAGGCGGCAGGCAGCAAAGAAGTGTTAGAGCTGCACGGCTCCGTACACCGGAATTACTGTACGAAATGCAAGAAGTTTTTCCCGCTTTCGTATATCGTAGAATCAAAAGGCATTCCAACGTGCGACGAATGTGGCGCGATCATCAAACCGGATGTTGTCCTGTATGAGGAAGGACTTGACCAGAGTATCCTGACGCGTTCAATCAACCATATTGCGAAGGCAGATATGCTGATCATTGGTGGAACATCGTTAGCCGTATATCCGGCGGCAGGACTGATCGATTATTTCCATGGGAAATATCTGGTTGTGATTAACATGGCATCAACACCGCGTGATTCTTATGCAGATATCGTGATCAATGGCAAAATCGGTGAGGTATTGTCACAGATTGAGGTATAAGTATTGACATAAAAAAACGATGGTGTTAAAGTACAGTTGTGTCAAAAAGTAAATAAATATTTACTCGGGGCGGGGTGCGATTCCCCACCGGCGGTATAGCCCGCGCGCAGTAATGCATGATTTGGTGAGATTCCAAAGCCGACAGTATAGTCTGGATGAGAGAGTAAGGATAGAGTTGCAGGAGAAAATGGCAGTGTGTGATGCACAATGACAGCCATTTGATTTCGATGCGGATAAGCCCCGGGACATAGTGATATGTGACCGGGGCTTAATTTTTGGGTGAATAGAACAAAGAAGGTGATAAAGTGGCATACAAACAGGAATATATGGAGCTTGCGATCGAGCTTGCGAAAAAAGGAACGGGTGCAGTCAATCCGAATCCGCTTGTCGGTGCGGTGATCGTGAAAGATGACCGGATCATCGGGCAGGGGTATCATGCCAGATACGGCGATCTGCATGCGGAACGAACCGCGTTTGCAAGCCTTACTGAGGATGCGGCAGGCGCGGAAATGTATGTGACGCTGGAGCCGTGCTGCCATTATGGCAAACAGCCACCGTGCACACTTGCAATTGTGGAACACGGCATTAAAAAGGTCTATGTCGGCAGTGATGATCCAAACGACAAGGTGGCTGGAAAAGGCATTGCGTTTCTGCGGGAGCATGGCGTCGAGGTGGAAACCGGCGTGATGAAGGATGCCTGCGATGCGATCAATCCGGTATTCTTCCATTATATAACGACAAAGTTACCGTATGTGGTTATGAAATATGCGATGTCAATGGACGGCAAGATCGCAGCGTACACCGGAAAGAGCCAGTGGATCACCGGGGAAGCGGCAAGACAGCATGTGCAGGAGACACGGAGCTGGCTGAAAGGAATCATGGTTGGCTGTAATACGGTCTTACAGGATGATCCGGCGTTGACCTGCCGGATTGAAGGAGGAAGGAATCCAGTCCGGATTGTCTGCGATAGTCATCTGCGAATCCCACTGGACTGCCAGTTAGTACAGACGGCGGTGGATGTGCCGACGATCGTGGCAACACTCGATGGTGCATCGGACAAGGCAAAGGAATTGCAGCGGGCAAATGTGCAGATACTACAGTGCAAGGAAAAAGATGGACGCATTGATCTGTATGATCTGATGGTGCAGCTTGGTGCACAGGATATCGACGGCATCCTGTTAGAAGGCGGCGGCACGTTAAATGAGCAGGCACTCGCACAGGATATTGTGCAGGAGGTGCAGGTATATATCGCACCGAAGATCATAGGTGGTGCGGAAGCAAAAACCCCGGTGGAAGGCAAAGGCGTACCGGATCCAAATGGTGCGTACCGGTTTGCATTTGACCGGATGGAGCAGGTCGGAGACGACATCTTACTTCGATATCGAAAGGAGAAGCGGGAAATATGTTTACAGGAATCATAGAAGAGGTTGGAACGCTTCTTGCCACGCGGAAAGCATCGAAATCGGAAAGCCTTACGATTGAGGCACCATATGTCTTGCAGGATGCGAAGGTTGGAGACAGTATCGCGGTCAATGGCATCTGTCTGACGGCAACTTCGATTTCGGGCAATACATTTACGGCGGATGTCATGGCGGAGACGATGCGCCGGACATCGCTTGGCACGCTGCATACCGGAAGTAAAGTCAACCTGGAACGCGCGATGGCGGCAGGTGGGCGCTTCGGTGGGCATATCGTATCCGGACATATCGATGGTACTGGAACGATCGCGAACATGGAGCGGGAAGAAAATGCGGTCTGGGTAACGATCGAGACAGCACCACAGATTATGAAATATATCATCGAGAAAGGGTCGATTGCAATTGACGGAATCAGTCTGACGGTCGCAACGGTCAGCAACGACCGGTTTCAGGTATCGATTATTCCGCACACAGGACAGGAGACGACATTGCTCACGAAGAAGCCGGGAGATATCGTGAATCTGGAAAATGATGTGATCGGAAAATACGTGGAGCATCTGCTTCATTTCAAAGAGCCGGATAATAAGAAACAAAGCTCGAAGGTTGATATGGGATTTCTTGCAGAGCATGGATTCTTATAGAGAAATTAGCGATAATTACACATAATAGAGTTATGAACAGACAATGATAAACAATTCATAAAATGGAGGAACAACATGGAATTAAACAGCATTGAAGAGGTTGTAGAGGACCTCAAAAAAGGAAAATGTGTTGTGATCATGGACGATGAAAATCGCGAGAATGAGGGCGATGTCATCTGTGCCGCAGAATTTGCAACAACAGAGAACGTGAACTTTATGGCAAGCTATGCCAGAGGTCTGATCTGTATGCCAATGGCACCGGAATACACAGATAAGCTGCATCTGCCACAGATGTGTATTACAAATACAGACAATCACTGCACCGCATTTTCCGTATCGGTCGATCATGTGAGTACGACAACTGGTATCTCAGCCTATGAGCGAGGGATTACAGCACGCAAGTTTGTGGAGGACGATGCGAAGCCAGAAGATTTTCGCAGACCGGGACATATGTTCCCACTCGAGGCAAGACCAGGTGGCGTGATCGAGCGTCAGGGACACACCGAGGCAACGGTAGATCTGATGAAGATTGCAGGATTGAAACCGGTTGGTCTTTGCTGTGAGATCATGCGCAACGATGGTATGATGGCAAGACGCGATGACTTGGAGCAGTTTGCAAAGCAGCATGATCTGAAGATCTCTACTGTAGAGAAACTGATCCAGTATCGTAAGGAGCATGAAGTATTTGTCGAGTGCGTGGCAAAGGCAAAGATGCCGACACGTTACGGCGAGTTCATGATTTACGGCTATGTAAATAAATTAAACGGCGAGCACCATGTCGCACTCGTAAAGGGTGACATCACCGATGGCGAACCAGTTCTTTGCCGTGTACATTCCGAGTGTCTGACCGGCGATGCACTTGGTTCTGCACGCTGCGACTGCGGACAGCAGTATGATGCAGCAATGAAGCAGATTGCCAAGGAGGGCAGAGGCGTGCTTCTCTACCTGCGTCAGGAAGGCCGTGGAATCGGACTTATCAACAAGATCCGCGCGTACCAGCTGCAGGATCAGGGACTTGACACGGTCGAGGCGAACTTGAAGCTCGGCTTCCCGGAGGATGCCCGTGACTACACGATCGGTACACAGATCCTTGTAGACCTCGGCGTACACAAGATGCGCCTGCTCACAAACAACCCACTCAAGGTATACGGCCTTTCCGGCTACAACCTTGAAATCGTCGAGCGTGTGCCAATCGAGATGGAGCCAAGCAAATACGATATGTTCTATTTAAAGACAAAGAAAGAAAAGATGGGACATATCCTCGATAACGTAGATTGATGACATCGATAGAAAGAATATAGAGATGTGGCATAAGAATAAAAATAAGGAGAGAAAGAAAATGAACAAATTAGAAGGAAAATTAGTCGCAGACGGCGCAAAAATCGGAATCGTAGCAGCAAGATTTAACGAATTTATCGTATCCAAATTAGTCGGTGGTGCGATGGACGGTCTGATCCGTCATGACGTGAAGGAAGAGGACGTCACAGTCGCATGGGTACCAGGTGCATTTGAAATCCCAGTTGTCGCAAAGAAGATGGCAAAGTCTGGAAAGTATGACGCGGTAATCTGTCTTGGCGCCGTTATCCGTGGAGCAACAAGCCACTATGATTACGTATGTAACGAAGTATCCAAGGGCGTAGCTTCCGTATCACTGGAGACAGAGATTCCGGTATTGTTCGGTGTCGTTACAACCGAGAACATCGAGCAGGCAATCGAGCGTGCAGGTACAAAGGCTGGAAACAAGGGATACGATTGTGCCCTTTCAGCTATTGAGATGATCAACCTCATGAAGCAGATCTAATTACCTGCGATACACCAGAAGTTTAGTTTTAAGTAAGGATAGACGAATATGAAAAAAGAACGTTGTATGTTGTTTTTTGATATTGATGGGACATTGATCACAACCGATGGCAAGCGGACATTTCCGGAGAGTGCGAAGCGTGCGCTGCGCGAGGCAAGGGAGCGAGGACACCTCGTCTACATCAACACCGGGCGCGTCATGGAAAATGTGGATGATTTCATCCGCGAAGTCGGTTTTGATGGATATGTCTGCGGTTGCGGAACATATATTGTGTCTGAGGGAGAAGTGATGCTGCATCACCGTATCCCGCAGGAACGCTGCCGCGAGATCGCGTATAAGTGCCGGGAATGTCACATGATGGCAATCTTTGAACACACGGATCATACCGGGTATGATAGCGCACTGGCTGGCGAGGACGCCGGGTATCAGGAGATTCTGCACTATTTCAAATCCATGGGGCGCCATATGATTGATAACATTGAAGATCCGGAATTTTGCTTTGACAAGTTTGCCTGCTGGTATGAGGAAGGCAACCCGAAGCTGCAGGAATTTATTGATTATATGTCTGAAGATTTTACCTGTATTCAGCGTGAGGGCAATTTCTTAGAGGTTGTGCCACACGGATTTTCCAAGGCGACTGGTATCCGGTTTTTGATGGAGAAATATGATATTCCGCTTGAACGCATTTATGCGTTTGGGGATAGCAATAACGACCTCGATATGTTACGATATGTACAAAACAGTATTGCGATGGGCGTCTGCACAGAGGAAGTGGCTGAGGCTGCTTCGTACCGTACGGATACGGTAGAACAGGACGGCATCGAGAAAGCCATGCGGCATTTTGGGATGATAGAGTAAGCGATGAATGAACGGCGTTTTCGACAACTGAATATATTGACGATCATTGCTGTAGCGGTCGGGATAGGGATGATGCTCTTTTTTGCATTTGTCGTATCGGACGGTGGCAATCAGAAGATTTCCTTCCGCACGCCAAAGAAGCTTGATGATACATGGGTGTTGTACCGGCAGGGCGAATCGGATGAACAGATCATAGATCTGCCGACGAAGCTCAAGGCGAAAAAAGGCGAGATCATCACGATCACACATCAGATGCCGGAGGATGCCGGCGAGGACAGCGCGATCTGTTTTTACACAGAGTTTCAGAACGTGATCGTTTCCATCGGAGATCGTCGTGTCTATGAAAGCGGTGTGCTGGCAGATAACAAGACGACGAAAAATGCTGTGCCCGGATATCACGTGGTAGATATTGACGCGAGAGCCGGGGAGACAGTAACGATCCAGCTTGCCTCGGCATATGGCAGATACAGTGGCAGAATACCGGGGATTTATTATGGTTCGCGTGGAGATATTGTATCGTGGCTCATACGGAGAAATGGTATTCCATTTGTTGTGTCACTGATGATCCTAGTGCTTACGATCCTGCTTGGCGTGTCACTGTTATTTATGACAAATGAAAACATCAACAAGCAGAAGGCAGCGTATGGATTTGGGTTTATTGTCTTTGCGGCGGCTTGGATTTTCTTTGGAAATACGATGATGCAGCTGCTGACGAAGAATCAGTTCGCAACGTACATGGCGAGCCAGATTTTCCTGCTTTTGATGCCGCTGTTATATTTTATGTATCTGCGAAGCTTCGCGATGAAGCGGCGCTATGCGAAGATCTTTGAGATTTTGATTTATGTTTATGCGGTGAATTTCCTGACTGGAATCGTATTCCAGTTAGTGGGTGTCTGCGATTTTGCAAGCTATATGTTCTTCACGAAGATTCTGATCATGGTTGGCTTGCTGTTGCTATGTCTGATTATGTATTTAGCGGCAGACACATATGCAGATAAGAGCATTTACAGCAATTTTTGGGCGAATGTGATACTGACCGGATCGTGTCTGGTGGAATTCATCCTGCATTTCTTCCGGTTTTACAAGAGTTATCAGGGCGTTGTCCTGCAGATCGGATTGTTTGTATTTGCGGTGCTGTTGATGATTTCTATCGAGAAAACGGTGATTCAGGAAATGAATGCGGAGCGTGATGCAGCGCTGAGCAGTGTCGGACATGAGAAGTCGCAGGCGGTGCGCACGATCAATACCGCACTGATTTATCGGGCGTTAAATACTGCGATTACAGATTTGAAGACACATGATCAGTCGAACAGCCGCCTGATTTACGATACCTCGATGTTTATGCAACACAATATGGATGCAGTTTATAAACAGGGACTTGTTTCCTTTGATACAGAGCTTTCGTATATCCGCGCATATCTTGGTATGCAGAAACGGATTCATCCGGGACTTGAGGTGCTTGTGGAAGACAAGGTGACAGAGTTCAAGGTACCATACAATACGATTGAACCGCTTGTGGAAAATGCAGTTGAGGCGGCTGTAGAAACGAAGCAGGCTGGAAAGGTTGTTGTGCGAAGCTATGAGCGGCTGGACTGTTTCGCAATCCAAGATCGGAAGAGCACACGTCTGAACTCCAGTCACTTAGGCATCTCGTATGCC
>OOCZ01002438.1_pt1 | contig 10129 bp, 10 predicted proteins | sample 1671631 | NCBI WGS metagenome assembly OOCZ01 (sample SAMN06348176, study PRJEB24527) | human gut metagenome | reverse complement strand
TTGCGCCCTCCTGCTGTGACGGGGACCGCGGCTATGCCCGCTCGCGGAGCTTCCGCTTCTGCGTTCGGCGCAAGGCCGTCAAAATTTTACAAGAATTTTTGCAAAACCGCTTGACGTAGACCCGCAGTCGTGTTATTATGATAGCACCTCTTTTGCGGGTTTATTTTTTATGCCCTTTTTCAAGGGCGCCTGCAAGCGCGAGGGAGGCTTATTAACCGATAATGGAGGTGCCGAACAATGACTGTCAAGATCACCCTGGCCTGCACGGAGTGCAAGCAGCGCAACTACAACAAGGAGAAGAACAAGAAGAACTCTCCGGACCGTCTTGAGATGAAGAAGTATTGCCGTTTCTGCAAGAAGCATACCCTTCACCGCGAAACCAAGTGAGGATAGGAGCTTAGAGATGGCAGACAATAAAGCAGCCACCGCTGCAGCCCAGACTCAAAGCGACAAGCCCAAAAAGAACGACGGCAAGAAGAAGGTCTCCTTCTTCGACAAGGTCAAGAACTTTTTCAAAGGGATCGGCAAGTATTTCAAAGATACGAAGAGCGAGCTGAAAAAGGTCGTGTGGCCCAGCAAGAACGACGTCAAAACCAATACGATCACCGTTATCGTGGTCGTGCTGGTCGCAGCTGTCGTGCTGATCCTGCTGGACCTCATCTTTGGCGGCGCCATCCACCTGTTGATCGGCGCCTGAGCGCGTTGAGCGGAGGCAAAGACAATGGCTGAGCAAGCAAATTGGTATGTGGCACATACCTATTCCGGCTATGAGAACAAGGTCGCAACCGATCTGATGACGATGGTGGAGAACCGCCACCTGCAGGATCTGATCTGCGACGTCAAGGTTCCCACCGAGACCCGCATTGAAGAAGTTTTTGACAAGCGCGGCAACAAGACCGGCGAGAAAGAGGTTCAGTCGAAGCTCTACCCCGGCTACGTCTTTATTAAAATGGTCATGAACGACAACACCTGGTACATCGTGCGCAACACGCGCGGCTGCACCGGCTTTGTCGGCCCGGAGTCCAAGCCCGAGCCCCTGACCGAGGCGGAGGTTGCCAAGATGGGCGTCGAAACCACCGTTGACCTTGAGGTCGAGTACAAGGTCGGTGATACGGTTGAGATCACCGCCGGTCCGATGGAAGGTTCCGTCGGCACCGTCGACGAGATCGACATTCCTGCGCGCAAGGTGCGCGTAAGGATCACCATGTTTGGCCGCGAGCTTCCGGCAGAGCTGGAGCTGCATCAGGTCAAGCTGTTCTGAGTTTTTCTCAGGACACCCTAGTTTCCGGTAAAGACCGCGAACGGGCCTGTGCCCGGGGTACGGTTTTTATAGGGCGCGCGGAGGTCGTGCGCCCGTGGGAGGTCTGCACCGCAGGCCGCAACTCACCACAAAATTTGGAGGTGCAAGTATTATGGCACAGAAAATCACTGGCTACATCAAGCTGCAAATCCCCGCCGGCAAGGCAACTCCGGCTCCCCCTGTTGGTCCTGCTCTGGGTCAGAAGGGCGTCAACATCATGGCGTTCACCAAGGAGTTCAACGAGCGTACCAAGAACCAGATGGGCATGATCATCCCCGTCGTCATCACGGTCTACGCTGACCGCTCCTTCTCCTTCATCACCAAGACTCCTCCGGCGCCCGTTCTGATCAAGAAGGCTGCCGGCATCGACACTGCTTCCGGCGTGCCCAACAAGAACAAGGTTGGCTCCATCACGCTGGCTCAGGCCGAGGAGATCGCCAAGACCAAGATGCCCGACCTGAACGCTGCTTCCCTGGAGGCCGCTGTCAGCATGATCAAGGGCACCGCCCGCAGCATGGGCGTTACCGTTGAGGGCTGAATAGGAGGGTAATACGCAATGAAACACGGCAAGAAGTATATCGACGCTGCTAAGCTGATCGAGAATAACAAGACTTACGATCCCAACGAGGCCCTGGAGCTGTGCTGCAAGACCGCTACCGCTAAGTTCGACGAGACCGTTGAGCTGCACGTCCGCCTGGGCGTTGACAGCCGTCACGCCGACCAGCAGGTCCGCGGCGCTGTTGTCCTGCCCAACGGCACCGGTAAGAACGTCCGCGTTATCGCCATCGCCAAGGGCGACGCCGCCAAGGCCGCTGAGGCTGCCGGTGCGCAGGAGGTCGGTGATGATGATCTGATCGCCAAGATCGCCGGCGGCTACCTGGACTTCGACGTTCTGGTCACCACCCCCGACATGATGGGCCGCGTTGGCCGTCTCGGTAAGGTCCTGGGCCCCCGTGGTCTGATGCCCAACCCGAAGGCCGGCACCGTTACCCCCGACGTCGGCAAGGCTGTTACCGACGCTAAGGCCGGTAAGATCGAGTACCGTCTGGACAAGCAGAACATCATCCATGTGCCCATCGGCAAGGCCTCTTTCGGCGCCGAGAAGCTGATGACCAACCTGGACACCGTCCTGGATGCCATCGCCAAGGCTAAGCCCGCCGCTGCCAAGGGCCAGTACTTCAAGAGCGCTACCATCGCCACCACCATGGGCCCCGGCGTCCGCGTTGCTACCAATAAGTACGGCGTATAAGTTTTTCAGCTTTGAGCTGAAAAACGCTTGACAAACGCACGTTCGCGTGCTATACTAATTAAGCTGTTTTTGAGACAGCAGGTGCCGCAAGGCATAACGGGTTTTACCCACCTGCCGAGAAACGTGCGTTTGATTGCAATGCTTTCAAGCCCTTTCCCGGCGACGGGAAGGGGCTTTTTTCTGTATATCACATAAAAAGCCGCTTACCGAAACCAATCTGTAAGTGGAATGAGGTGAATTTCAAATGCCCAGTGCAAAGATTCTGGAAGCTAAGAAGGCTCTTGTTGCTGATCTGAACGAGAAGATCGCAGGCTCTCTGGCCGGTGTTGTCGTTGCTTACAACGGCATCAGCGTTGCTGATGACACCAAGCTGCGTAAGGAGCTGCGTGAGGCCGGCGTGCACTACATGGTCGTCAAGAACACCATGCTGCGCCTGGCCGTCAAGGGCACCCAGTACGAGGGTCTGACCGAGTACTTCAAGGGTGACACGGCTATCGCTCTGTCTCCGGAGGATCCGGCTGCTGCTGCTCGCATCCTGTGCAAGTTTGCTGACGCCGACAAGTCCAAGCGCTTCGTCGTCAAGGGCGGCTTCTGCGATGGTCAGGTCATGGACGCTGCAGGTATCAAGAGCCTGTCTACCATGCCCAACCGCGAAGGCCTGCTCTCCATGCTGGCTGGCTCTCTCAACGGTATCGTTGGCGGTCTGGCTGTTGCCCTGCAGGGTATCGTCGACAAGCAGGACGAGACTGCTGCCTGAGTTTAGGTTTAGCAGGTTGAGCGCACCGGCGCAGCGCTCCTTGAATACAAACCGCGCCGCTTAAAACTATAAAATTTATGGAGGTAACTACCATGGCTTCTGAGAAGATCACTGCCATTGTCGAGTCTGTCAAGACTATGACTGTTCTGGAGCTGAAAGAGCTCGTTGACACCATCTGCGAGGAGTTCGGCGTTTCTGCTGTTGCTGCTGCCGCTCCCGCTGCCGCCGGCGCTGCTGCTCCCGCTGAGGAGGAGAAGACCGAGTTTGACGTCATCCTGGCTGACGTTGGCGCCAACAAGATGCAGGTCATCAAGACCGTTAAGGAGCTGACCGGCGCTTCCCTGATGGAGGCCAAGAAGCTGGTTGAGACCCCGAACGCCAAGCTGAAGGAGCAGGCTTCCAAGGCTGACGCCGAGGACATCCAGAAGAAGCTGGCCGAGGTCGGCGCTAAGGTCGAGCTGAAGTAATTTAGCTTACCAAATAGCTTTCAACACCGTGTGGTTTAACACCGCACGGTGTTTTTTTGTGTACCTTAACAAAAACTTCCTTGCTTCTTTGTACATTCCTCTGAATTTGACCGTGTTGCATGGGCCTTGCATTTCGTATAATATTGATGTATCCTTTTAGTATCGAATAAAATGGGAAAGTGAGGCTGTATACTCTTGGAGAACGAAAAGCCAAAAGGCGGCGGGATGGAAAAGCTGGCTTCGTTTATCGTTGATAAACGCAACCTGTTCTTCCTGTTATACATATTTGCGCTGATTTTCAGTGCCATCGCCACGGGCTGGGTCAAGGTCGAGGACGACATCACGACCTACCTGCCCGACACCACCGAGACCCGCCAGGGCCTGACCGTGATGAATGACAACTTCGTCACCTACGGCACGGCCAACGTCATGGTATCCAACATCACCTACGATACTGCGCTGGACATCCAGTCCCGGCTTGAGGACATCGAGGGTGTCACCACCGTCGAATTTGACGACACCGACGAGCATTACACGAATGCGTCGGCGCTGTTCTCCGTCAGCTTTGACGCAGAAGTAGGGGACGAGCGCGCCGAGAACGCCCTGCAGGAGATCCGCGACGAGCTTGAGGGCAGCTACGACACCTCGATCTATTCCGAGGTCGGCTACGATTCCTCCGCGGACCTGCAATCGGAAATGGTCGTCATCGTCATCATTGCGGCCATCATCATCGTCGTCGTGCTGACGCTGACCTCCCGCTCCTATGCCGAGGTCCCGGTCCTCATCATGACCTTCGGCGCGGCGGCGCTGCTGAACATGGGCACAAACTTCCTGTGCGGCACGATCAGCTTCATCTCCAACTCAGTCACCGTCATACTGCAGCTGGCGCTGGCCATCGACTACGCCATCATTCTGTGCCACCGTTTCAGTGATGAGCATGAGACGCTGCCCACCCGCGAGGCCTGCATTGCCGCGCTTTCCAAGGCTATCCCGGAGATTTCTTCCTCCTCGCTCACGACGATCAGCGGCCTGGCCGCGCTGGCGTTCATGCACTTCGGCATTGGCCGCGACCTGGCTACGGTCCTGATCAAGGCTATCCTGTTCAGTATGCTCTGTGTCTTTACGCTGATGCCCGGCCTGCTGGTGCTGTTCAGCAAGCTGATCGACAAGACCCGCCACAAAAACCTGATTCCCAAGATCACCGCCGTCGGCAAGTTCGACATCAAGACCCGCTTTATCATCCCGCCGATCTTCGGCGTCATCATCGTGGCGGCGGCGGTCTTTGCCAACCTGTGCCCCTACTGCTACACCTACACCGACCTGGTCACCGCCAAGCAGAGCGAGCGCCAGATCGCCTACCAGAAAATCAAAAACACCTTCGGTTCCAGCAACATGGTGGCCGTCATTGTGCCGTCGGGCGACTATGAGTCCGAGGGCAGGATCCTCGACGAGCTGGACGCCTGCGCCGAGGTCAAATCCACGATGGGTCTGGCCAACATTGAAGCGATGGACGGCTATATGCTGACCGACGCTGTGACACCGCGCCAGCTGGCCGAGATGGCCAACCTCGACTACGAGGTTGCCAAGGCACTGTACGGTGCCTACGCCGTCGACCATGACGAGTACGGCGAGATCATCAACGGCCTGGACGATTATAAAGTGCCGATCTACGACATGTTCAGGTTCCTGGAGCAGGAGATGCACGACGGCAACATCACGCTCTCGGGCGATGTGCAGGACACGCTGGACGACCTGTTCGACCAGCTCGATGAAGCCCAGAAGCAGCTGCAGAGCGATGATTACAGCCGTATGGTCGTCTATCTGAACCTGCCCGAGGAGACCGACGAGACGTTCGCCTTCGTCAACAAGATGCACGACATCATCGGCAAATACTACGACACCGATTCGTTCTACGTTGTCGGCAATACGACGAGCGCCATGGACCTGTCCAGCTCCTTCGGCGAGGATAACCTGCTGATCAGTGTGCTGTCCGCGCTGTTCGTTATCCTGGTCCTGCTGTTCACATTCAAGTCAGCGGGTCTGCCCGTGCTGCTGATCATCGTCATTCAGGGCAGTATCTGGATCAACTTCTCGGTGCCGTACCTGCAGCACACCCCGCTGTACTTCCTCGGCTACCTGATCGTCAACTCCATTCAGATGGGTGCAAACATCGACTACGCCATCGTTATCTCCAGCCACTACACCGACCTGAAGAAGGTCATGCGCCCGCGGGAGGCCATCGTCGCAGCCCTGAACGAGTCGTTCCCGACCATCTTCACCTCCGGCTCCATTCTGGCATCCGCGGGTATTCTGATCAGCGTGCTGACCACGAACCCCGTTATCTCCGCCATCGGTACCTGCCTGGGCCGCGGCACGATCGTTTCCATCCTTCTGGTGCTGTTCGTCCTGCCGCAGATCCTGATCCTGGGCGACACCATCATCGAGCGCACGAGCTTTGAGATGAAGGGCGTTGCCGGTATGGCCCACACGGCCAGCGGCACAATGCACGTCAATGGCCGCGTGCGCGGCTACATCAACGGCGTCGTAGATGCTGACATCAAGGGCGTGCTGCACGGCCAGTTCAGTGCGAACATTGCCACCGGCACCGAATTTACCGTTGACAAGCCCGACATGTACCTGTCGGAGAAGAACATCCACGAATCCGAGGACGGTGTCCCCGAACCAGGCACACCCGATACGCCCGACACTGACACGAAGGGAGGCGACGCTGAATGAACCGCATTTCTGACCTGACGCGCCGCCTCTGGGCTGCGCTGCTGGCGCTCTGCCTTGTGCTGGCGCTGACCCTGCCCGTTTTTGCGGAAGGGGAGAGCGAGACCGCCGACACTGCCGAAAAGGAGACCTTCCACATCGGCACCGTCGATGACCTTTTGCAGCTGGCCGATTCCTGCCGCCTGGACAGCTGGAGCAAAAACCGCACCGTCTATCTGGACGCCGATCTGGAACTGACCGGCAGCGGCTTTGCGGGCATCCCGTCCTTCAGCGGCGTATTTGAGGGGCAGGGCCACACGATCTCCGGCCTGAGCCTTGTAGATGACGGCTCGGTCATCGGCTTCTTCCGCTATGTGCAGCAGGGGGCCAACGTCCGCGACCTCGTCATCCGGGGCCGCTCGATGCCCACCGGCAGCCGCTCCACCGTGGGCGGCATTGCGGGCAGCAACGCCGGTACGCTGCACAACTGCCGCTTTGAGGGCGTGTCCTCCGGCGCGTCCGTTGTCGGCGGCATCGCTGGCACAAATCTGGCCGCCGGCGTCATCGAAAGCTGCACGACCACGGGCAGTGTCTACGGTGCGCACTTCATCGGCGGCATCGCCGGTGAAAACCACGGCATCATTGCCAACTGCACGAACACCTCCAGCGTCAACACGACGGTGGAGCAGAACGACATCGACCTTTCCTCGCTGACGCTGAACGACCTGATCGGCACCGAGAACGTCGCCGACATCACCGACATCGGCGGCATTGCGGGCCAGTCCGGCGGTGTCATCCGCGCCTGCATGAACCGCGGCACCGTGGGCTACCAGCACATGGGCTACAACGTCGGCGGCATCGCGGGCAGCCAGACCGGCTACATTGAGGGCTGCGTCAACTACGGCACTGTCTACGCCCGCAAGGAGGGCGGCGGCATCGTCGGCCAGATGGAGCCGAGCAGCACGCTGGAATACACAAAGGACACGCTGCAGGAGCTTTCCGACGAGATGAGCACGCTGCAGACGCTGGTCAACCGCGCCTGCGATGACGCCAGCGCCGCCAGCAGCGACCTTTCCAACCAGCTCGAAGCGCTGAAGAACAACGTGACCAGCTCCCGCAATGCCATTGAGAATCTGCTGAAGCAGGCCCAAAACGGCGTGTCCATCGGTTCCCAGACCATCAAGACCGACTTGAGTCAGTTCAAGCAGGACCTCAAGAATACCAACCTGCCCGGCGCGGACGACGGAGACAATGCCGCGGGCTCGGACACAGTCATCGACTACAGCGAAGCGACGCCTCCGTCTGACACCGACCCTGTCGATCCGAATTACACGCTGTCCCCCTCGGAGGAGCCCGCCGCGGCGCAGAGTGAGGAGACATCCCCCGCACAGGAGCCCGCTGCAGAGGGCAGCGAGGCGGACCGCACCCCCCACGGGCAGCCAGGCCCCGAAGCCGTTGACGATTCCGCTGACAGCACCGTTGTCAGCGAGGACGACGGCACTGCCACAAAGCCGGACGAGCGCTATCCGATCGACCCGAACTATACGCTCATCACCGAGGGTCTTGACGACCTGCCCGACACAAAGGATGTGCTCAATGACATTTCGGATGCATTGCCGGATTCCGTGGACGTCGAAATTCCAAAGGTCGAGCTGACGAACCGCGACGCCATCACGGCCAGCCGCAACGATCTGAGCAGCAGCCTGACCAGCATGGGCGACATCGTCAGCAGCCTGAACAACAACGCCAGCAGCAACAGCCAGGCGCTGATCAACGACGTGAAGGCGATCTCGAAGCAGATCAACAAGATTGGCCAGACGCTGTCCGGTGCCAGCGAGAATGTCAACCGGGATGCAGACGACATCGTGGACGACATTTCCGATGACGACACCGATGACGACGTCGAGGCCAAGGTCACGAACTGCATCAACAGCGGCACGGTCAGTGCCGACCTCAACGCCGGCGGCATTACCGGTGCCATGGCCCGCGAGAACGATCTGGACCCCGAGGACGACTACACCACCGCGGGCAGCGAGTCGCTGAACTTTACCTTCAAGACCCGCGTCGTCACCCGTGACTGCACAAACTACGGCACGGTCAGCGCCAAAAAGCAGAACGCGGGCGGCATCGTCGGCGACGCCGAGATGGGCTCTGTCATCGACTGCAGGGGCTTTGGCACCCTCGATGCCGAGGACGCCACCGGCGTCGGCGGCGTGGCCGGTATCAGCAAGTCCACGATCCGCGAGAGCTGCGCCAAGGGCCGCCTGTCCGGTGCAAAGCAGGTCGGCGGCATTGTCGGCAGCGGTGCCACCATCGAAAACTGCCGCGCCATGGTCATGATCGACAACGCTGCCGAACGGATCGGAGCGATTGCCGGTATCGTGGACGACCCGCTGGACGGCAGCGTGACCGGCAACACCTTCGTGGACGGAGGTGTCGCGGGCATCGACAGCGTCAGCTACCAGGGCATTGCCGAACCGCTGGCCTACGAGGATTTCGTCGCGCAGGAAAATCTGCCCGGCGATTTCGGCAGCATCTGTGTCCGCTTTGTGACCGACGAGGATTCGCTGGTTCAGGAATACCACATCCCGTACGGCAGCGACTTCCCGACGGATCAGCTGCCGCCGGTTCCCAACCACCAGGGCCAGTACGGCAGCTGGGAGGATGTGGATCTGACCGGCATGACGTTTGACGCGACGATCCACGCCGAGTACAGTGACATAAACACGGTCCGCCAGAGCCAGGAAAAGCGCGGTGAACGCTCCCTTGTGCTGGTGGAGGGCAGCTTCGACACCACCGACGAGCTGATGCTCCATGAGGTGGACGACGCGCCCGATACCCCCGGCACGCTGGTGGAGGCGTGGGGCCTGGAGCTGCCCGCCGACACCGGCCACACGCTGCGCTATATGCCGCCGGAGACGACGGAGAACACCGTGCTGTGGGTCAGGACCGACGCAGGCTGGCAGCAGGCCGACACAAGCGTGGACGGCAGCTATCTGACCTGCACCGCCCCCGCCGGTACGACGGCCTTCGCCGCTGTGCAGATGCCCGCCAGCAAGGTGCCCCTGCTCGCGGCGGCTTGCGGCGCCGCAGCCGCACTGCTGCTGGTGATTTTGTTCATCGCCCGCAAGCGCAAAAAGCGAAAAGCAAAAAAAGCCGCTGAAAAAGCAAAATAAAAGAAAATCCCTTCTGTGGTGTGTGAACTGCACCCCATTTGTTAGACAGTATGATATACTATCTAACAGATGGGGTGATTTATTATGTCAAGAGGAAAACCGAACAAACGATATACGCCGGAATTCAAGAAAATGGTTGTAGAAACCATGAAAAAAGAACATCTGAGTATCTATGCAGCAATGCAGGAATTTGGAATTAACGACCATAAAATTATAGAGCGCTGGGAACGCATTTATTTGGAAGAAGGGCCGGAAGGCTTGTCGGTTGAGCGACGGGGCCGCAGCAGCACTGGTCGGTCAAAGAAGCTGCCAAAAGAGGTAGAAGAAGATCTGTTGGCCGAAGTGCAGCGACTGCGTGCGGAGAATGACTACCTAAAAAATTTGCAAGCCTTGGTTTTGGAAGACGAGCGACGCCAGCACAAAAAACGCTGGTAGTTCAGAAGCTAAGGCAAAAACACGCACTCAGTA
>OOCZ01002434.1_pt1 | contig 10142 bp, 7 predicted proteins | sample 1671631 | NCBI WGS metagenome assembly OOCZ01 (sample SAMN06348176, study PRJEB24527) | human gut metagenome | reverse complement strand
TGGAAATTATAATTATCTCCGCGTGCAAAAGGGTGGATATTCGCCAATCGAACAGGTGACACCGGGAGCGCAGATTGGACCGTATTCCGATGTATATGCGCTTTGTGCGACGATGTATACTTGCATGACCGGGGTGAAGGTGCCGCATGCCGTCGAGCGGGCAAAGCAGGACAGACTTGTGCCGCCATCTGCGATGGGACTTGTGATCGCACCGCAGGAAGAAGCTGTTTTGATGCAGGGACTTGCAATTGATCCGGCACAGAGGTATGCAAATGCGGAACAGTTGTATCAGGCATTGTACGAGACGTCGATGGAGCAAACAGGAAGCGTATCCATGATGACGCACAGTGGAATATCTCAGATGTTGGCGGATATGCAGGCAGACCGGAAAAAGCAGGCACATAGAAAAAAGCAGATTGGTATGGTCTGTGGGATTGTTCTGTTGTTGGGGATTGGAACTTTTATATATTTTCAGAGGACGCGAAATGGGGATGAGACAACGGCTGCTTCCGAAGCAACGACACAGCAGATCTTACAGACGGAGATAGATGCGAGTCCGGTGGAGGAAGTGGATTGTACTGCATATGCGCAGGAGTTTTATGATTTATGTGCGAAGCAGCACGAATCAAAGGGGAATACTCTGACACAGAGGGATGAATTTACAGTTGCTGCTAAAGAGACAGCGGCAAAAAGCGCGGCGTTGGTATATACCAGCATGGATGAATTAAATGCCGCGTTAACGGAGATTGGCAATCAGGCGATTGCCACATATAAGATACCGAATACCGGATGGGTGACATATACATTTTCTTTAAAGGAAGATGTCGCGACGGTAAAACAGGCATTGGATACTTATATTGCACAGATGAACGAGGAAAATCAGGGAACCGTGGATTTGGATAATTGTGCGTATCTTGGCGTCAGCGTAGCGCGAGCGCAGGATGGTACATATTTCTGGGCAGTATTTTATCAATAAAGAACAGGAAAACATAAGAAAAAAGGAGAACATGGGGGATTTTGAAATGGATAAAAACGGGGATTTTAAGGAATCGTCAAAGGACAAATTGAATCGTGCCATCGCATCTATGTGCGATGAATGGTTGTTGATTGAGGAGATTGATCTGGAAGCGGATACATTTGAAATCCTGCACGATAATTTGCAGAAGCAGGGGATTCCGGTACCACGGAATTGTAGTTACAGCCAGCAGAATTTCGAGATGCAGGAGCTGGTTGCACCAGAATATCAGGAATATCGTTATAATTTCGGTGTGCGGGATAATCTGCGCAAGCTTCTGAAGCAGAGCGATACCGCGGAATGCGAGTATATTGTATGCACGGGAGAAAATGTATGGCGCAGAGATGTGTTCAAGGTAGTGGAATGGAAAGATGAGGAACCGAAGATTTTAAACTGGTTCCACATGAATATTGACAGCAAGAAGTCTGCGGAGCTAAAGCAGCGTCAGGCGATTCGGGATGCTTACCTGCAAAGTGAGCAGGCGTATGCAATCAAAAATATGTATCTTAAGCGGCTGAACGAGGAATTGCAGATGCCGATCAACATGATCGTCGGAAATGCATCCGTTGCGCGGACATTTGTCACGAATCCGGAACGTGTGACCGCGTGTATCGAGGAGATTTCCCTTTCAGCAAAGGCAATCTTCCGTATGGTGCGTCAGATGATCAATACAGACGCGATACAGCAGGGTACGACGCTGTTGCAGATGCAGCAGACATCTGTAGAAAATCTGTGGAGAAATACGCTTGATATTGTCAAGCCATCCATGCGGCTTCGGCGGCACACAATGCATCTGGACATGGCACAGCTTTACCATCGCAATGTGATTGGCGATGTGGAGAAGATGCAGCAGATATTGTTGAATTTATTGCAAAATGCAATTGATTATACGCCATATCAGGGCGAGATATTTTGTGGAATCAAAGAGAAACCGATGGACGAAACGACCGGATACTTTGAATTTTATGTGCAGGACAATGGAGTCGGTATGTCTGAGGAGTTTCGGAAGATTATGTTTGAGCCATTTGCAAGAGAGCATTCAGACCGGATTGAGCGTGTGGAAGGCTCTGGCTTGGGGTTGATGATCGTGCAGAATTTGGTTCGTCTGCTGGATGGAGAGATTGAGGTTGAGACAAAGACTGGTCATGGGACGAAGATTACAGTTGGAATGAAACTGCGATATGGAACAGAGTCCAAGGATGCCGAAGGAGAGATCCAGTATTTTGACTGGAGCGATTGGGAATCTGCGCGCGAGAGGAAAACGATGTTTTCCGGACAGCATGTGCTGGTTGTAGATGATAATGATATTACCGCTTCGATTGAGGAGCAGATTTTGACAGAACGTGGACTTGTTGTTGACCGTGCGATCAATGGAGAGGATGCAATCTGCATGTTTGAACGGTCACCGGCGCATTACTATGATCTGATATTGATGGATATGGGATTGCCGTTTATGGATGGTTATGCAACAACAATGGGGATACGACAGCTTCGCGAGGATGGAAGGACTGTCCCGGTGATTGCGTTGTCTTCCCGGTTATATGCAGACGATGAGTTTCATGGAGAAGAATATGGAATGAAAGCAAGGCTTCAAAAACCTGTCAGTGCAAGGAAACTGATGGAAGCCGTGCGCGAATATATATAAAATTAAGGAGTCGCAAAAGAAAATGCCAGTTACAGAGTACCTAGAGAGAAATGCCAGATTGTACCCGGATGAGGTTGCACTGGTGGAGTTGAATCCGGATGAGCCGGATACGAGAAGAACTTCGTGGAAGGAGTTCGAGCTGATACAGCCATCGAGATTTGAGCCGTATCGAAGAGAGATTACATGGAGTGTCTTCGATGAGAAGGCAAACCGGTTTGCCAACATGCTGATCGGGCGAGGCATCAAGAAGGGCGATAAGGTCGCAATCCTGATGTATAACTGTCTGGAATGGCTGCCGATTTATTTCGGCGTTCTGAAGACAGGAGCCATCGCCGTGCCGTTTAATTTCCGGTATGATGCAGAAGAGATTTTATATTGTGCAGAGCTCGCAGAGGTTGATATGATCGTGTTTGGCCCGGCGTTCATCGGACGAATCGAGACAAATGCAGAGCGGCTTTCCAAGGGAAGACTGTTGATCTATGTCGGGGATAACTGTCCGGAATTCGCAGAGAGCTATCATCAGCTCGTAGCAGATTGTTCGAGCCATGCACCAAATGTGGAGATCACAGACGATGATTTTGGAGCGATTTATTTTTCATCCGGAACGACAGGATTCCCGAAGGCAATTTTACATAAACACCAGAGCTTAACACAGGCCGCACAGATGGAGCAGAAGCATCACGGCACGAGCCGGGATGATACGTTCCTGTGTATCCCGCCACTGTACCATACCGGTGCGAAGTTCCACTGGATGGGAAGTCTGGTGGCAGGCAGCAAGGCTGTGCTCTTAAAGGGCACAAAACCGGAGACGATTCTCTCCGCTGTGTCGAGTGAGCATTGTACGATCGTCTGGCTGCTCGTTCCGTGGGCACAGGATATTCTGGACGCGTTAGACCGCGGGGACCTGAAGTTAGAGGATTATGAGCTTTCGCAGTGGCGGCTTATGCATATCGGTGCACAGCCGGTACCGCCATCGCTGATCAAGCGCTGGAAAGAATATTTCCCACATCACCAGTACGATACGAACTATGGACTTTCCGAGTCAACCGGACCGGGCTGCGTGCATCTGGGTGTGGAGAATATCCATAAGGTCGGTGCGATCGGTGTGCCGGGTTACCGTTGGGAATGTAAGATCGTGGACGAGAACGGTGTGACAGTCCCACAGGGCGAAGTCGGAGAGCTCTGTGTCAAGGGACCGGGCGTGATGACCTGTTATTATAGAAATGAGGAAGCAACCGCGGAGACAATCAAGGACGGCTGGTTGTTCACCGGAGATATGGCAAGACAGGATGAGGATGGATTTTATTTCCTTGTTGACCGGAAAAAGGATGTCATCGTCAGTGGAGGCGAGAATATTTATCCGGTACAGATCGAGGATTTCCTGCGCAAGCATGACAAGATCAAGGACGTGGCAGTTATTGGACTTCCAGACCGCCGGTTGGGCGAGAAGACCGCTGCGATCATCGAGATCAAGGATGGCATGACCTGCACAGAGGAAGAAATCGAGAACTTCTGTCTGGAGCTTCCAAGATATAAGAGACCAAAGCAGATTATTTTCCATGAGATTCCGCGTAATGCGACCGGAAAGATCGAGAAGCCGAAACTGCGTGAGATGTACGGCGCAGACAAGCTGGTAGAGAAGGAAAATGAGGCATAAAGAACAAAAGGAGTAAATTATAAATGAAAGAATTGATGTTAGGGAATAAGGCACTTGCACGCGGTCTGTACGAAGCCGGATGCAAAGTGATTTCCAGTTATCCGGGTACACCGAGTACAGAGATCACAGAGGAAGCCGCTTTATACGATGAGATCTATTGTGAGTGGGCACCAAATGAGAAGGTGGCTATGGAAGTGGCACATGGCGCGAGTCTGGGTGGAGTCAGAAGCGCAACGGCAATGAAGCATGTTGGATTGAATGTGGCAGCAGACCCATTGTTCACGATCTCTTATCAGGGATTAAATGCAGGTCTGGTTGTCTGCGTGGCAGATGATCCGGGTATGCATTCTTCCCAGAATGAGCAGGATTCCAGACACTATGCTGAAGCTGCAAAGGTGCCGATGTTGGAGCCGGCAGATTCAGAGGAAGCGCGCGTATTTGCAAAGCGTGCGTACGAATTATCTGAGAAGTTCAATACACCTGTATTCCTTAAGATGTGCACGCGTGTAGCACATTCACAGAGTGTTGTAAATACGGAGGAGCGGATCGTTCCAGAGCAGGTTCCTTACAAGAAGGATCCGACAAAGGTTATGATGACGAAGAATTCCCGCGATGCGCATGTGCGCGTGGAGCAGCGGACAAAGGATCTGATCGCATTTGCTGAGAATTGTGATCTGAACCGCGTGGAGATGGGAGATACATCCATCGGATTTATCACAAGCTCCACATCGTATCAGTACGCAAAGGAAGTGTATGGCGATAATGCAAGCTATCTGAAGCTTGGTATGATCTGGCCGCTTCCAGAGAAGCTGATTTTAGACTTTGCAGAGCATGTGGATAAGGTTGTAGTCTTGGAAGAGTTAGATCCATTTATTGAGAATCACTGTAGAAAGCTCGGTCTGGAAGTTGTCGGCAAAGAGACATTCCCGATCTGTGGCGAATTCTCACAGAATCTGGTGCGTACGGCACTTGGCGGAGATGCACCGGAAGAGCTGGCACTTGCCGATGAGATTCCGGGACGTCCACCAGTTATGTGTGCGGGCTGTCCACACCGTGGAATCTTCTACATCCTTTCGAAATTAAAGTGTATGGTCTATGGTGATATCGGATGTTATACATTGGGCGCCGTGGCACCGTTGAATGCGATGGACTTAAATGTCTGCATGGGTGCGTCTTGCTCCGGTCTGCATGGCTTTAATAAAGCGATGGGCGAACAGGGCGAGAAGATGAGTGTCGGTGTAATCGGAGATTCGACCTTCATTCATTCCGGTATTACCGGTATTACAGATATCGCTTACAATATGAGCAATTCGACCGTGATTATCCTGGATAATTCAATCACAGGTATGACCGGACATCAGCAGAATCCGACAACCGGTAAGAATCTGCGTGGTGAACCGGCCGGAAAGGTGAATCTCGAAGCGCTCTGTGCAGCACTTGGATTCAACCGTGTCACAGTTGTTGATCCGTACGATCTCGCAGAGGTGGAGCGTGTCGTGAAGGAAGAGCTTGCCGCAGAGGAGCCAAGTATCATTATCAGCCGCCGTCCGTGTGTTATGATCAAGGGTACGGTACATAAGCCGCCAATCAAGGTGGATACCGATAAATGTGTCGGCTGTAAGATGTGTATGAAGATCGGATGTCCTGCGATTTCCGTGCGGGATAAGAAGGCAGTGATCGATACAACGTTGTGTATCGGTTGTGAAGTATGTACACAGATGTGTAAATTCGGCGCATTGTGTCCGGCAGCAAAGGAGGGCAGGTAAGATGGAAACAAAGAATATTATGATCGTCGGTGTCGGCGGACAGGGTACGTTGCTTGCCAGCAAGATATTAGGACATGTGCTACTCTCACAGAATTTTGATGTGAAGGTTTCCGAGGTGCATGGTATGAGCCAGCGTGGCGGAAGCGTTGTCACATATGTAAGATATGGTGAGAAGGTGTATTCACCGGTCATTGACAAGGGCGAGGCAGATGCGATTGTCGCATTTGAGAAGCTCGAAGCGGCAAGATGGATTTCCTACCTGAAGAAGGGTGGACAGATCATCGTGAATACACAGGAGGTAGAGCCGATGCCGGTCATCACAGGCGCTGCGGAGTATCCACAGGAGCTTGTCTCCAAGATGGAGGCAGCCGGTGCGAATGTCGATGCGAAGGATTTCCTTGCTATCGCAGAGGAGGCAGGTTCTGCCAAGGCGGTAAATATCGCACTCATGGGAAGACTTTCGAAGTATTTTCCGGAGATTCCGGAAGCAGCATGGGAGGAAGCAATCGACGCAATCGTTGCGGAGAAGTTCCGTGCTTTAAACCACAAAGCATTTGAGTTTGGAAGAAATGCATAGGCAAGTGTAAACTTTGCCTGAAAACGCCTTTCCTTTGTTCGTGTAATATAAGGACATCAGCAAGAGCTGAAAAACAAACGAACAAAGGAGAGGTAAAAATGAAAAGATTGGAAATTGCGCAGTATATTGCACTTGGAGCAACTTGTATGACAGTATTGGGGTTCGTAATCAACCTCGCCACACAGAGCAGATGGAGCATAACGATGTGTGGATATGGTGTGATGATCGGATTGATCTCATACTTCTTCGGCGGAATCAAAACCGCAGTGAAGATGGCGGGAAAGATTGCAAAATGGGGCTGGATCATTCTGCCGTTTCCGTATGATATCGTGACCGGTCTGGTTGCATTTTTTATTTCGATTTTCGTATTTATGGCGTTGCCAATTATTCCGATCCGTAAGGCGTACAAGGAACAGTCGATGGAGTAAACGGATGCCTGTGACAGGCATCTCACAGGATGATGTATGGAAGAAAATGATTATGAGACAAGATTTATAAGAGAAGAGATCGGAAGATGTGAGGACCTCGAAGAACTGAAAGCGCGGATCTTTCCGTTGCTGCAGTCACAGCAGGAGCTGTGGATGCAGAAGATGCAGGAAATCCTTGCGGAGAGCGGACTCACGAAGTCTGCATTTGCGAAGCGGTGCCGCGTGAGCCGGGTGTCAGTCGACAAATGGTGCAAGGGAGCGATCCCGAAGAACCGCGAGACATTTCTTCGAATCGGCATGGCGGCGGAGTATGACTTAGAGAAGATGAACCAGCTTCTGCGACGGTACGGGCAGTACCCGGAGCTTTATTCGAAGAGCTTGGAAGACTGTGTGTGTATCTACGTTTTAAATCACAGGTTTGATATGGACTGCGTAGATAATCGCGAGTCGGAGAAGTGCGAGGAAGCGTATGGACTGACCGCCTATGATTACATATTGTCGCAGATTAAGGAGAACATGGCGGCGGATGCGGATATGGAAATCCCGGATATCAATACGGCACAGTTTGCAGAACGGCTATCACAGGTAGAGGATGCAGATGCCCTGACGCAGTTTATCTATGACAATATCGCAACCTTTTCCTCAGCATATCAGAAGTTCTATGCCTATGTGAAAATGTATGTGACGATCAATTACCAGCGGTATTCGTCGAGTGTGGCGAATCTGGCAGAGGGACAGGGCTGGTCTTCATCGCTGCGGCAGTGTGTGTCCGCGATACGACAGAACAAATGGTATCCGACGCGGAACAAGATCATCTCGCTGGGACTGCATCTGAGCATGGATCATGAGCAGATCGACGAGATGCTCACGCTGGCACATATGGAACCTTTGTGTGCGAAGAACCTGTTCGAAAGTGTGATCCTGTTTATTCTGGATGATGCGGAGTTGAACAATATGCTTGATACGGAATCGGAGGAGTTTGATCCAGATGAGTTATGCCGCTATGCGCGTAAGGTGCTGCTGGAGCTTGACCTGCCGGAGATCGACGCATTTCTCGCGGAGCTTCCGGATCTCGATACGGATATATGGTAGGATGGAAAATAATTTAATCGTAATTGAAAATGGACAATTGAATATCTATTTGCTGGACAATCAGGTTGTCTGGGAGGTTGGACGGATGTCGAAGGAGCATACACCGGATATCCCGATGCATGCAACGACAATCAGCCGTAGGCATGGGCGGTTTCAGAATATGGACGGTATCTGGTTTTACATGGATGAAAACCCGAAGAATGGTACGATCCGCAATTGGAAGAAATTATCTTCCGGGCTGCATGGGCGCGTCAAGCCGGTGATGGTTTCGCCGGGGGATGTGTTCGTCTTCGGTGGCGGCGAGGATGCGGTCGTAAGTCCGGCAACGGTGTGGGCGTTCTTCCGGACGCGGTACTATGATGCGCCGTGGCGGGCGATGGATTCGGTCAACTGATAGGAAGCCGGTTCGGCCATTCTTCCTCCCGGTAATTGATGGCGACCTACGTGCATCAGTCCGTTGAGGAAAGTGCCTGCGGTGAGCACGATACATTTCGCTTTGAAGGTGACACCCCACGCAGTGACCAATCCGGTAACCTCACCGTTTTCAACGAGCAGTTCGCATACCGTATCTTGCCAGATATGAAGGTTGGGTGTATTTTCCAGTTTCTCCCGCCAGGACCAAATGAACTTAGCCCGGTCGCATTGGGCGCGGGGACTCCACATGGCAGGGCCTTTCGAACGGTTTAGAATTCGGAACTGAATGGCTGTTTCATCTGTCACCAATCCCATTTGTCCACCCAGTGCATCTATTTCACGTACAATTTGTCCTTTGGCGATTCCTCCTACAGCCGGGTTGCAACTCATCTGCCCAATCTTGTTCATGTCCATAGTGATGAGACAAGTCTTGGAACCTAAATTAGCTGCGGCTGCCGCTGCTTCACAACCAGCATGTCCGGCACCAATTACAATTACGTCGTACTTAAAATCCATTCCTATCTTATTTATTATCAAACGCTGCAAAGTTACGGAAAAGTTGCGAGACTTGTATCTTCAAGCTGTTTTTGCTTCTGAAAATCCGGGGAGGAATCCGGTTTGACTGAAAAAATCGCCGTAATTTTGAGTTAGAAATATGCAGATTGTTCGAAAATAGGCCGCTTATTGGTTTTTGTTTAATTATGAGTGCAACTAGAGAGTAAAAGGAAAAATTTGTTGAAAAGACGGATTGTTGTGGGAATAAACGTGAGGTTTACACTCAAAATCTACCCTACGTCTTGACATAAGTCAAAAAAATAAGTCTGAATGTAATTTTTTGCATGATGGCTTTTGCTGTTTTCGTAAACAGCTATACCTTTGCAGCGTAGTTGTGAAACTACTAAGATTTTAGGTATTAGAACAAGGTAATATTAAAGGATATTAGTTTATAAAATTAAGGTATTGGATTTTAAGATTAGTTTTTAGGAAAAAGGTTGTTTTGATTAGGTATTAGTAAAAAGTAGTTTTCAGGAAACGAGTAAATGAATGATGAAAAAGAAGAATCCCATTTATGGGGATTCTTTAAAGGTGGAGCGGAATGATTCGCTCTTTTTTTGTACCCCTATATCGCTGTATGCTATAAGCATGGAGTTGTTCCTATTGGGACATTTAAGTTTCTGCAAGGGAAACAGTAGTTTCTCCGGCTTGAAACTTTAGTTCCAACGGTGCGAAACTAGAGTTTCTAAGCCTTGAAACTTTGGTTTCCATTACTTGAAACTATTTGTTTCTCGGCGTGAAATACCTGCTGCCAAGGTATAATCTGTTGGCCCTGTCTAAGGGATATATTTTTAGTAGGTGGATACCGGCTGGTTTTATATACTAATTTGTTTGAAAATGGTTGGGGATAGGTGATAGGTTGGGTGATAGGTTAAGAAACAACCTATCACCGTCGGAAAGTACGATGAATAAACGGTTTGCTTGATGCCGGTGATAGGTGATAGATGATATTGTGTTTTTTATATAGAGAAAGAACGTTTTTATTTTCTATTT
>OOCZ01002422.1_pt1 | contig 10174 bp, 7 predicted proteins | sample 1671631 | NCBI WGS metagenome assembly OOCZ01 (sample SAMN06348176, study PRJEB24527) | human gut metagenome | reverse complement strand
ACCCGTTCCCGGTGACATAGGGGTTATATTCCTGGGTGGAAGGACTCAGATAAATTTTCGGCATGGGCATTCTCCTTTCCTGGTCATTCTATGCCAAAATACCGGCTCTGCGCACTGGTAATTCCCCGGCGTATGTGATATAATAGAAGCTGTCGAAAAACTCGGAAGTCTTCCGCCATCGGAAAGGAAGATAGTTACGAAAGAAACCCATCAGGGGTGTCTTTCGCGTTCAATCAACCACTTTTTCAAACTTTAAAAAAGTTTGAAAAAGTGCTCAGCGTGTTAAAATAGACTTTTTGACACGCTGGCTTGATTTTTAGAGGTTTCCCCTGTATGATACAGCTAATCTCTTGCTTTGGAGGCCGCGCATGGCAAACATTATCACGCTCACTTCGCTGGATGCGCCGGAGCTTGACGTTTACGCAAGACTCACGCAGGCGCAGCTGCGAAACCGCCTGGAGCCCGAGAAGGGACTTTTCATCGCCGAGAGCCCGAAGGTCATCGGGACGGCGCTGGACACGGGGTTAGAGCCCGTTTCGTTCCTGATGGAGCAGCGCCACATTACGGGCGACGCAGCATCCCTTCTTGCCCGGTTCCCGGATGTTCCGGTCTATACGGCGGAGCGGGAGCTTCTTGCGCGCCTTACCGGCTACACGCTCACACGCGGCGTTCTGTGCGCGATGCGGCGGCCCGCGCCAAAGAGCCCGACCGAGGTCATTGCGGGTGCAAAACGGATTGCGGTGCTCGAGGGCGTGGTGGACGCGACGAATATCGGCGCGATTTTCCGTTCGGCGGCGGCTCTGGGTATGGACGCGAGGCTTTTGGCAGACGCTTGCAAGCTTTTGGAGGAATATTCACACTGCGCAGCTTTTTGTGCAACACTTGAAGACCCATATGATTGCATACAAGGTGTTGATTTAATTCCGGCAGGCAATCAAAAAGCAATGCTTGTAATGTTAACGGTCGGCAGTAAAATTAAATCTTCGCTAATCAATATGCCTTGCGCACTTGATGAAGATTTCAGAAAAAAATTTTATGAGGTTTCGGCTAAATTTTTAACAGGCACACCGCTTACAAATGTTAATTTAGCACTTATTCAAAGTGCAGTCGGCGTGGCAGGCGAAAGGATATTTGATATGCTTCCCGCCCTCACATCGCTTTGTGCGCTGTGTAATGAAGCTTCGCACAGTAAATTAACACTTGAAGGCGAAACAAATTTACTTTCACACAGCGAGCTTGGTTCGGATCTTTACAAAATTCTTGGTTTATTAACAGAAAAAAAGCAATTGATGGAGCTGTCAAAAAGCTTTGCAAATTCAAACAGCAAGCAGCTTTTGCTGATAGGTGATGAAAATCCTATATATGAAATGAAAAACACATCCACAGTAATTGCAAAATATAATTACGAAGGCGGGCAAAAAGCTGTTTTAGGTGTTATCGGCTCAATGCGAATTGATTATGAAAGCATATTGCCGAGAATAAATTATATAATCAACACAGTTGATACACTTCTTTCAAAGAAAGGGGCATAAAATATGAGTAAAAAGAAAAATAACGAAGAAAAAGAAGTAAAAACACAGGCAGAAAAACAAGAGGAAAAAGAAACTGAAGCTACCGATAAGGCAGAAAAAAACGCAGAAGAAAATCCGCTTGAAAAAGAACTTAAAGATACAAAAGAGCAGCTTTTAAGAGTAACTGCCGAATATTCAAACTTCCGCAAACGCAGTGAAAAAGAAAAAAATGAAAGCTTTGCTTTCGCTACAATTAAAGCTGTGTCGGAAATTCTTGCCACTGTTGATAACCTTGAAAGAGCAATTGCAAGTGAGCAGGAAGATTACGAAGGACTTAAAAAGGGTGTTCAGATGACCTATGATGGTCTTATGGCATCGCTTGAAAAATTAGGTGTTACAGCCTATGGAGAACAAGGTGAGCAGTTTGACCCAAATCTTCATCACGCAGTAATGCATATTGATGATGATTCGCTTGATTCAAATGTAATCACAGATGTATTCCAAAAAGGCTATAAATATAATGACAAAGTTGTAAGACCTGCAATGGTTAAAACAGCAAACTAATAATACAAATTCAGGAGGAAAAAGATTATGGCAAAGATTATAGGTATTGATTTAGGTACAACAAACAGTTGCGTAAGTGTTATTGAAGGCGGTGAGCCGGTAGTAATTCCTAACGCAGAAGGTGCAAGAACAACTCCGTCAGTAGTTGCATTCTCAAAAGACGGTGAAAGAATGGTAGGTAATGTTGCAAAGCGTCAGGCTATCACAAACCCTGAAAAAACCATTTCTTCAATTAAAAGACATATGGGTTCAGACTACAAGGTAAACATTGACGGTAAGGCTTATACCCCACAGGAAATCAGTGCAATTATTTTGCAGAAATTAAAAGCAGACGCAGAAGCTTATCTCGGCGAAAAAGTAACAGAAGCAGTTATCACAGTTCCTGCTTACTTTACAGACTCACAGCGTCAGGCTACAAAGGATGCAGGTAAAATTGCCGGCCTTGATGTTAAGAGAATTATCAACGAGCCTACTGCTGCCGCACTTGCTTTTGGTATTGATAAAGAAGATGACCAAAAAGTAATGGTATATGACCTTGGCGGCGGTACATTCGATGTATCTATCATTGAAATGGGCGACGGTGTGCAGGAAGTTCTTGCAACAGCAGGTAACAACCACCTTGGCGGTGATGACTTTGATAAGAAAATTATGGACTACATTGTAGCTCAATTTAAAAACGAAACAGGTATTGACCTTTCAAACGATAAAATGGCTATGCAGAGAGTTAAGGAAGCTGCCGAAAAAGCAAAGATTGACCTTTCAGGTATGACAACAGCTCAGATTTCACTTCCTTTCATCACAGCAGATGCAACAGGCCCTAAGCACCTTGAAACAACTCTTACAAGAGCTAAATTCAACGAAATGACAGCTGATCTTGTTGAAGCAACAATGGGTCCTGTTCGCCAAGCAATGCAAGATTCAGGCCTTTCAATGAACGATATTGACAAGATTTTGCTTGTCGGCGGTTCAACAAGAATTCCTGCAGTACAGGAAGCTATCCAAAAATTCAGCGGTAAAGAACCATTCAAGGGTATCAACCCTGATGAATGTGTTGCTATGGGTGCTGCCCTTCAGGGCGGTGTACTCGGCGGCGATGTTAAAGGACTTCTTCTTCTTGATGTTACCCCGCTTTCACTTGGTATTGAAACTATGGGCGGTGTAAACACAGTAATTATTGAGAGAAACACTACTATCCCAACAAAGAAGAGCCAGATTTTCTCAACTGCCGCAGATAACCAAACTTCTGTTGAAGTTCATGTACTTCAGGGTGAAAGAGAATTTGCTAAAGATAATAAAACTCTCGGTATGTTCCACCTTGACGGCATTCTTCCTGCAAGAAGAGGTGTGCCTCAAATCGAAGTAACATTTGATATTGATGCTAACGGTATTGTTCATGTTTCAGCTAAAGACCTTGGCACAGGCAAGCAACAGGAAATTTCTATCACCGCCTCATCTAACATGAGCAAGGAAGATATTGATAAAGCTGTAAAGGAAGCAGAACAATTTGCTGAAGAAGATAAGAAGAAGAGAGAATCAGTTGATCTTCGTAACAACGCTGACCAAATGGTTTACCAAACTGAAAAGCTTATCAGCGAAGACGGTGATAAATTCTCTGCAGATGATAAATCAGCACTTCAAACAAAGGTTGATGCATTGAAAGAAGCACTTAAGGGTGATAATGAAGATGCAATCAAATCAGCACAGGAAGACCTTCAAAACAAGTTTTATGAAGTTTCACAAAAACTTTATGAAGCTGCACAGCAGGCACAGGGCGGCGCACAGGCAGGCCCACAGGGTGCAGGATATGACCCAAATGCACAGGCACAAGGCGGCAATCAGGAATATACTGACGCTGACTATACCGAAGTTGATGACAACTAAGTCTTGACATCATAATAAATTATTATATAATACCTAAGAGGCTGTCTTATATTAGACAGCTCTCTTTTGGTAAATGAACATAAAAGAAAGGGTTAAAGTATATGCCTGAAGATAAAAGAGATTATTACGAAGTGCTTGGCGTAAGCAAAAACGCAAGTGACGACGAAATCAAAAAAGCATACAGAAAAACGGCAAAGAAATACCACCCTGACTTAAACCCGGATAATCCTGAGGCTGAAGCCAAGTTTAAAGAATGTAACGAAGCTTATGAAGTTCTTTCAGACCCACAGAAAAAAGCACGCTATGACCAATTCGGCTTTGCCGGTGTTGACCCTAACTACGGTGCAGGCCAAGGCGGCGGCTTCGGCGGTGGATTTGGCGGCGGCTTTGACGGCGATATTGATTTAGGTGACATTTTTTCATCATTCTTCGGTGGCGGATTTGGCGGCAGCTCGCGAAATCCTAATGCCCCGTCAAGAGGTCGTGACATACAGGCATCAGTTACTCTTACATTTGAAGAAGCTGCAAAAGGCTGCAAAAAGACTATTGAAGTTATGCGTGTTATGGACTGCAGCGAATGCGGCGGCACAGGTGCGGCAAAAGGCACAACCCCTACCGTATGCCCTGAATGTCACGGTTCAGGTGTGCAAACAGTTTCACAGCGTACACCGCTTGGTGTAATGAGTACACAGCGTACCTGCTCACGCTGCGGCGGTACAGGTAAAATAATCAATACGCCTTGTCAGAAATGTAACGGAAAGGGTAAAGTCAGAACCAGAAAGAAAATTGAAGTCAATATACCTGCCGGTATTGATAATAACCAAATTGTTAATGTGCGCGGCTTTGGTAACGCAGGTTCTAACGGCGGCCCATCAGGTGACCTTAAAGTTATTATCAGCATTAAAAAGCACGCATATTTTAAGCGTGACGGTTATGATGTATGGTTTGATAAGCACATTTCCATTGTTGAAGCAACACTTGGTGCAGAGATTGAAATACCTACTCTTGAAGGAAATGTCAAGTTGAACATTCCAGCCGGTACACAACCGGGCGAAGTCTTTACACTTAAAGGCAATAAAGGTATTTCCCGCTTAAACGGTATGGGCAAAGGCGATGAACATGTAAGGATAATTGTTGATATTCCTAAAAATGTTACATCCGAACAAAAGCAACTATTAAAAGAATTTGACAAAACCTATGTTCCGCCGAAAAACAGCGGAAAAGAAGGCTTTTTTGATAAATTTAAAAAGAAATAGAAGCAAAAACCGAGATTATTCAATCTCGGTTTTTTTGTTGACAAATTATGATTATTGTGCTAATCTGATTATAGTTAGTTATCGCTAACCCGTGGAGGTGTGTTTGTATGATTAAAACTACAATAGGAATAGATGGTATGATGTGTGGAATGTGCGAATCGCACATCAATGATGTAATAAGGCGCGAATTTAAAGTTAAAAAAGTAAGTTCATCGCACACAAAAGGAATTGCCGAAATTATAAGCGAAAATGAAATAGATGAAGAAAAAATAAAAAAAGCAATCGCTGATACCGGCTATGATGTTACAAGCTTTAAATCAGAGCCTTATGAAAAAAAGAAAGGTATTTTTTCTTTCCTTTCAAAATAATGACATAAAAAGAAGTTCAGTCAAAAGACTGAACTTCTTTTTTATGTAGCTTCTATATTTTCAAAACGCTCTTTTTAATTTCTATTACTTAAATTCGTCCATCTTATGAAAGCTTTGAAATTACCTCGTCGCGATTTAATTTGCACTTTCTTGCGTTTTCATTATGAGGAACTGCACGAAGAATTTTACCGTCATAACGGGATACAAGATAATCACACTTATTTCCGTCAATATCAAGTGACTCAAGCGAATATTTTTCTGCAAGAGGTACTTGCTTTTTAAGATTTGACTTTTCTGTAAGCGCACCTGTCGGGCAAAGGCTTACGCAAAGTCCGCAGTTGGTACACTTTGTTTGGTCAAGCGGGAGTGCAAAAGCTGGTGTAACACTTGTTTTGAAGCCACGGCCTAAAAGTCCGAGTACACTGAGTTCTTCAACCTCACGGCAAGAACGAACACAAAGGCCGCAAAGAATACATTTAGCAGTATTTCTTTCAATAAACGAATTTGCATCCTTGGTATATTTTTGTGGCATTTCACCGGCGAAACGCTCCGGATGAATATCATACCTCTGCGCAACATTCAAAAGCTTACACTTGAAATATTCGCGGCATCCGCATTCAAGGCATCTTTCAGCTTCTTTTTGTGCCTGTGAAACAGTGAGGCCGAGTGAAACTTCATCAAAGCAAGCCTTTCTCTTTTCGGCAGGTAAAACTTCGGCAACTATCTGTGCCTCTTTAGTTTTGCCTGAAAAATCAATTTTATCCTCATCACGCTTGCTGATATAAGGCTCTGTAAAATCAAGCTTTTCGCCCTTTAAATATGCGTCAACAACTTTTACGCACTTGTCAGCTTCGCCAATTGCGGCAATAGCAATTGATGCACCTTTGTTTGTAGCATCACCGATTGCAAATACACCGTCAAGATTTGTAAGAAATGTATCTTCATCGGCAAATATTGTTCCTCTTTGTGTAAGTTCAACAGTATCTTTAAAATCATCCGAATCGAGCTTCTGACCGATTGCCATAATCACACTGTCAAGTTCAAGATATTCCGTCTTACCCTCAATTGCAACCGGGCGTCTTCTGCCTGATGCATCAGGCTCACCGAGTTCCATAAGCTGAAGTGTCATTCCGCTTACTTTTCCGTTTTGTGAGTGAATTTCAAGCGGATTTGTGAGGAATTTATATGTAACTCCCTCTTCCTTTGATTCCTTAATTTCAATTTCTTCGGCAGGCATTTCCTTTTCGGTTCTTCTGTAAATTACATAAACTTCTTTTGCGCCGAGGCGAACAGCAGTTCTGCAAGCATCCATAGCAGTGTTACCGCCGCCGCAAACAGCAACTTTTTCGCCTATTTCAACAGCCTTACCCTGAATAACACTTCTAAGAAAATCTATACCGCCGTATACACCTTGTGTATCTTCACCCTTAACTCTCATCGGAGTGGATTTCCAAGCACCCGGAGCAAGAATAACCGCGTCATTCACACTCTTAAGATTTTCAATAGTAATATCACGGCCAAGCTTAACATTGTTGCAAAAGCGAACACCTGTTTTTTCAATAATCTTGATTTCACTGTCAAGAACTTCCTTTGGCAAACGGTATTGCGGAATACCGTATCTGAGCATACCGCCCATTTTATCCATCATATCAAAAACAGTTACTTCGTGGCCAAGCTGTGCAAGGTAATATGCAGCAGTAAGTCCTGCAGGTCCGCCACCTACGATTGCAACCTTTTTGCCTGTTTTCTCTGCTGTTTTGGGAATGTAGCTGTCACCTTTTAAATCAAGGTCGGCAGCAAAGCTCTTAAGCTGAACTATATTTATAGGTTCATCTACTTTTCCTCTTCTGCATGCCTTTTCACAAGGGTGCGGGCATACTCTGCCGATAGATGCAGGAAGCGGAATTTTGTTTTTAATAAGCTTTAATGCCGAGTCAAATTCACCGTTTGCAATAAGACCTACATAACCCTGGCAATCTGTATTTGCAGGGCAGGCAAGCTGGCATGGTGCAATGCAGTCGCCGTCATGGGCAGACATTAAAAGCTCCATAGCAATTTTTCTTGATTTAATAACTCTTTCACTTTCGGTATTGATTACCATTGCGTCACTTACTTTTGCCGAGCAAGAACGGAGAAGCTTCGGTATACCCTCGGCCTCTACAACACAAAGTCCGCAAGCACCGTAAACTTCAACTGCTTCATCATAGCAAAGGGTAGGAATATAAATTCCGTTTTGCCTTGCTGCTTCAAGAATGGTACTGCCGGCAGGAGCAGTAATTTCCTTACCGTTAATAGTTAATTTTACATTTTCCATTTTATCTGCTCCCTCCTTACTTTCTTACTACTGCGCCAAAGCGACATGTAGCAATGCATTTACCGCATTTAATACATTTGTTTACATCAATTGTGTGTGCCGATTTAACTTCGCCGGAAATTGCATTTACAGGGCAATTTCTTGCGCAAAGTGTACAGCCTTTACATTTATCTTTATCAATAGAATATTCAATAAGTGATGAACATTCGCCCGCAGGGCATTTCTTTTCGTTAATATGTGCTTCATATTCATTACGGAAATATTTAATAGTAGTTAATACAGGGTTTGGCGCAGTTTGGCCCAAGCCGCAAAGCGCACCGTCTTTAATTCCGTAGCAAAGCTCTTCAAGAAGCTCAACATCACCGTCTTGCCCCTCACCGTTTGTAATTCTTGTAAGAATTTCAAGCATTCTCTTTGTACCGATACGGCAGTGAATACATTTACCGCAACTTTCCTTTGCAGTAAAGTCAAGGAAGAATTTAGCCATACCGACCATACATGTACCTTCATCCATTACAACCATACCGCCTGAACCCATAATTGCACCTGTTGCACCGAGTGCCTTGTAATCAATTACGGTATCAATAAGTTCGGCAGGAATACAACCGCCCGACGGGCCGCCCATCTGCACAGCTTTAAATGCCTTGTCACCCTTCATTCCGCCGCCAATATCAAATATAACATCGCGAAGAGTTTTACCCATAGGAATTTCAACAAGTCCGCTTCTTTTAACTTTACCTGTTACAGCAAATACTTTTGTACCCTTTGAACCTTCTGTACCCATACTTGCAAAAGCTTCGCCGCCGTTATTTATAATCCAGCTTACATTTGCAAATGTTTCAACATTGTTGATGTTAGACGGTTTTCTCCAATAACCGCTTTGTGCCGGAAACGGAGGTTTTAACCTTGGCATACCCCTGTGACCTTCAAGTGATTCAATAAGTGCTGTTTCCTCACCGCAAACAAATGCGCCTGCACCTGCTTTAATGGTCATTTTACAGCTGAAATCTGTACCGAGAATGTTATCACCCAAATAGCCTGCTTCGGTTGCCTGCTCAATAGCTCTTTCAAGCCTTTTAATAGCAAGCGGATATTCGGCTCTGACATATACTACCGCATTTTTTGCACCGATTGCATATGCACCGATAAGCATACCCTCAATAAGAGTATGCGGGTCAGATTCAATTACAGCCCTGTCCATAAATGCACCAGGGTCACCCTCATCCGCATTGCAAATAAGATATTTTTCTTCACCGTCACTCTGCCTTGCCGCATTCCACTTAAACCAAGTCGGGAAGCCTGCACCGCCGCGGCCTGCAAGACCTGATGTTTTAATAACTTCAATTACATCTTCCGGTGTCATTTCATTGAGAACTTTTTTAATAGCAGTATAGCCGTCAGCCTGAATAAAATCTTCAATTTCATCAGGATTTATAATACCGCAACGGCGAAGAGCAATACGAGTTTGCTTATTTAAAAATTCTTTATCTTCATCAGATACAAGAAGCGAGGCAATTGCATTTTCATCCCCTGTTTTTGCATATTCTGCAATTTTCTTTGCATCATTTTCTGTTACACGGACAAGGCGTTTTACTTCCTTTCCGTCTTCATAAATATCAACAATCGGTTCAAGGTAGCACATACCTATACAACCAGCAATGGTAAGCATGGCACCGTTCAAATCTTCCTTTAATAATGCCTGCCTTACTTTTTCAGCGCCTGCTGCAATACCGCAAGAACCTTCGCCTACAACAATTTTCATCATTCTGCCTCCCTCAATTCTTTAAGTATTTTCTTTGTTTTTTCAGGAGTGAGTGAGCCGTATGTATTCTCGTTAATCATCATAACCGGTGAAAGAGAACAACATCCGAGGCAGGCAACACACTTAAGTGAAAATAATCCGTCTTCAGTGGTTTCCCCGTCTTCAATTCCAAGTTCATCCTTAATTGTTTGCAATATAAGTTCACTTGAATTAACATGGCAGGCAGTACCTTGGCAAAGCATAATAAGATACTTGCCCACAGGTGTCAGGCGAAATTGGGTATAAAATGTTGCAACGCCCATAATTTCACTTTCTGCAATGCCTGTCCTTTCACTTATATAAATAATAGCTTCTTTCGGCAAATAGCCGTAAGTTTCCTGAGTTTTTTGTAATATGGTAATCAGTGAGCCTTTAACCTTAGCAAGTTCATCAAGAACTCCCTCTATTTGCTTGAGGTCAATCTTCTGTTCCACAAAAACAGATCGGAAGAGCGTCGTGTAGGGAAAGAGTGTAGATCT
>OOCZ01002405.1_pt1 | contig 10225 bp, 9 predicted proteins | sample 1671631 | NCBI WGS metagenome assembly OOCZ01 (sample SAMN06348176, study PRJEB24527) | human gut metagenome | reverse complement strand
AACGCCGCCACGGCCAGCCCGGACAGCGCCCGCTCCCCCACCAGCGCCAGCGTCCAGAGCACGCCGACCCGCGGGGTGAACGCCACACAGCCGCACAGCGCAAAATACGCCGCAAAGTAGCTGCACAGCCGGATGACCGCGAACGCGCCGCAGTGGGGGTCCTTTAAAATTTCCAGCTTCTTCGCGGTATCGCCGTAGCTTGAAAGTGCGTCGCAGGTGTCGGCGTAGCCGTCCAGATGGATGCCGCCCGTGACCCAGACCGGCACAAGGCAGAACCCCGCCGCGCGGGCCGCCGCAGGCAGCGGCAGCACGCCGCAGACGCACCACAGTGCGCCGCACACCACCCCCACCAGCGGGAAGGCGCAGAGCGCGTACCGCATATTTTTTTCGTTCCAGTCGAACTGCGGCATCGGCAGGGCCGAGAACATGGCGAACGCCACCGCAATCGTCTGTAAAGCTGTCACGGACCTTCACTTCCTTTGTAATAGACGGGGATGCCGCAGACAACGCGCACCACGCGGTCTGCCCGCGCCGCCACTGCGTTGTTGACGGCGGCCAGTGCGCGCAGATAGCGGTCCGTATCGTCCGCATAGTCTGCCCCACCGCTGAACACCTCGTTGGAAACCACAATCAGATTATCACATTGCAGCAGCATCTTGTCAATGCCCCGCAGGATCACCGCCGCGGTTTCCGTCCCTGCACCGTCGGGGTCATACAGCTCATTGGCGGCCAGGTTGCCCAGGTCCTCCAGCAGCACGGTGCCGCGCCGGGGCAGGGCCACGCGGTCCAGGTGCAGCGGGCACTCTACCGTGGTGAACTGCTTTTCGGCCCGCATGGCGCGGTGTTTCGCCACGCGGGCGGCGCACTCGGCGTCCCATACCTGCATCGTCGCCAGATAGGTGCGCGGCAGCGGTGCGCGCAGGCAGAGTGACTCCGCATAGGCGCTTTTGCCGCTGGCCGCGCCGCCGATGACCAGCGTCAGCACTGCGGGATGTACGGCGTGATGCCGCCCTCCGCAAACGAATAGCAGCCGTTGTAGACGGCCAGCGCCATATCCCACAGCGGCAGGCTGGCCACCGCGCCCGTGCCCTCGCCCAGATGCAGCTCTGCGGTGATAAGCGGTTTTTTGCACAGCGCGTCCAGCACAATATGTGCGGCTGGCTCACTGGACACATGGCTGGCGAAAACGGCCTTTTCCGCCGCGGGGCAGAGCCGCACCGCGCACAGCGCCGCCACGCCGCTGATGAATCCGTCCATCACGATGGGCAGCCTTTCGAGCGCGCCGCCCAGGAATACGCCGCACAGCCCGGCAATATCAAAGCCGCCCAGCGCCGCCAGCACCCCCAGCGGGTCCGCGGCGTCTGGGTGGTTGCGGGCAATGCCGCGTTCTATCGCATCTATTTTGCGGTTCAGTCCTGCGTCGGAAAGTCCCGCGCCGCGCCCGGTCATCTCGGCCACAGGGCGGCCCAGCAGCACGCTGGCCACGGCGCTGGACGTCGTTGTGTTGCCGATGCCCATCTCCCCCGTCGCCAGCAGCTGTGCGCCGTTCTGCTTCTGCGCGCGCACCAGCGCGATGCCCGCGGCGATGGCCTGCACGGCCTGTGCGCGGGTCATAGCCGGGCCGGTGGTAAAGTCAGCCGTGCCCGCAGCAATGCGGCAGTCCGCCGCGCCGGGCACGGGTGCGCCCGCAATGCCCATATCGACGGGCACGACGTCGCAGTGGGCCGCAGCGGCCATGCGGCAGACGCTGGTGCGGCGGGCGGTCAGGTTTTCGAGCACGGCGCGGGTCACGGAGGCATCGGTCTGGCTGACGCCCTGCGCCACAACACCATTGTCCGCGCAGAGCACCAGCACCGCGCGGCGACTGACATCCGGCACGGGATCGCCGGTCAGCGCGGCGGCGGCCTCGACCATGGCTTCCAGCCGACCCAGTCCGCCCAAAGGCTTTGCCAGCGCAGCCCAGTGGGCGTGGGCTGCGGCGCGGGCAGCCTCGTCCGGCGGGGTAACGGCTGCAAGCAGGTTTTTCAGTTCGTTTTCGGTCATGATGTTTCCTTTATATAATGTTCGGCTGCAGCCGCAAAGCGCTTCGGCAGCGGCGTACCTGCCCAGTAGAGATGCGGAAAACCAGCGTAGAGACGTTCATTGGCAAAGCCGCACGCCCACTGCCGCCCATTTGCCTTGGCAGCGGTGAACGCATCGCCGTTTTCGGTGGAGTCCCAGTGATGGAACTCGTGGACGGGCAGGGTCTCCCCCGCGCGGAACAGCATACTGTCGGCGCGGGCGGTCAGGCGGGCGTAGCCGAACCGCACAAGCCGCCCGACCTTGAAGCCCTGCCCGGGCAGCACGCCCGCCATCGGGTGGGGCGTGCCGTCGGCGTCCTGTAATGTCCTGCCCAGATACAAAAAGCCGCCGCACTCGGCCACGGTGGGCAGGCCGCCCTGCACGGCGCTTTTTACGGCGGCGCGCAGGGGGGCGTTCGCGGCCAGCCGGGCGGCGTACAGCTCGGGGTAGCCGCCCGGCAGGTAAAGCCCGCCGATGTTATCCGGCAGAGCCGTGTCGGCCAGCGGGCTGAAAAAGCACAGCTCCGCGCCGTTTTCCCGCAGTGCTTCCAATGTTTCGGCGTAGGTAAAGCAGAACGCGGCATCCCTTGCTACGGCAAGGCGCACCCGCGGTGGGGGCACCGTGCATGGCACAGCGGCGGGCGCGGGGCGGTCAAACAGGGTGTGCAGCAGCGGCCAGTCGATGGTTTGCTGCGCGGCATCGGATAAGAGCTGTATCTTGCGCTGCAGATCGTCGATCTCGGCGGCGGTTTTCAGACCGAGGTGGCGGCTTTCTATCGCGGCCTCGGGCAGCGGCGGCAGGCAGCCGACCACGGGCAGACCGGTCTCTTTTTCGAGCATCGGCTTCAGCAGAGCGCACAATCCTTGCGTACAATCATTGAGCAAAATTCCCGCGATATGGTGCGGTGTTCTGAACGCTGTCAGCCCGCGCAGCTCCGCCGCCAGCGTCAGGCTTGCCCCCTTGGGCCGCACAACGAGCAGTGCGGGCAGGTCCAGCGTATCGGCCAGCTGCCACGCGCTGGCCGTGTCGGTCACGCCGCCAAGGCCGTCGTAGTAGCCCATGGCCCCCTCGACGACTGCCGCGCCGTGCCCCGCCGCGTGCCGGGCGTAGAGTGCGCGGGCGATCTGCGGTGCAGAGAAAAACAGGTCGAGATTGTGGCTTTCGACGCCCAGCACCGCGCGGTGGAACATCGGGTCGATGTAGTCCGGCCCCGACTTGAACGCGCAGGGGGTCAGCCCGCGGGCAGTCAGCGCCGCCAGCAGCGCACAGGCTGCCGTTGTTTTTCCACTGCCGGAGTGGGGTGCAGCCAGAACCAATTGCAGCATTTTTACTCCCTCGCGATCAAGAAAACCGGGTTGTTCGCCATGAGCAGGTGCAGGCTGCCCGCCGCCCGGCTGCGGCTGACTGCGATTTGTGTGACTTGGGCGGTCAGGCCGTGGGCCGTCAGGGCCGCAACGGCCTCCTGTAAGGTTTCCAGCGCAATGGCGCTGATACAGAGCCGTGCATCGGGGTTCGCGGCCAGCGCGGCATCGACGACAGCCCGCAGACTGCCCTTGCTGCCGCCGATAAAAACAGCGTCCGGCGCGGGCCAGCCTGCCAGTGCGGTGGGGGCAAGACCCTCGGTAAGGTGCAGATTTTGCACCGCAAATTTTGCGCGGTTCTGACGGATAAGGTCACAGGCTTCCGCGTCACACTCCACGGCGCAGACCCGGCCCGCAGGGGCGGCCAGCGCCAGCTCCACACTGACGCTGCCGGTGCCCGCGCCCACATCCCAGAGGGTATCTGTGGGGCGCACAGCCAGCTTGGCCAGCGCGGCAGCGCGGACCTCCTGCTTGGTCATCGGCGTTTTGCCGCGGATGAACGCTGCATCGGGCAGGCCGGGCGTGCGGCGCAGGGGCGCGGGCACATTTTCCACAAGCAGGACACTGAGCGGTGCAAAGCGCTGTGCGGCCAGCTCCTGCGCCGTGCCGGTCACAAGCCGCTGGGACGGCGTGCCGAGGTTCTCCCCCACCGTGGCCGCAGCGTCGCCCAGCCCGACAGCCGCCAGCTGTTGGCAGAGCGTCGCGGGGGTCTCGCTGCCGCCGGTCAGGAAAAAGGTTGTCCCGCCTGCACAGCAGGCGGCCACTGGGTCACAGGCACAGCCGTGGGCGGAGACGAGCCGCCAGCCCTGCCACGGGCGGCCCAGCGCCGCGGCCAATAATTGCACGCTGGAAACGCCGGGCAGCACCGTGTACGGCAGACCCGCGTCGTCCAATGCGCGGCAGAGCGCCGCCGCGCCGGAGTAGAAGCCCGTGTCGCCGCTGAAAACCACCGCGGCCTCCGCGCAATCTGTCTGCCGCAGCAATGCGCAAATTTCGTCCGTTTTATAGAGGGCTGCGCGGTTTGCCGTGCAGCCCTCGGGCAGGTTTTCCAGCAGGCGGCGCGCGCCGATGATCAGCTCCGCTCCGCGCAGCGTCTCCAGCCCCGTCGCTGTCAGGCTGCCGGGCGCTCCGCTGCCCATGCCCACCAATGTGATCTTCATAAAAGCTCCCTGCATCGCTGTAAAATTGTGTCAGCGGTCTCGCCCTCGTCGTCCGGGCGGCGCAGCACAATGAGCTGCACGCCGCACCGGGCGGCAGCCTCGGCCTTTTCGGCAAAGCCGCCCGCCGCGCCGCCGTCCTTCGTGACCATATAGTCGATATGGAACTGGTGCAGCAGCGCCGCATTTAATTCTTTCGTAAAAGGCCCCTGCATCGCAAGGATATTGCGGTGTGGAACGCCCGCTGCCTCGCATGCTGCGATACCTGCCAGCGTCGGCAGAACGCGCGGGTAGAGCCGCGCCGGGTCGAGCGCTGCGAAGGCGGGCAGCTCCTTGGCACCCGTCGCCAGCAGGACGCGCCCCGGTCTGTCTGCCAGATACGCGGCGGCCCGGGCGGCATCAGCCAGCACCACACTGCCCGCGGGCAGGGGGCTGGCGGGGCGCAGCAGACGGTGATATTCAACTCCCGCCGCCGCTGCCGCCGCACGGATATTGCGCGTTGCCTCGGCGGCATACGGGTGGGTCGCGTCAACGCAGAGCGCCGCACCGCGCAGCAGCGCTGTCATTCCTTCGGCGTCCAGCCGCCCGGTGCGCACCGTGATGCCGTCGGCGCAGCCCTGTTCCTCGGCCCCCAGCTCTGTCGCCACACAGACCGTGACCGCCGCGCCGAGCGCCGCCAGCGCGCGGGAGAAGCTGCGCCCCTCCGTTGTACCGCTGAAAACCACCACATTCATACGCCGCGATACCCCCTTGGCGTTACCATTCTGCCATGTAAAATCTGCGTTGCAGCGTTGCCGACAAAGACCGTCGTGAACATATCCACGGCGGTATCCTCCAGCTCGGCCAGCGTCAACAGCCGTGCGGTCTGGCCGTCCCGGCCAATGCAGCGCACCAGCCCGCAGACCGTGTCCGGGCCCTTGCCGTTGTCCCGCAGAATGCGAACGGCCTTTTGCAGGTAGTCGGCGCGGCCTTTGGACGACGGGTTGTAGAGCGCCAGGCAGAAATCCCCCGCCGCGGCGCAGGCCAGCCGCTTTTCTATGACGGCCCACGGCGTCAGCCGGTCCGACAGCGAAATCACGCAAAAATCGTGTGCCAACGGCGCACCCAGCACCGCGGCCCCGCTCAAAGCGGCGGTCAGGCCGGGCACGATCTCGACCTCTACCTCCGGGCAGTGCTCCGCCAGCTCCAACAGCGGGCTGGCCATGCCGTAGACCCCGGCGTCACCGGAGCAGACGAGCGCCACCGTCTTGCCGCCCTTTGCCGTTTCCAGCGCCCAACGGCAGCGGTCAAGCTCCCGCGTCATGCCGGTAGCGTAGACCTCTTTATCCGGGTAAAGCGGGCGTACAAGGTCGATGTAGACCGTGTAGCCGCACAGCACGTCGGCGGCCTGCAGGGCGGTCTGCGCCTGGGCGGTCAAATACTGCGCACCGCCCGGGCCGAGGCCCACCACATACACAAGACTACGGTTCATCATTTTTCCATCTCCAATCCGGGGCAAAGGGGGCCAGCGCCACGGCAAGGGTCACGCCGTCCCGCGCCCACTTCGGGATGAACAGCACCCCGTCTGCAGCCAGCACCGCCGCGCGTTCACAGACATTGTCCACGCCCGTGATGCTCTGCACAAAGCCGGAGGACGTAAAGCGGCCTTTAGCCGTGCGCAGGGCAGCGGCGGTATAAAAGTCCATCTTCCAGTCGTGCGCCTGGCAGAACACCGCCAGACCCGGCTCATCCTTTTTCAAGTCAATGCTGGCTGCGCGGACAATACTCTGCGGGGCAAAATGATGCTCCGCGCAGAAGGCCGCAAAGGCTGTTTCCAACTTTTCCGCCGTCGTGCCGCGCTTGCAGCCGACACCCAACACCGCAATGCGGGGGATCAGGTGCAGCGCCTCACCCGTCGGGGTCAGCGTCAGCGCAAAATCTGCGCGGTCAGCGGCGGCGGCAGGCTCCACACCCGCGGGCGGCGTGCCGGAAACAGCCCAGTCGGCGGCATAGCAAACGCTCTGCCCGGCCAGCAGTGCCCCGCTCACGTAGCGGATGCGCTCCGGCTCGGCCACGGCACAGTTCTGGCGTTTGGCCCACTCGTCCACGGCAAAAACGCCGCGTCCGTCGGTGGCCGTCGTGATGACCGGCACGGCATGGCAGACCGCCGCCAGCCGCTGCGCCAGCTCGTTTGCGCCGCCCAGATGCCCCGACAGCAGCGGAATGGCGAACTGCCCACCCTCATCCAGCACAACGACGGCGGGGTCTGCAGCCTTGCTGCGGCAGTGGGGCGCGATGGCCCGCACCGCGATCCCGGCAGCTCCTACAAAAATCAGTGCGTCGTTTTGTGCAAACTGCGCAGCGGTCCAATCGGTCAGGCGGACGCCGTCCGCACCGCCGCGGGCCACGCTGCCGGGGCAGGCTGCCGCCAGCTGCTGCGCCAGCGCCAGTCCCCGCGCCGTGAACGCAATGTACGCGCAGGTCATCGGTTCGTCCCCCGTCGGAACTCCGTTGTGAACGCCGGGTCGTACAGCTTGCTGCGGTCATACTGTGCGGCCAAAAAGTCCCCGACAACAATGAGCGCCGTGTTGGTGATGCCCGCCGCGCGGGTGCTTTCAGCCAGCGTTCCGACGGTGCAATGTACAATTTTTTGTTCCGGCCACGTTGCCTTGTAGACAACGGCGGCAGGGGTCGCGGCGGTGTACGCGCCCTGCAGAAGCGCATCCTGCACCCTGTCGATCAGGCCGATGGAGAGGAAAATGACCATCGTCGCCCCGTGGGCGGCCAGCGCGGCCAGCCGCTCACCTTCGGGCACAGGGGTACGGCCCTCCATGCGGGTGATGATGACGGTCTGGCTGACGCCGGGCAGTGTGTACTCGGCGTTCAGCGCCGCCGCCGCACCGCAGAAGCTCGACACGCCGGGCGTATCGTCGTAGGCGATGCCCATCGCGTCCAGCGCGTCCATCTGTTCCCGGATCGCGCCGTACAGGCAGGGGTCGCCCGTGTGCAGGCGCACGGTGGTTTTGTGCGTTGCTTCGTTTTCTTTCATGACGGCAAGCACCTGCTCCAGCGTCATCTCGGCGCTGTTACAGATGGCGCAGTCCGGCCCCGCCAGCCCCAGCAGCGCCGGGTTGACCAGGCTGCCCGCGTAGATGATGCAGTCCGCCGTTTGCAGCAGGGCCGCGCCGCGCCGGGTAATCAGGTCCGGTGCGCCGGGACCGGCCCCCACAAAATGTACCATGTCAGGCTTCCTTCCACAATTTCAACAGTGTATCGGCAGTTTTTGTCTGGCCCAGCGGGCCGTTCCGGTTTGAGAACAGCACCGCGCCGACCTTGAACGCCCCCGCCGCGCGGCGGTCCAGATGCAGCTGGATTGCTGTGAGCAGGCTGGCCATGACCGGCTCCCGCAGCTGCGCGGCGTCCAGAATGTCCAGACAGGCGTCTGTCGTGGCGGCGTCCATCAGGGCGCGGCAGGTCGCCGCGTCCGCGCCGCAGAGCGCCGCATGAGCACAGAACAGCTCAGTGCGGCAGTCGGCACAGCGGGAGTGGGTGTTCATGATGCCGCCCGACAGCTTGACGAGCTTGCCCACATGCCCGACGAGCAGCACCTCCGCGAAGTGCTCCGCCGCTGCCATATCCAGCGCCTCGCCGATGAAATTTGAGATTTTTACGACAGGGATCTCGTGCAGCGCGGGGTAGTTGGCGGCCAGGTAGTCCAGCCCGTAGTTGCCGGGGGCTAAAATCAGGCGGCGGCTTTTCAACGCTGCCTGGTGGATTTCGATTTGCAGCGTATCCAGAAGCGCCTGCTGGCTCATCGGCTCCACAATGCCGCTGGTGCCCAGCACCGACAGGCCGCCCTCGACCCCCAGATGCGGGTTGAAGGTGCGCTTGGCCGCCGCCTCGCCGCCTTCGATGGAGATGACCACCGCGAACCCGCCGCCGTAGCCGACGGCGTCCGCCTCCCGCAAAAGCGCCTCGGTTATCATCTGCCGCGGCACACGGTTGATGGCCGCCGCGCCGACGGGCTGGTCGAGGCCGGGCTTTGTCACACGGCCCACCCCCGCCCCGCCGTCAATCGTAACGGTGCGCGGCGCGTCGGGCAGCAGTGTGACCGCGGCAATGACCGGCAGACCCGTCGTGGCGTCTATGTCGTCGCCGCCGTCCTTGACGATGGCGCACGCGGCCCCGTCTGCCGTCAGGCGGCAGAACTGCGGTGCGACCTCCACGACGATGCCCTTGGGCGTGCGCAGACCAACGCTTTCCGGCGCGTGGCCGGTCAGCAGCAGCCGCGCCGCGCCCGCCGCCCCCAGCGCCGCGCAGGTGCCGGTGGTGTAGCCGCAGCGCAGTAAACGCTGCCCGCTGCGGATGTAGTGTTCAAATTGGGGCTTCGACTTTGCGCCGCTCCCGGCAAACAGCACCGCGTATTGGTCGGTGCTCAGTCCAAACAGCGCACAGATATTGTCCTGTGCAAAGGCGTCCTGCGGTGCCAGCACAGCGGACACGCCTGACGGCGCAACGCAGACTACGGCGTCGGCCAGCCTTTGGGCCAGCTCCAGCTCATGCAGCGTCACGATGACGGCCACATTCTTCTCATGCGCCAGCACTTGCAGGATGTCCATGAGCTCCGCCTTGCCCTTCACGTCCAAAAACGACGTTGGTTCGTCCAGAAGCAAAATTTCCGGCTGTTGGCAGACCGCGCGGGCCAGCAGCACGCGCTGGCGCTGGCCGTCGCTGATCCTGGCAAAATCGCGGTCCTCCAGCTCCTCCGCCCGGACAAGGCACAGGGCGTCATACACCTGCTGCCTGTCGGCATCGGACAAAATGCCCAGCCGCCCGGTGTAGGGGTAGCGCCCGGCGGCGGCGACCTCAAAGCAGGACGTCAGCTCGGTGCGGGCCGTGTGGGGCAGCATCAGCGCCAGCTTGCGCGCCCGGGCGTTGGGGGTGTAGGCCGTCAGGTCCTGCCCGTCCAGCAGTACCGCGCCGCCCTGCGCCGCCAGCTGTCCGGCCAGCGTTTTTAAAAGAGTGGATTTGCCCGCACCGTTCGGACCGATGAGCGCCAGAATTTTGCCACGCTCGGCGTGCAGGGCAATGTCCCGCAGCAGCGGCGCACCGTAGCCGACGGCGAGATTTTGCGTTTCACAACAGCTCATACCGTACCCTCCCCGCTGTGGCGGCGCACAAGCAGCCAGATGACCACCGGCGCACCGAACACCGCTGTGACCGAGCTGATGGACAGCTCGGTGGGTGCAAACAGGCTGCGGGCGATCAGGTCGCACAGCAGGCAGAATGCCGCGCCGCCCAGTGCGCAGCCCGGCAGCACCCGCAGCGGTTTTGCACTGCCCAGCGTATGTTTTACCAGATGCGGCACCGCAATGCCGACGAAGGAGATCGGTCCGGCAAACGCCGTGACGCAGGCCGCCAGCAGGCTTGACAGCAGCACAAGCACCACGGAAAACGCCCGCACCGGCACGCCGACGCTGGCGGCGTAGCTTTCGCCCAGCTGGTAGGCAGCCATCGGCTTGGAGAGCAAAAACGCGGCGGCCAGGCAGGGCAGAACGATGGCCGCCGCCGTGGCGACATTGCCCCAGGTCATGCCCGAGAAGCTGCCCATCGACCAGTTGTGCAGGTTGACGATGTTGGAATCCTGTGCAAAGGCCACTACAATAT
>OOCZ01002400.1_pt1 | contig 10247 bp, 8 predicted proteins | sample 1671631 | NCBI WGS metagenome assembly OOCZ01 (sample SAMN06348176, study PRJEB24527) | human gut metagenome | reverse complement strand
CGAAAATAGATATCACTGCCACCAAAGCCTGCAGTTCCAAACAGAAAAATCTGTTTATTCTTTAACTGCGATAATAGCTGTAATGTCCTGGTATCTGCATTACCCTTGTCTGTCCAAAATCCGATATAGAGCAGTTCGGAAGAAGGGATCACTGTGTCGGACACACCGAAATACTCACATTCATCCTGAGGTAATGCTTCATGGACTGCGTCAGCCAGCATCCTGGTATTACCTGTTAAGCTGCTATAAACGATGGAATATTTTTTATTCTTCATATCATGTTGTCTCCTTTCATAGGATCATGAAATTATCATATCGCATTCCTATTTTAGTTCGGAAAGCATGATTTGTCGAATGAATTTTTCATAAACATTTTACGGGGGAAAATAGATAGTTATTTTTTCCAGCTGCAAGTGATAAACTTATTCATAAATGGATGAAAGATCATGGACTACACCTGGATATAGGCATAAAAGCAGGGGCTGCCCGGTATCATTTAATGAGGTAGAAAAGTTGACAGAAGAGAAATATACGATTCGAAAGTATAAAAGAATTTTATTTTATGTGGTAATACTTGTGCTGCTTGCGGCATTCCTTTTGGGACAATCTATTTACCCAAGTGAAAGGGAAACGGTCACGGAGGAAAGCATTACTTATACCGGAACCTTTTACCGGGTGCTGGCAGACGGAACCAAAGAGGAAATCCCGGTTCCGGGCAAATGTGATGTGCCTGCCGGAGAGCCTCTGGTCATCCGGTCAGTGCTCCCACAGGATTATCATGAAAATACGATCGCCATCAGGTCCTCTCTGGAGAATGTGCGCATTTACATCGGTGGGGAACTGAGGGCGGTGTATGATACGGAGAATACCAGACCTTTTGGGAAAAATTCTGCCAGTGGGTATGTGTTCTGCGAGACATCCGGCGAGGATGCGGGACAGGAAGTGCGGATTGAACTGCAGTCCTTTACCGACAAGTATTCCGGTGTCGTCAACACGGTATATTGTGGGGATAAATCAGATATCTGGGCATATATGTTCCACTGCTATTTTATGGTAACTCTGATCGCCTGTACGATGTTGTTTGCCGGACTGGTCGTGCTGATCATCAGTCTGGTGCTTGATATTATATATAAGACGAGATTTGATCTGGAGTACCTGGGATGGTGCATGCTCCTGGGAGCAGTGTGGATGCTGGGAGAATCGAAGCTGCGCCAGCTGTTTGTTTCCAATGCTTCTATTCTGTCGAATATGTGCTTCTTCGTTGTGATGCTCTGCCCGGTTCCGATCATGTTCTATATTGACAGTGTGCAGCAGGGAAGGTACCGGAAGGTCTATCATGTGGCAGAGTGTATCACCTGTGTGAATTTTGTACTATGCACGGCCTTACAGCTACTGAATATCGCAGATTTTATCTCGACAATGTTCTTGTCCCACCTAGTGATCGCAGGAACGTTCCTGACGATATTTATCACCATTTGCCGGGATCTCATCAAGGGAACGGCGAAACATTACAAGCTTCCGCTGATCGGACTGGTAGCTGCCATGATCGCAGTCATGCTGGAAGTGACAGCGGTGTATCGAGTGGTGTCATTGTCCGGGATCTTTATCGCAACCGGACTGGTGGTCCTGCTGGTCGTTACGCTGATCCAGACAATGGACCGCATCCGCGAGCTGGAGCTGGCCAGGCAGAGAGAGGCCAGGGAAAGCCTGGATTATCTGACTGGTCTTCCCATGCGTCATAAGGGTGAAAAGCTGATCCTTGAGAAAATGCAGGAGCATGATGGCTGTCTGGGATTTGTGGATATGGATAATCTGAAGAAGATCAATGATGTCTATGGACATAAGGCGGGAGATCGTGCCCTCAGACTGGTAGGAGAGGTGCTCACAGAGTGCATGGAGAACGCCGTGGTCTGCCGGCTGGGAGGAGATGAATTCCTGTTCTATCTGCCGGAGGCATCAGAAGCAGAGATGAGCATGCGGATAAGAAAGCTGTTTGACAGCTTTGGTGCGGCAAAAAATGTCACGGCGGAGACTTCACCGGCATCCTTGTCCTGCGGTCTGTGCATGTGCAGACAGGGAGGAAACTTTGAAGAATATTATATAAAAGCGGATAAAGCGTTGTATTATGTCAAACAGAACGGTAAAAACAGTTACCGGTTTTATGAGGAGCTGGAGGAACAGCAGCCGGATGCACAGGCCAGAAAAAATGACCTGGAGGTAATCGCCGGAGCATTGCTGGAGAGCGGAAGCTATACAGGAGCATTAGATCTTGACTATCGTGAGTTCGCCAGACTGTATCAATATGTAAGCAGCCTGGGAGAACGATACCGGCACCGCTGTTATCTGGTGCTGGTCACCATGGATGCAAAATCAGACCAGACGATGTACATTGATCATATCGATAAAGCAATGGAGTGCATGGAGAAAGCAATCCGGCAAAATATCCGGAAGAACGATATATGCACCCGATACAGCTCTCTCCAGCACCTGATCATACTGGTGGAAGCAGAAGAATCGTATATCCCGGATATTTTACAGCGGATATTCATGAATTATTATGATGCCTACGGCAGGAATGATTTTCTTCCCCGGTATGAGTACAGGAAGATGACACAGGCATCAGATGGAATCCCGGGAAAAACAGAAGATGAAGATTAAAAAGCATGCTGTAAGCTCCATGACGGGTGCTTACATGGAATCATATGAAATCATATCAAAAAACCCAGGCACATCAGCTCAGCTGATGTGCCTGTTTTAAGCAAATTTTTTATTAAAAAGTTTACAAAATTTTACGATAATGTTCAAAAATATACAATTTATCAAAAGTGATGTAGACAAACAATAAAAAAGTGGGTAATATGTATATATAATAAGCTCGACAGGCAAAAAGTATGTACAATATGCTACATAATTAAAGCAAGAAATATAAAATAGGGAGGAATGTTGTCGATGAAACAGTTCAGCTATGTTTTGACCAATCAGGACGCGCTGCATACTCGGCCCATGAGCAGCCTGATGCGGGAAGCGGCCCGTTGCACGTCCTGCGGGATTGCTCGCCAAGGAGGCAAAAAAGTATCAGAGCACAGTGACACTTTCCTGTAAGGGGAAATCAGCTGCAGCAAGCAAGCTGATGGCGATCATGGGAATGGGTGTGAAGCACGGAGACAACGTGGAAGTCACGATAGAAGGAGCGGATGAAGATACCGCCGCAGCAGAGCTTCAGAAGTTTTTCCGTGAGAACCTCTAGGAGAAGACCTGCACGACAGAGTTTGGAAGGTAGAAAATGGAAAAATATATTGGAAAATCCGTATATAAGGGAACAGCGATCGGACCTGTCAGTGTTTTGAAGAAAAAGGACAGTCTCGTTAAGAGGATCCATATCGACAACACAGCGGAAGAACTGAAACGGCTGGATGCAGCTAAGGAACGTACGATGACGCAGCTGGGGCAGTTATACGAGAAGGCGCTGCAGGAGGTCGGAGAAGTCAATGCAGCCATTTTCGAGGTGCATCAGATGATGCTCGAGGATGACGATTATCAGGATGCCATTCACAGCATGATTCAGAACGAAGAAGTGAATGCAGAGTATGCGGTGGCAGTGACCGGTGATAATTTTGCAGAGATGTTCGCCAACATGGATGATGAATATATGCAGGCCCGCTCTGCGGATGTCAGGGATATCTCCAACCGGCTCGTCCGCAATCTGTCCGGGGAGGAGCAGATTGACTGGAGTACCATGGAGCCGTCGATCATTGTGGCAGATGATCTGACACCCAGTGAGACGGTACAGATGGATAAGAGTAAGATCCTGGCCTTTGTCACAGTACATGGTTCGACGAATTCCCATACTGCGATCCTGGCACGTATGATGAATATTCCGGCACTGATAGGGGTACCATTGGAACTGGAGAAAATCCATAACGGAACCCGCGCTATTGTGGACGGCAGGGAAGCAGTATTTTACCTGGATCCGGAGGAAGAGCAGCTCCGGCAGGCAGAAGCGGCACAGCAGACGGAACAGAGACTAAGAAGCCTGCTGGCGGATTACAAGGGACGGGAATCCGTGACAAAGAGCGGACGCAAGGTCAATGTATATGCCAATATCGGCAGCGTATCGGATGTGGCATATGTACTGGAGAATGATGCGGAGGGTATCGGCCTGTTCCGCAGTGAATTCTTATATCTCGGAAGGGACTCTCTTCCGGATGAGACAGAACAGTTCAATGCTTACCGTCAGGTGCTGCAGATGATGGCAGGGAAAAAGGTCATTATCCGTACTCTTGATATCGGCGCGGACAAAAATGTAGACTATCTCGGACTGGGCAAGGAAGATAATCCTGCCATGGGATACCGTGCGATCCGGATCTGTCTGGAGCAGCCGGAGATCTTTAAGACCCAGCTGAGAGCACTTCTCAGGGCGGCAAAATACGGAACACTGGCCATTATGTATCCGATGATCATTTCCGTGGAGGAAGTGCTGGATATTCAGAAAATCGTGGCTGAGGTGGCTAAGGAGCTGGAGGAAGAAAAGCTTCCTTACGCAATTCCGGAACAGGGAATTATGATCGAGACTCCTGCAGCTGTCATGATGAGTGAAGAGCTGGCAGAGCATGTTGATTTCTTCAGTATCGGCACGAATGATCTGACACAGTATACTCTGGCTATCGACAGGCAGAACAACAGACTGGACAGATTCTATAATCCACATCATGAGGCAGTCCTGCGTATGATACAGATGACTGTTGACGGAGCACATAAGCATGGAAAATGGGTCGGCATCTGTGGAGAACTGGGGGCGGATACGACACTGACCACACGATTTGTGCAGATGGGAATTGATGAGCTCAGTGTGGCACCGTCCATGGTACTGAACGTCCGTAGTAAAATATGTGAAATGGAGTGAGAGATTCATGAGAATATACAAAGCGAAAGATTATGCAGATATGAGCAGAAAGGCTGCAAATATTGTATCGGCACAGGTTATTATGAAACCGAACTGTGTTCTCGGACTGGCTACGGGATCCACTCCCATCGGCCTGTATAAACAGCTGGTGGAATGGTTCCGCAAGGGAGATCTGGACTTTTCTGAGGTTATGACGGTGAACCTGGATGAATATAAGGGGCTGAGCCGGGAAAACGATCAGAGTTATTATTATTTTATGCACCAGAATCTGTTTGACCATGTGAATATCCCGGTGGAAAATACACATCTGCCTAACGGAATGGAGCCGGATTCGGAGAAAGAATGCCGTAGATATACGGAACTGATCCAGTCACTGGGCGGCGTCGACCTGCAGCTTTTGGGAATTGGACATAACGGGCACATCGGATTCAACGAACCGGGAGAGAGTTTTGACAAGCAGGTACATTGTGTGAACCTGACAGAGTCTACGATCGAAGCCAACAAGCGATTCTTCGCATCAGCGGAGGATGTTCCGAAGCAGGCATATACCATGGGAATCAAGACCATTATGCAGGCGAAGAAAATATTGATCGTAGCCAGCGGCGAAGACAAGGCGGAGATCGTACAGAAAGCTTTCTTCGGACCCATTACACCGCAGGTGCCGGCATCGGTATTACAGCTTCATAATGATGTAACGCTGGTGGCAGACGAAGCAGCACTCAGTAAGCTTTCTGAATAAGAAAGGGGAAGCTGATAGGTCATGAGAATCAGAAATGCAAATATATATACAGAAGAGCATCGGTTTGTCAGAGGGGATGCAGCCGTGGAGAACGGCAGGTTCGTAAGCTGTACCGGGGATCCGGCAGGTGAGGAAGCTGTTGTGGATGCCAAAGGCATGTATCTGATACCGGGACTGGTGGATATTCATTTCCATGGTTGTAAGGGCGCAGATATGTGTGACGGTACGAAGGAAGCACTGGATGTCATCACATCATATGAAGCATCTGTCGGTGTGACAAGTGTCTGCCCGGCTACCATGACGATCCCTAAGGATGAACTGCTGGAGGTCATGAAAAATGCCGGCAGCTATGAGTATTCCGGTGGATCCCACCTGGTGGGCATCAATATGGAAGGACCTTTTATCAGTCCGGCGAAAAAGGGTGCTCAGGCTGCAGAAAATATCATGCACTGCGATTATGAATATTTCAGCCGGCTGCAGAAAGCGGCGAATGGGCTGATCAAGCTGGTAGATATCGCACCGGAGGAGCCGGGAGCGATGGAATTTATCGACAGAGCCAAAGGAGAAGTGGTCATTTCACTGGCGCATACAGCTTCCGGTTATGATACAGCAAGGGAAGCCATTGAACATGGAGCATCTCATGCGACACATTTGTATAATGCAATGCCGCCGCTGAACCACAGGGAGCCCGGCGTGATCGGAGCAGTGAGAGATTCAGAGAAATGTCATCCGGAGCTGATCTGTGATGGTGTACACATTCATCCGTCAGTGATCCGTGCAACGTTTGCGATGTTTGGCGCTGACCGCATGATCCTGATCAGTGACAGTATGCGTGCAACGGGACTGGAGGATGGTGAATATACGCTGGGAGGACAGCCGGTTACCGTCAGAGGCAATCTGGCTACCCTGCACGATGGCACGATCGCCGGATCGGCGACGAATCTGATGGACTGTATGCGGTTTGTAGTAAAAACAGTCGGTCTGCCGTTAGAGACGGCAGTGATGTGTGCCACGGAGAATCCGGCGAAGGAGATCGGCATTTTCAATGAAGTGGGCAGTATATCCGTTGGTAAAAGGGCAGATTTCGTACTCCTGGATCAGGAACTGAACATTGCAGCGGTATATATCGACGGAAAGGAGTTCACATGTTAGATTTTCTGAAAGGTAAGCGAAAAGGGAATTGTATCGGATCTCCCTGTAAGGGGAAGGCAGTTGCTCTTACGGAGGTACCGGATCCTACATTTTCCGAGAAGATACTGGGAGACGGATTTGCTGTGATTCCCTCTGAGGGGAAAATATATGCTCCCGCAGACGGAGAGGTGACCGTGGTATTTGATACGCTCCATGCGATCACCATGACAACGGATCAGGGAGCGGAGCTTCTGATCCACATCGGACTGGATACCGTGACACTCAAGGGAGCCCCCTTCACGGCACATGTTGCTGCCGGAGACCATGTCAAAAAGGGCGATCTTCTGCTGGATGCGGATCTGGAGAAGATTCAGGAAGCCGGACTGCATATCATCACTCCGGTCCTGGTCTGCAATACCGATGAATATAATAAGATCAGTATTCTGAAAGAGGGAGAGGTATCTCCCGGCGAGGACGTGCTCCAGATCTCTTAAGAGCGGTACGTCCGTATCAACTAATGAAACTGACCGGAACTGTTCCGGTTTAGTATAATGTAAAGGAGGAGAAATGTATGAAGTTTCTTCAAAAACTGGGTAAAGCGTTAATGCTTCCCGTAGCGGTTCTGCCGATCTGCGGTATCCTCATGGGTATTGGTTACTGGTTGTGCCCGGCAACGATGCAGGGTGGTGAGATCCAGGGTGTAGCAAATCTGATCGGTCTGTTCCTCGTAAAAGCAGGTGGTGCTTTGATCGACAACATGGCGATCCTGTTCGCAATTGGTGTAGGTGTTGGTATGTCAGAGAAAAATGACGGTACCGGAGGCATCGCAGCTCTGGCTTCCTGGCTGATGCTCACAACACTTCTGTCTACCGGATTTGTTACGACCATTATGCCCTCCATCGCTGAGGATGCTACCAAGACACTGGCATTCGATAAGATTGCGAATCCCTTTATCGGTATTATTGCCGGTATTATCGGTTCCATGTGCTACAACAAGTTCAAGGATACCAAGCTTCCTGACTGGCTGTCCTTCTTCAGTGGCAAGCGCTGTGTAGCTATCATAGCAGGTGTGGTATCTATTCTGGCATCTGTTGTACTGCTGTTCGTATGGCCTTTACTGTTCGGCGGTCTGGTAGCTCTCGGTGAAGCTATCGAAAGTCTGGATGTAGTCGGTGCCGGCATTTATGCTTTCCTGAACCGTCTGCTGATCCCTACCGGATTACATCACGCACTGAACAACGTATTCTGGTTCGATACCATCGGACTGGGAGATCTGCAGCACTTCTGGAAAGGTGAGACAAGTGCTGATGTATCCTGGAGCCTTGGAATGTATATGTCCGGCTTCTTCCCTTGTATGATGTTCGGTGTCCCCGGTGCGGCTCTGGCAATGGTAAAATGTGCAAAGCCCGCCAAGAAAAAGGCAGCGATCGGTCTGGTAGCTTCCGCAGCAATCTGTTCCTTCATCTGCGGCGTTACCGAGCCCTTTGAGTTTGCATTCATGTTCTTAGCTCCCGGACTGTATGTGATCTACGCAGCACTGTACGGCATCTTCACCATGATCACTGTAGCTCTTGGCTTCCGTGCAGGCTTCAGCTTCTCCGCAGGTGCGATGGATCTGCTGTTCTCATCCTCCCTGCCTGCAGCAGCCAGAATCTGGCTGATCATCCCTCTGGGTATCGCAGCATTTGCTGTATTCTACTTCGTATTCCTCTTCGCTATCAAGAAATGGGATCTGAAGACCCCCGGTAGAGAAGATGATGATGTAGAAGCAGAGAAGAAGATCGAGCTGGCAAATGATGATTTCGCAGCAATCGCAGCAACCATTCTGGAAGGCTGCGGCGGCAAGGACAACATTGCAAGCATTGACAACTGCATCACAAGACTGAGACTGGAAGTAAAAGACATTACCGCAGTGAATGATAAGGTGATCAAATCTGCAGGCGTAGCCGGTGTCATGAAACCCGGTAAGACCTCCGTTCAGGTAATCATCGGACCTAAGGTTCAGTTCGTAGCGGATGCATTTTCCAAGCTTTGCGAATAATAAAGCACTGATAAAACTGAATATATGACCGGAAGAAAGACCTGCTTGGGAAGACCATGCGGGTCTTTCTTATACGCAGGCCCGATGCCTGCGGGATGTATTGTAATGTAATGGAGAGAAAAGTCATGAAAAAATCAACAGGAAAGAGGGGAAACGGGGGATTTTCATTAGTAGAGCTGATCATTGTAATAGCTATCATGGCAGTGCTGGTGGGAGTACTGGCACCGCAGTATCTGTCTTATATACATAAGGCAAAGGTCGCTGCAGACCAGGCGAATCTGAAGAACTATTTTACGGAGATCCAGCTGGATTATATTACTACAGGAAAGTATAATTCCATGGTACCTACCGTACAAAATAGCCCTGCGGATTATATGCAGAGGGAAATTCATTTTCTAAACGGGCAGACCGTGAAATTAAAAGCAGGATATTTTGCTGTGACAGAAGATACCAGAAGTCAGGGAGGCTACAATCTATGCTATCATTGTGATCTGTGCACGGCTGCTGATGCAGATGAGCAGACAAAACAAAAGCATCTGGAGACTTGTATGATTACATTTCTGTGATGGCGGTTGAGAGGAATATGTTATCTTCCCAGACATAACCCGATATTATCAGAAATATAGCAGATGTACCCATGCTTCCCGGCGTAGGCGGCTGCCTGTCTGCGGATGGCAGGAACCGTTGCGTATTCCAGGGTGTAAGCGGTACAGCCGTGTGACATAGCAAAATCTAAATAATCAGTATAGTATTCACGTGTACTTTTATCGTTTATGGTATAGATATCCTTTGAAAAATCATACGCAGTAAAAACGTTCTCCTGGTTTACCCCATCGATGAGAACGTTTTTTTCTGTTGTAAGATATTTTTTTACAAAACAGTCCCCACCGTTGAGTATGATCTTTCTGCCGGTATGGTTCATATAGTCCAGAATCGTAAGGATTCCGTCATAGATGGATTCCTGCGGATAGTTATAGTATACATCCGTGTTATCGACAAAAAAGCCGTCCACACCCTTCTGCACCAGAGAGTCTACTCTGGAAGCTGTACATGCCTGCCATTCCGGAGCTGAGACATCGATCCATTTTTCCTCCGGCCAGTTCTCATAGGCACCCAGAGTATATTTCTCAAAGTCTGTATCATAGGACCGGAAGCTTTCGATCGATCCGATATTGATATAGGAGTAGATTTCACGGACACCATTTTCTCTTAAACGGGCAATGTCATTTTGGGAAAAATATTCCGCATCTATGACAAGCAGATCAATGTCAGAAAGTTTATCTGTGATCTCAGAATCTTCGCCGATCAGGACAACGTATTTTCCTGTACTATCGGAGATGCTGGCAGAGCAGGCACTGAGCAGGGCTGTAGATAATATCAGAACGAGAACACATATTTTTCTTAAGAATAGCTTCTTTTTCCTCAATTAACGG
>OOCZ01002398.1_pt1 | contig 10252 bp, 9 predicted proteins | sample 1671631 | NCBI WGS metagenome assembly OOCZ01 (sample SAMN06348176, study PRJEB24527) | human gut metagenome | reverse complement strand
GGCGGCGGAATCACAACCGGCAATGGATATCGCTTTCGGCGAGTTTCCGGTTCCGGCACAATGTTCGTAAACCCTTCAGGACGGTGGAAATGCTGCAAGAGATGCAGGAGGAGTTATGATATGCTGAAGCGGCTGCGGAGACCATTGGTTGTTCGGACTTTTTCATTGGGGCGGACAGGGACCTTCCGGGCCTGCGGCGGACGGTCTGGTGTCGGGGCGAGGGTACGGTGTCTTTCCGTTCGGCTGTTCGGGTAGGGGCGGCACCGTCGTTCGGACATCCGGCTGCGGAATAATTTTTGAGGATTCGCGGATTGTTTTAATTTTGCAGGAATCGCGGAAGAAAGGGGCGGTCCGTTTCCCGGGAAAAGCGGGGCACGGTCACCGTACGGCCGGACGGCTTCGGATATTTTAGGTTTGGGATTACGTCATGGGATTGGTTGAGTTTCTATTGAGCAGCGGCAACATCGTCCTGCGTAGACAGCGGGTTGGACCCGGTGACGTGCATCTCCGCGCCGCCCATCTCGAGCACACGGCACAGGTAGGCAGTCTTTGCCTCCAGATGCACGGAAAGCGCGATGAGCAGCGCCGGCAAACGGCTTTTCCCGCGCAAAATCATTGCCGATGTCGCGCAAAACAGGCATGTGTGCTTCCACCCAGCGGATCTTCCGCTCGCCGGATGGTGCCAGGTTCAGATCTTTGATCGTGCTCATAAAGGTAACCTCCCGCTGTAAAAATCGTTTTCGGCGCTTTATTCTAACACTTTCGTCAAGCGTTGACAACCGGTTTTTCCGCAGAAAACGCCCCGGAGGACATACGGTCCTCCGGGGGGGATGGAAATTTGTCCAGCACACCGGCAATAGAGCACAGCCAGATCAGCAGGCCGGTGCAGGTTTTTTGCTGCGGCCTAGGTGCGGGTGTTGGCGGCACACGACCAACGGCATCGCGTGCCTGCTGCACCAGATCCGCTGCCGTGATGCCGCCGCAGGCAGCATCATCCCGCACAATATAAATAATCAGCTCAAACAGCGGACTTTCGGCCGCATCGACCACAACGACGCGGCGCGAAACGCCGTGGGCAAAGGCGATCTCGCCCGCGTCCGCCGGAAGCGGGAGCGGCTGCACGGTATCCTGCCGGCGGATGGGCTTGTTTTTTCGTTTCATCAGCTGCGCACCTCCACTTTTACCGCCAGGGCGGTCATGTCGTCGCTGCGGCCGTATTCGCGGATCGCCGCGCGCACGACGCTGCCCGCCAGCGTTTTCATATCGCCGTCGTCCGAATCGCTCAGCAGCCTTCGCAGCCAGTCGTCGTGTCCGTCGGAGATGACGCCGTCGCTCGCGATCACGGCCACGCTGCCGGGCTTGAGATGCATGTGCAGCTCGTCCGGCGCTTTGCCGCTCTCCTGCTCGAGCCCGGGCGCAAAAGACGTGCAGCGCAGCTTTTTGAGCGCGCCGCCGGACTTTACATACGTCGGCGCAGCACCGTATTTATAAAAATCCGCCTCGCCGGTGAACAGGTTCATGCACATGAGATCAACGGTGGCATAGCCCCAGTTCTCCCCATCACGCAGGAGCATGGCGGAATTGAGCAGCTTCATTGCCAGTGCCGGGCTGACACCGGAGCGCAAAAACTCCTCCAGCATACTGACCGTGCTGATGCTGCCGTCAGCCGCCGTCTCACCGCAGCCCATGCCGTCGGACAGAATCACGCACAGTTGCCCCGCGTCCGTCTTAAAATAGGTACCACGGTCGCCGGAGACAGTCTCCCCCTTCTTTCGCATGGACGCAATGCCGACGGAGACCGCCAGCGGCTCCGCCTCGAGCAGAAGCAGGCTGTCGTCCCGCGCGGCGTTTTCCGGCATGCACAGGCGCACGCCCAGTGTTGCCGAGAGCTTGTCGAGAAAGTCCGGCAGCTCCAACAGCGGGCGCAGATAGCGGCTGTCGATCGTAACGCGTAGGCGGCCCGTGCTCTCGCGGAATACGGCCGCATCCGCTTCCACGCCGATGGTGCGAAGCCAGCGGATCAGGCGCTGCTCCGCCAGCGGGTCTGCGCCGTAGCTGCTGTCGAGCTCGCGGGAGACGTTCGTGAGCACCTGCGCAAAGTCGGCGTACTGCTCCCAGAGCACGGTGCGGTTTTCCTGCAGCATTTCCTGCATCCGCTGCCGGTAAGCACGCAGACGCAGCTCGCCGTTGACGACCTCGGTGTACTCGTGCAGATGGACGCAGCGGTCACGAAAATACGGCGGGAAATCCTCCGGCAGCAGCCGGCCACGCGCATGAATGCGCCGCGTGACATCATTCATGACGTTGAAAGTGTCGAGCGCCCGGCGCGTCCAGCACTCCTGCTGCAGTTTGCACCGGCAGCAGACGCGGTCGGCCGCGCGGTCAAACACTTTCGCGACATCGGCGTCATTTTCTGCGGTAGAAGCCGCCTGACTTGCCGTGTCATGCAGCTGCTGATACGCGTGCGCAACACCGCCGACGCGCGCGGCGACATAGCGGCGCAGACCGGACTCCCCGCTCCCGCCGCGCAGCGGCTGCAAAAAAGCGCCGACAGCTATCACGAACTTCTTCGGTATGATCACGTACGCGCCGACGGCGAGCACCAGCTCCACACCCGCGCCGATGCGCAGTTCCGGAAGCGGAATGCAAAACAGCGTCAGCAGGTACGCCGCCGCAAAAATAAGCAGATAAAACCCGCGCCGATGCTTGCAAAACTGCCCGGACAGCAGTCCGGCAGCGGCATAGATGACCGAGAACAGTACGCCTGCACCGGCGGCCACATCCATGGCAATGCCGAGGATGAGCCCTGCTGATGCTCCGCACAGCGCGCCGCCCGTCCCGCTGATGATGATCAAAATGAGCACCGAGAGCGCCCGGCCGACCGACAACTTGTCGAACAGCAGCAGATTGTTCACGCCCATGAGCAGGCACGCCAGCAAAAACACGGTCGAGACGTTGCGGCAGATCTCCGCATTGACCGTGCGCGGCTCCTGCGCGCGCAGCAGATCGTCAAATCCATAGGCCGATGCGGCGCACAGCAGCAAAAACAGTGCCATTCGGGACACCAGCAGCAGCGACAGGCCGCCCGTGAGCAGATACAGCACCAGCCGCGTCAGTATGTAAGCCGCTGCGGAGACGGCCGGCGGATACCAGCGCGTCTGCACAAAGGTATGGCTGCGCAGGAAATACGCCGTCAAAAATGTCAGGCAGCAGCCGGCGGCGAGCTGTGTGCCGGTCGCAACGCCGAACGCCGCAAAGTAGCCGAGCGCACAGCCGACAAGGCACAGTGCGCCGCCGGAGCCATACCCCATGGCCGCCAGAAACGCCAGCCCGAACGGCGCCGGCGACCCGGCAATATGCGCCGTTGACAGGATCAGCCCGAGCGCAAAGCTGACGAGCATACCGACCCATTTGGCATTTTCGCTTGCCGGCAGCAGCCCGATCGGGCTCGGCAAGGCGCCGGGTGCACGCACCGGCTGGTCGTGCCCCGCAATCTTGACATGCATAGTGGTTCCTCCTGACGCAAAACAGTTTACATAAATTATAGATTTTTATTGTTATGAAAACTGTCATTCCCCGCTGTCGCAGAAAATGTCTTTGCGCAGGAATCGTTTGCTTTTGGGCGCAAAAAAGCTGCCGGCCGATAACCGACAGCTTTTGATGCAATTCGCTTCCAGCCGCGCGGACTCAATCCTTGTTGTCCGCCGGATGCAGGAGGTGCTCGCCGATGCGGAACACATCGCCGGCACCCACGGTCAGGATAATATCGCCCGGGCGGGCAATGCGGCGCAGCTCGGCCTCGATCTCCGCGAACGTCGGGTAGAATTTCGCACCCGGGATCTGCGCGGCCAGATCGGCAGACGAAATGCCGATGGTGTTTTTCTCGCGCGCAGCGTAGATCTCCGCCAGATAGACGATTGTCGGGCGGCGGAGCTGCTCGACAAAATCGTTGAAGAGCTTCGCCGTGCGGCTGTAGGTATGCGGCTGGAACACGACGATCGTGCGCTGATAGTCGAGCGTATCGACCGCATCGAGCAGCGCGCGCAACTCGCTCGGATGGTGCGCATAATCGTCATACAGATCCGCGCCCTGGAACTTGCCCTTATAGTCAAACCGGCGGCCGGCACCTTCAAAGCCGGCGAGACCGTACTTGACGGCGTTCGGGCTGACGCCGAGCACGATGGCCGCAGCCGTAGCCGCGAGCGCATTGCGCACATTGTGGATGCCCGGAACGTGGATCGTCACATGGGAAAAAAGATTTCCCCGGTGATAAATATCAAACTCGGACGAGGAGCCGCGGTGCACAATGTTCTCGGCGTACACATCCGCCTTCGGGCTCAGGCCGAAGGTGATGACCTTGCGTTCGATCCCGCGCAGGGCGTCCATGGTATTGGCGTCATCGCAGTTTGCGATCACAGTGCCGGTCTCGGACGGGACGCGCTCTGCAAACAGGCGGAACGAGTGCTTGATGTCCTCGATGTCCTTGAAAAAGTCCAGATGATCCGCCTCGATGTTCAAAATCACGGCGATCGTCGGATTCAGCGAAAGGAACGAGTTATAGTACTCGCACGACTCCATAATGATCGTATTGCCCTTGCCGACACGGTGGCAGGCATGCAGCAACGGAAGCGTGCCGCCGATCATGACGGTCGGATCCTTCTCCGCCGCCATCATGATGTGTGTGCACATGGACGTCGTCGTCGTCTTGCCGTGCGTGCCGGAAATGCACAGCGCGTTCGGGTAGCCGCGCATGAGCGCGCCCCACGCCTGCGTCCGCTCAAAGACCGGGATGCCGCGGCGGTGCGCCTCGTGCACCTCCGGATTGTCGTCATGCACGGCAGCCGTGCGGATCACGAACGCAATATCATCCGTGACGTTGGCGGCGCTGTGACCGATGTGGATCGGAATGCCGCGCTCGCGCAGCGTGAGCGTATTGTCGCTCTCGCTCATGTCCGAGCCGCGGATGTCCAGCCCCGCATCATGCAGCACCTCTGCCAGCGGCGACATGGACACGCCGCCGATACCGATCAGCAGCCCGGTTTTCCCGGGAACCAGATAATCCTGAAAATCCATTGAAAGCACCAAATTTCATTCAAAATATTGTGACGTCCGGCACGGCAGAGCTGTCCAGTGCTGCGCGGGCTGGTTACAAACAGGTTACAGTTGTTATTTTCACACCGGGGTATTATAATACGTTTGACGCTACATTACAATAGATTTTTGACGAACCGGCTGCAAAAAGCCGGTTTATCCAAGGAAAAGGAGCCAGAACGCATGAACGAAGCCTGGACAGAACTCAAGCAGGCGTGTGCGCAGTGCCGGCGCTGCGGCCTCGGCGAGACGCGGCACCATCTCGTCTTCGGCGACGGCGCCGAGGATGCACGCATCATGCTCATCGGCGAGGGCCCCGGCGAACAGGAGGATCTGCAGGGCCTGCCGTTTGTCGGCCCAGCCGGAAAGCTGCTCGACGATATGCTCGAAATGATCTATCTCGACCGAACAAAGGTTTACATCGCCAACATTGTCAAATGCCGCCCGCCGCACACCCGTGACCCGCAGTTTGTGGAGCAGAAATGCTGCAGCGAATGGCTGCGGCGGCAGATCGCACTCGTCGATCCGGCGATCATCGTCTGCCTGGGCCGCATCGCCGCGACTGCGCTCATAAAGGATCCGTTTCGCATCACACGCGAGCATGGACAGTGGTTTGATGTGAACGGCCGGCGCTGTATGGCAATCTATCATCCCTCCGCCCTGCTGCGCGACACGAGCAAGCGGCCGGAGACATTTGTCGACCTCAAGACGCTGCAGCGCGAGATCTATGCCCGCTGCCCGGAGGTGTACCCCGATGCCTGACGCACGCATCCGCCGCGCAGCCGCGGCCGACCTGCCGGTGCTGACCCGGCTCTGGCAGACGGCCTTTGGCGACCCGCCGGAGCTGATCGGCGCGTTTTATGACCGCTTTCCGCCGGAAACGTCCACCTGGGTGGTCGAGGCTGACGGGAACGTTGCCACGGCTGCGCATCTGCTGGACGGCCGGCTGCATACGTCTGACGGCCACACTCTTCCCTGCGCCTATGTCTATGCGGTCTCCACCGATCCGGCGCAGCAGGGGCACGGCTATGCGTCGGCGCTGATGCAACGCTTTGCCGCCGATGCGGACGCGAGCGGCTGTGTGCTCTATACACTCCCCGCGGAAGCCTCCCTGTACGCCTGGTATCGGTCCGTTATGGGCACCACGCAAACCGCTCGCGGCGAGCGGCTGTTCATCACACGCGAGCCGGATATGCAATATCTTCCAAACGTCCAACGGGTCAGCGCGCAGGAATACGCCGCGCTGCGGGAGCAAGCGCTGCAAGGCAGCGCGCACGTGGAGCTGTCAGCGGCGCTGCTGGCATTTCAGGCAGACCTCTGTGATATGTGCGGCGGCGCACTGGTGCGCATCGCCGGCGGCTGCGCTGCCGTGGAGCGGGACGGGGATCTGCTTCTCGTCAAGGAGCTGCTGGGTGCGGACACTTTGCCGGCCGTTCAGGCGCTGCTTACCGCCTTCGGCGTGCAGGATGCGCAGCTGTGCATCCAACGTACCGGCGGCGCGCAGGCGCTGGCCGCTTACCGCCCGTTTTCCTGTGCGGATCCGGATATGCTCTGGGGGCTTTATCTGGACTGAGCGGAAACTTAATGAATTGGAAATACTTTTTCCCTTGCTTCTGTAATATTGTCCCGGTATTCTTTTATTCAGAAGCAAGCAATCCTTTTTCATTTTATCCTCATCCCCTCAACAAAACAAAGCGAAACGGCACAGAAGCATTCTTCTGTGCCGTTTTGTTTTGGCGGCAAAAAATTTTCTTTTCGGACACCATGCAGAAGCATGTCCGGTTACTGAACATATTCCACAAATAATGTGAAAAATCCGCAGGAAAACAACGAAAATTTGAACAAAAGAAATCCCCCTCAGACGGATATTTTGTTTGACAATTAACAACAAATCCGCTATACTTCAGGTGTATGAATAGATATCCACATCGGCAAAGCTGTCTGGTAGACGCGCATATATCCAAGCATTTTTGTCGGGTTTTCATAAACCGGAATGTCAAATCATACAAAGTCTGTTGTTGAATGCGAAAAATTTTAAGGGGGCTTGCACATGAGAGACTTGAAACACCTGATCGCATTTGAAAACCTGCTCCAGGAGGCCAACAACGAGTTGGTCCGGCAAGGAAAGGCAGACGGCAAGAGAGCGCTGGGTTACACCTGCTACTTCATGCCCGAAGTTCTGCTCGACCTGCCCGGCTGCTTTGCAGTCCGTCTGAGAGCGCCGAAATGCACTTCTCCGGACATGGCTACATATTACATGTCCAGCCGTACCTGCCATTACGGCCGCAGCCTCTTCGAGCGCGCACTCGAAGGCGGCTACAACTTCCTGGATGCTGATTTCGGCACCGAGACCTGCACGGTCACCTGCCGTTTCCAGGAGCACCTTGACTACATGGACGTCATCCAGAATCCGGACTTCTTCGTGACGTTCACCGACGTGCCGTTCAAGAGAAATCAGAACAGCATTGAGCACTATGAAGGCCAGCTTCAGGCCCACGTCCTCGATCCGCTGCACGAGAAATTCGGTATCGACATCTCCGACGAGGCGCTCATGAAGGCCATCGACCTGCACAATGAGATCAGCGCGGTCATCAATGAGATCGGTGATTACCGCAAGCTCGACAACCCGACCATCACGGGCTATGAGTTCCAGGTCATCCAGCTCTGCTCGCTGGTCTGCCCGAAGGAACTGATCCTCCCGATGCTGAAGGAAACGGCCAAGGAACTCAAGACCCGCAAGCCCGATAAGAAGAGCCCGTTCCGCTGCAAGGTCGTTCTGGCCGGCTCCGAGAACGATGACCCCGAGTTCACCAAGCTGATCGAAGGCTGCGGCGCCGAAGTCGTCTGCGACCGTCACTGCTACGGTGCTGTGGAGTCCCGTGCTCCCATCGTGGTCAAGGAAGGCGAAAAGCCGCTGACCGCGATCGCCCGCCACTACCTTGAGACCAGCAACTGCCCGCGCTTCATGCCGCAGGATATCATGCGCGAGCGCAAGCAGCGTCTGGCCGACCTCGCCAAGGAGTACAAGGCCGACGGTATCATCGTTGCCTCCAACAAGTTCTGCGAATACTGGAGCTACGAGCGCACAATCGATACCATCGTCATGCCGCGTGACTTTGGCTACCCGGTCTGCTCCATTGAAAAGGAATACATCAACGGCGCCTCCGGCCAGCTGCGTACCCGCTTCCAGGCCTTTGTCGAGAGCATCGAAATCAAGAAGATTCAGGAGGGCAAATAATGAAATACGATATGAAAGCACTTGCCCATGATTTCTGGTACGGCAAGCCCCATCAGGAGCGCCGCCTGGGCGATCTCTATATTGACAAGACCGGTCTGTACAAGCACAGAGAGTGGCGTGGTTTCAAAGACACCATGTACTACTTCTACAACATCTGGATGTACAACTACGCGCACATGGTCATGGACGTTGTCCGCTACGGCGGCCTCATCAACTTTGCCAAGGGCGTGTGGCGTTATCGCTGGGTCGGCCAGACCTACCTGCCCGTGCTCCACTGGTTCGACCGCGGCATGGAAGGCATGCGCGGCGAGGGCCTGAAGGCCTCTGCGTGGCACTACCGCGGTATGGTCAATGCGACCATCTTCCAGTTCCAGCGTATGTTCTCCTCCGACGCCAACCTCCACGGCGGCAAGAGAAACTACAGATGGCATCACAACGTTGCCCACAACGAGACCGTCTGGGGCGGCGTGTTCTATCCCTGGCACGGCAAACTGACGAACGTCCCGATGGAAATGATCCCGTACTTCGTCACCTGCCACGTCAACAGCCATACCGTTCTCAACTACATCGACGCGGTGCAGTCCATTGGCCTGCCGGGCGATCCGTGCCCGATGTGCCAGGCGGAAGCCGGCCTGTTCGTCCTCGACGACATGCCCGATTACGCGCCGATCGTTGTCACCTCCAACGAGGCCTGCGACGCTTCCGTCGCCACCTCCATCCTCCAGGACTGGTTCCTCGACAAGCCGCTGTTCGCCATGCCGCAGCCGATGCAGTTTGACGATCCGCTGCTCAAGAAGCATTGCCGCGACGAGATCGAGCAGTGCTGGAAGTTCGTCGAAGAGCAGACTGGCATCCCGTTCGATTGGAATTCCCTGGTCAAATGCATTGAGTCCCAGAACGAGCTGATGAAGTTCGAGTGGGAGAAGTGGGATGTCGCCGCCAAGACCAACTACTACCCGGTCAACGGCGTCGCGCAGGCTCTGTACCGTATCTACCAGTCCCAGTTCGGCGATCTGCCGGTCTGGCACGAGGTTGACGGCCACGTCCGCAAGATCCTCAATAAGTGCGTCAAGAAAAAGATCAACAGCTTCCCGGAGACCCGCCACAGAGTGCTGGCATGGTCCTGCGCACCGCTGTACTACTCCAACTGGTGCACTTGGGCGTATAACTGCTGGGGTCTGAACACCGTCATGAACATGGACTCCCTGATGTTCAACATGACCATCCGTACCGACAGCTACGATCACTGCCTGGACGACATGGCACAGTATCACATGTGGGCTCCGATGCGCCGCATGGCCGTCGGCGGCATGCACCACATCTTTGAGTGCTGGAAGTACATGGAAGAGTTCAACTGCGACATGGTCATGATGTACGATCAGCTGCAGTGCAAGGGCATGCAGGGTGTGCACGGCCTGTTCGAGGACGAGTTCCGTGATAGAAACATCCATGCTATCTGGATGCCGCACGCGCTGCCTGACAGCCGCACCGTGTCCCGTATGGAGATCCGTCAGATCGTCAACGATTACATGACAACCGTTATGCACGAGGAGCCTCTCGACCCGACGCTGCTTGAGTTTGACGACTCCATGACTTGGTAATTGAAGGAGGAAACGATATGAAAGCAAAAATTCTGAAAGCTCTTCTCATGGCGCTCGGCGTCAACGCCGCGCTGTTTGCCGTTTTCTTCTTTGACCTGGACGGCAAATTCCTGTTCTACGTGGTCGAGCCCACGCTCAAAAAGCATTACGACAACATGCCGCGCCGCGACATGACCAAGATGCCGTATGAGATGAACAAGCCGAACTACGAGTACAACGTCTGATCACCTTACAATCTAAAAACATAGATATAACAGGAGGAGAAGTAATACTATGAAATACTTTGGCGGATGCGACGTAGGTTCCACCTACACGAAGGCAG
>OOCZ01002394.1_pt1 | contig 10260 bp, 8 predicted proteins | sample 1671631 | NCBI WGS metagenome assembly OOCZ01 (sample SAMN06348176, study PRJEB24527) | human gut metagenome | reverse complement strand
TTGCTTTATATTCTTATCTATTGTTTGTATTAGCTGTCATGAGGGGTGCGATGATAGTACATATTTCAATGGAAAGATTCGGATAATTGAGGATAATAGTAAAGCGGTAAAGAAGGTCTCTTTAAAGAATGTTATTTTAAATGGGGCGAATTTTGGTTATATAGCAGTCTATGATTCACTCATGTTTTTTTTTAATTCTAAACTTCCTGATCGCTCTTATAATATATTCAACATAAATACAGGAGAAGAAATAAAGGGGGAGGACCTGAGGAGGCTGCCGCTTTTGGTCCTATTTTTCAATTTTTTAAAAAAGGAAATGACTTAAAAACTTTACTATTCGCTCCTCATGAAGGGAAATTGTTTATTTGGAATATAACTCAATCCATTACTCAGGGAAGTACTATTATTGATAAAGTTATTCCATATACTTGGAGGAACGAAAATGGGGGAGCATGTTATAATGAAATGTATCTTCAGAATAATAATATATTACTTGCTAGAGTAGATCCATTTCCAATAAATGATGCGGATGCAACTTTGTTGTTTTATCAAAAGCGGACACTTGACACAAATAAAGCACTAAAGAATTATGCGATTTATAAGCAAACAATAAAAAACAGAGAGGCGCCTATCATTCCAGAAGATTTTTTCGCATCAGCTGATGCTTTTAAGCCTGATGGAACTAAAATAGTGCAAGTAATGGGGCATCTTCCACAATTGAATATTCTGGACTTTGAAACCGGACAAGTAGTGGGATATCGTATGGAAGGGGGAGATGATTTTTCTGTTTTTCAAGGAAAGAAGAATATTAAAAACTATTATGTAGAAGTACAGGCTGACGATAATTATATATATGCATTATATTGGGGAAGAGACAGATGGGGAATGTATGAAATTCCGTGTGTCAATACTATTCATGTTTTTGATTGGTATGGTAGGTTGGTGCAAAAGTTAGAAACTGATTATGTAGTTGCAGGGAACCGCCGGAGGCAGTTCCTGCGGGTCAGCAGAACCAGACCCTGAGTTTTTCTACAGCACTTTTTTCAATACGGGATACATAAGAACGGGAAATGCCAAGCAGAGAGGCAATTTCCCGTTGCGTGTATTCTTCACCATTATATAAACCATATCTCATTTTTAATACAAGACGTTCACGGGGAGAGAGTTCACTCTCCACTTTTTCATATAACTTTTGAATATTTTCTTTCAGATACAGTTTTTCTGGAACATCAGTATCAGTAGTTTCAATGATATCGTAAAGACGTATTTCATTGCCGTCCCGGTCCGTGCCAATGGGTTCATAAAGAGAAATTTCTTTTCCCCCTTTTTTCCTGGCACGCAGGTACATCAGGATCTCATTTTCAACACAGCGGGATGCATAGGCAGCAAGCCGGTTCCCTTTTTCAGGATCAAAGGAAATGACCGCTTTGATGAGTCCGATCGTACCGATGGAGATCAGATCTTCCATTTCTTCACCAAGATTCTGGTATTTTCTTACGATATGTGCTACAAGCCTCAGATTACGCTCAATGAGAATGTGCTTTGCTTCCAGATCACCCTCGGTGTACTTTTGAAAGTAATACTTTTCTTCGTCAGGCGTGAGGGGATTGGGAAATGTCTTCAAGGATACACCTCTTAGCACATTTGATATCATTGTATGAAAAAGGACATTATATCGTGCTTTTCCATCTGAAAAATGCCTGGGATTCAGTAAAAAATTTCTAAAATCCGGAAAAGAAAAATAAACTCCATTGACTTTTGAAAGAGAGTCCTCTATTCTGTCAGTACATTTCCAGAGCATTCCGCTCTGGCGATCAGATCAGGCTGGTTCAGCCAGGTTTCATTGAAAGTGATTTCGTAAAAAGAACGGTTTTATTATTCGGAAAGAGGTGCATATTGAGTTTCAGTACAGTAGTATCTGCTGCAACCGAAGGACTTGCAGTAGAATTTGTCCATGTGGAGGCAGATGTCAGCAATGGTCTGCCGGTATTTCACATGGTAGGATATCTTGCCTCGGAAGTAAAAGAGGCAGGAGAACGTGTCAGAACAGCAATTAAAAATTCAGGATTTGATTTTCCGGCAAAAAGGACGGTGATCAATCTGTCCCCGGCAACAATGCGGAAGAGAGGAGCATCGTTTGATCTTCCGATTGCAGTGGCAGTACTGACTGCTCTCGGAGAACTGTCAGGGTCCAGGATTCAGAACACTCTGATCATTGGAGAAATGGGACTGGACGGGAGTGTCAGAAAAGTTCCCGGAATTCTGCCGATCGTGGCAGAGGCGAAAGAAAGAGAAGTCAGAAGGTGTATTGTGCCGGAAGAAAATAAGGCAGAGGCGGCTTTAGTCAGTGGAATGCAGGTGATCGGGGTGAAGGACTTGAAAGAAACCATTGAGTTTCTGAAAAGCGGGAGCAAGCCGCAGAAAAAGAAAGTGCAGCAGACCGGGAGTATGCAGGAAAGAGAGACAGAGGAGAGTTTTCCGGATTTTGGAGATCTTTGTGGACAGAAAAATGTCAGAAGGGCAGCAGAAATTGCAGTGGCAGGAGGTCATAATCTGCTGCTGATCGGTCCTCCGGGCAGTGGAAAGACAATGACAGCCGGCTGTATCGCAGGGATCCTTCCACCTATGAGTACGGAAGAAAGTATGGAGGTAACGAAAATCTACAGTGTTATGGGGATGGTAGATGAAAAACAGCCGCTGATCCGGAAGAGACCGTTCAGAAATGTGCATCATACAGCAACAAGGGCGGCACTGATCGGAGGAGGGATGATTCCAAGACCCGGGGAGATCAGTCTGGCACATCAGGGTGTCCTCTTTTTAGATGAACTCCCTGAATTTAAAAAAGGTGTCCTTGAGGTGCTGAGACAGCCGTTGGAGCAGCATTGCATTCGTATTACAAGAAACTATGGCACATATACCTTTCCGGCAGATTTTATGCTGGTGGCGGCAATGAATCCCTGTCCGTGCGGGTGCTATCCGAATCTGGAACGATGTACCTGTACACCTGCACAGATCCAGGCTTATCTCGGAAAGATCAGCCAGCCCTTTTTAGACCGGATCGATCTGTGTGTGGAGGCAGGGAGAGTTGATTATGAGAATCTGACAGAACAGAAAAAAGGAGAAGCATCAGCGGAGATCAGGATGCGGGTCTGCAGGGTGAGAAATCTTCAGAAAGAGCGGTATGAAGGGAAGAAGATCAGAAGAAATACACAGCTTGAGGGGGAGCTGCTGAAAAAATACTGTGCATTGGGAACCAAAGAAGAAGCTATGATGCGTCAGGCATTTGAACGGTTCAGCCTGACGGCAAGATCCTATCACCGGATTCTGCGGGTGGCAAGAACAATCGCAGATCTGGATGGCAGGGAAAAAATCAGCGAGGAACATCTGAGTGAAGCTTTAGGATATCGCATGGTTGACAAAAAATACTGGGGCAGATAGAAGGCTGAGAAAAGGGAAGAGAACCTGTGTGGAAAGCGGAATGGAACGAGAAAGAAAATAGAAAGAAATCAGAAAGAACAATAAAAAGAACAATAAAAAAGAACAAAAGAAAGGAGCAGGGATATGGGACAGGAAAAATATGAGGTATGGTTTGCAGGGATACGGGGACTTGGTGCAAGAAAAAAATATTTGCTTCATGAAGCTCTGAAATCGTGCAGAAATGCATATTATATAGAAGAAACGCAGTTGAAAAAATTCCCTTTTCTGACAGAAAAGGACTGTCAGGAAATCCGGCAGGCACAAAAGAGGAAAGATCCGGAGAAAATCTGCGAGGAAATGAAGAAAAAAGGAATCCGTATAATCCCGTATTATTCAGAAAAATATCCCCCAAAATTACTTCAGCTTGCGGACTTTCCATTTGCATTATTCGTGAAAGGAAAACTTCCGGGAAAAGATACTGAGAAGGCAGCGATCATAGGAGCGAGGAACTGCACCGCTTACGGAGAAAAATATGCAGTAGAATATGGAAGAAAGCTGGCACAGGCAGGGGTCGATGTCATCAGCGGACTGGCAAGAGGAATTGATGGAATGGGCCATCGTGGTGCGTTGATGGAGAAGGGGAAAACGTTTGCAGTTCTGGGCTGTGGTGTGGATATCTGTTACCCGAGAGAACATATTGGTCTGTATATGGATATTCTGGAGCAGGGAGGTGGGATCTTGTCTGAATTTCCACCCGGTACGCCGCCGCTGGCTGTCAATTTCCCGCTCAGGAACCGGATCATCAGCGGTCTGTCTGATGTGATCCTTATCATGGAGGCAAGAGAACGGAGTGGTTCACTCATCACAGCCGACCTGGCACTGGAACAGGGGAAGGAGGTTTATGCTCTGCCCGGACCGGTAGACAGTCCGCTCAGTACCGGCTGTAACCGGCTGATCCAACAGGGGGCCGGTGTACTCCTGTCAGCCGAAAACCTGCTGAATGAATGGGGAATTATGCCGGATAATTTGTGCAGAAAGACGGAGATAAAACCTGATAAAAATAAAAAAACGCTTGAAAGTGAAGATGAATTGGTGTATAGTTGTGTCGGTCTGTATCCAAAGAATGTGGAACATTTAGTGCTGGAGACAGGACTGGAAATCAGGAAACTGATGCGTGTTCTGGTATCTTTGGAGTTACAGGGATATATAAAAGAAGTTTCAAAGAATTATTATATCAGAAGGTAGAAGAAAGAATACTTCTGCCGGATGGAGGAAGTAGATTTATGGCACATTATCTTGTAATCGTGGAGTCTCCTGCAAAGGTAAAGACAATTAAGAAATTCCTTGGAAGTAATTATACCGTGACGGCTTCTCAGGGACATGTAAGGGATCTTCCGAAAAGTCAGCTTGGAATTGACGTAGACAATGACTACGAACCAAAATATATTACAATCCGTGGGAAAGGAGATATCCTTGCAACGCTCAGAAAAGAAGCAAAAAAGTCAGATAAAGTCTTTCTTGCAACCGACCCTGACCGTGAGGGAGAAGCCATTTCGTGGCATCTTGCCACAGCATTGAAGCTGGACGAAAAGAAGATGCGGCGTATCACATTTAACGAGATTACGAAAAATGCAGTAAAGGCATCATTGAAAAATCCAAGAGATATCGACATGGATCTGGTAGATGCGCAGCAGGCGCGTCGTGTGCTGGATCGTATGGTGGGATATAAGATCAGTCCGCTGCTCTGGGCGAAAGTGAAAAGAGGTCTGAGTGCAGGAAGAGTCCAGTCAGTGACACTTCGCATTATTGCAGACCGTGAAGCAGAGATCGATGCATTTATTCCTGAAGAATACTGGTCGCTGGAGGCAGTTCTTAAGGTAAAAGGCGAAAGACGTCCACTGACGGCAAAGTTCTACGGAACTGAGAAAGAAAAAATGACGATCCATTCTAAAAAGGAAATGGATGAGATTCTGAAAGCTCTGGAAAATGCAGAGTTTCAGATTACGGATATTAAAAAGAGTGAGCGGATCCGCAAGGCACCGTTACCGTTTACGACCAGTACCTTGCAGCAGGAGGCAGCAAAGGCTCTGAATTTTGGAACGCAGAAGACGATGCGTATTGCACAGCAATTATACGAAGGTGTGGATATCAAGGGCAGTGGAACCGTAGGTATCATTACCTATCTGCGTACGGATTCGACACGTATTTCAGATGAGGCAGATGCTGCAGCAAGAGGATATATCGGTTCGGTTTACGGAGCGGAATATGTGGCTGCAGGAAATCAGATCAAAAATGATGGAAAGAAGATCCAGGATGCCCATGAAGCAATCCGTCCGACTGATATTTCCAGGACACCGGCGGCAATAAAAGAGTCTCTTACGAGAGATCAGTTCCGTCTGTATCAACTGATATGGAAACGTTTTACGGCAAGCCGTATGCAGCCGGCACGTTATGAGACAACGGCGGTTAAGATCGGGGCAGCAGGTTATTGCTTTACCGTTGCAACTTCAAAAGTAGCTTTTGACGGATTCCGCTGCGTCTATACAGAAGCAGAGGAAGAGAAAGAGGAGAGCAATGTTCTTGTCGGAAATCTGAGTATGGATTCAGTACTGACAAGAGAAGAGTTTGAGCCAAAGCAGCATTTTACCCAGCCGCCGGCACATTATACGGAGGCAAGTCTTGTAAAGACACTGGAAGAACTGGGGATTGGACGACCTAGTACTTATGCTCCGACGATCTCTCTGATTCTGGGAAGACGCTATGTGACAAAAGAGGGAAAAAATCTCTACATGACCGAGATCGGGGAAGTTGTCAATAATATGATGAAACAGTCTTTCCCTAGTATTGTGGATGTGCATTTCACAGCAAATATGGAAGGGCTTCTGGATATGGTTGAAGAGGGAAAAGTACCGTGGAAAGAAGTCATCCGTAATTTCTACCCGGATCTGGACGAAGCTGTGCAGAAAGCAGAAAAAGAGCTGGAGAGTGTGAAGATCGAGGATGAGGTGACTGATGTAGTCTGTGAGGAATGTGGACGAAATATGGTCATCAAGTATGGACCGCATGGAAAATTCCTTGCCTGCCCGGGATTCCCGGAATGCAGAAATACGAAGCCGTATCTGGAAAAAATCGGAGTACCATGTCCGATATGCGGAAAAGATGTCGTGATCCGCAAGACGAAAAAGGGAAGAAGATATTACGGCTGTGAGAATAATCCGGAATGTGAATTTATGTCATGGCAGAAGCCGTCGAAAGAAAAGTGTCCACAGTGTGGTGGATATATGGTTGAAAAGGGAAATAAGCTTGTATGTGCAGATGAGCAGTGTGGTTATGTAACAAGTCTGAAAAAAGAGCAGGATCATGCGTAAATTACATTGATGTTTTCAGAATTGTATGATAATATAGACTTGCTTACAAAATTTTTTGCATTTGTATATACAACTTAGAATTGTGGAGGAGACAATGAGCGTACAATTATTGGATAAGACCAGAAAGATTAATAAACTTTTGCATAATAATAATTCCAGCAAAGTAGTGTTTAATGATATCTGTGCCGTCCTGACGGAGATTCTTGACTCCAATGTACTGGTTGTCAGTAAGAAAGGAAAGATTCTGGGAGTCAGCAAGTGTGATCATGTCAGAGAGATTCATGAACTGATCACCGAGGCAGTCGGATCGCATATTGACAGTATGCTCAATGAGCGTCTTTTAAGCGTCCTGTCTACCAAGGAAAATGTAAATCTTGAGACTCTGGGATTTTCTGCTGATGCAGTAGAGGGATGTCAGGCGATCATTACACCGATTGATATTGCGGGAGAAAGACTTGGTACATTATTTATTTATAAGCAGGATGCTACCTATTCCATTGATGATATTATTCTCAGCGAGTATGGCACTGCGGTTGTCGGACTTGAGATGCTTCGTTCAGTGAATGAAGAAAGTGCTGAAGAGACGAGAAAAGAGCATGTTGTCCAGGCTGCGATCAGTACCCTTTCATTTTCAGAACTGGAAGCGATCATCCATATTTTTAAAGAGCTGAACGGAACAGAGGGGATTCTGGTTGCAAGCAAAGTGGCTGACCGTGTAGGAATTACCCGTTCCGTGATCGTGAATGCACTGCGTAAGTTTGAAAGTGCGGGTGTGATCGAGTCCCGGTCTTCCGGTATGAAAGGAACTTACATCAAAGTACTGAACGATTATGTATTTACAGAACTGGAACGGATTGAGAAAGAGCGGATGTATTAGGAAGGAAAGACAGCTATGTATGAGGGAAATCCTGTTGATCTGCAAATGGAAAAAGTGATATCTGCGGATGGAATTTTTGACGACACAACACGAGCCTGCCGGGTATATAAGTATGATATCGAGGACGAATACATTTATCTTGAATTGAAAGAGGATGAACTGACAGCGATTCTGCTGGATGCAAAGTACCGGTGTTATATTTCCACGAAGACGGAACTTCTGTGCTGTTCCGGTGTCGTAAAAGAGAGATACCGGTCAGAGGGAATCAATCTCTTAAAGTTCCGCATTGAGAATGGATTTTATAATATCTACGAAGACCGCCGGGCAACGAGACACATATAAGAAACCCCATAAAAGGCATAAAAGAACGTAAAGAAGAGCTACAGGAAAGAACCTGTGGCTCTTTTCTGGTTGCATAAACCCGGCAGGCTGCATTCGTGCAGGTACGATACAGGAAGGAATCTAAAAAAAATCTAAACTAGGTTGACAAATGGGAAGTGGAGTGCTATTTTATATTCATGGGTTAGCACTCAAGTGAAAAGAGTGCTAATAAGCTGAATATCAAGGAGGAATTACAATGAAATTAGTACCATTAGGTGACAAGATCGTTTTAAAGCAGTTAGAAGCAGAAGAGACTACAAAGTCCGGTATCGTATTACCGGGACAGGCGAAAGAGAAGCCGCAGGAGGCAGAAGTTATCGCTGTAGGACCTGGCGGTAATATTGATGGAAAAGAAGTTGTAATGCAGGTAAAGGTCGGAGATAAAGTTATTTATTCCAAGTATGCCGGAACAGATGTTGAGCTGGATGGCGAGGAATATATCATCGTTAAGCAGAATGATATTCTTGCAATCGTTGAGTAAAGCACGTTCAGAGACGGAGAAAGCCTGAAAGGAATAGCAGGCAGATCTGAAGAACAGGAACAGATCAGAGAAGCATAGATGGATCGAAAAGAATGAAAAGGAGATGCAGTGAGATGGCAAAGGAAATTAAATATGGCTCAGAAGCCAGAGCAGCACTTGAAAAAGGTGTAAACCAGTTGGCAGATACAGTAAAAGTTACGTTAGGACCAAAAGGAAGAAATGTTGTCCTTGATAAATCTTTCGGAGCACCATTGATCACCAATGACGGTGTTACGATCGCAAAAGAAATCGAGCTGGAAGATGGATTTGAGAATATGGGAGCACAGTTGATCAGAGAGGTTGCATCCAAGACCAATGATGTTGCCGGAGATGGTACTACAACAGCTACGGTACTGGCACAGGCAATGGTTCATGAGGGAATGAAGAATCTGGAAGCCGGAGCAAACCCGATCGTTTTAAGAAAGGGAATGAAGAAGGCGACAGATAAAGCAGTAGAAGCTATTCGTGAGATGAGCAGCAAAGTAAATGGAAAAGAGCAGATTGCAAGAGTTGCAGCTGTATCTTCAGGAGATGATGCAGTTGGCCAGATGGTAGCAGATGCGATGGAAAAAGTATCCAACGATGGTGTGATTACGATCGAGGAGTCTAAGACTATGCAGACAGAACTGGATCTTGTAGAAGGTATGCAGTTTGACCGCGGATATATTTCAGCTTATATGGCAACCGATATGGAGAAGATGGAAGCAGTTCTGGATGACCCATATATTCTGATCACAGATAAGAAGATTTCCAATATTCAGGAGATCCTTCCACTTCTGGAACAGGTTGTACAGTCAGGAGCAAGACTTCTTATCATCGCTGAGGATATCGAGGGTGAGGCTCTTACAACCCTGATCGTGAACAAACTGCGTGGAACATTCAACGTAGTAGCTGTAAAAGCTCCTGGTTATGGTGACAGAAGAAAAGAGATGCTGCAGGACATCGCCATCCTGACAGGCGGACAGGTGATCTCAGAAGAGCTTGGATTTGACCTGAAAGAGACGACAATGGATCAGCTTGGTCGTGCAAAATCTGTAAAAGTACAGAAAGAGAATACAGTCATCGTTGATGGCATGGGAGACAAGAATGCAATCGCAGATCGTGTTGCACAGATCAAGGCTCAGATCGAAGAGACAACATCTGATTTCGATAGAGAAAAACTGCAGGAAAGACTTGCAAAACTTGCAGGCGGAGTAGCTGTTATCCGTGTCGGAGCAGCAACAGAGACTGAGATGAAAGAAGCAAAACTTCGTATGGAAGATGCTCTGAATGCTACAAGAGCAGCAGTAGAAGAAGGCATCATTTCCGGTGGTGGATCAGCTTATATCCATGCATCAAAAGCAGTTGCTAAGGCAATTGAAGAACTGGAAGGCGATGAGAAGACAGGTGCCAAAGTTGTACTGAAAGCCCTGGAAGCTCCGTTATTCCACATTTCTGTAAATGCAGGACTCGAAGGTGCTGTTATTATTAACAAAGTAAGAGAGTCAGAAGTCGGAACAGGATTTGATGCCCTGACAGAACAGTATGTAGATATGGTTGAAAACGGAATTCTTGATCCGGCAAAGGTTACAAGAAGTGCGCTTCAGAATGCAACATCTGTTGCTTCTACACTCCTTACGACAGAGTCTGTTGTGGCTGATATCAAAGAAGATGCACCAGCTGTGCCGGCAGGAAATCCGGGCATGGGTATGATGTAA
>OOCZ01002387.1_pt1 | contig 10289 bp, 5 predicted proteins | sample 1671631 | NCBI WGS metagenome assembly OOCZ01 (sample SAMN06348176, study PRJEB24527) | human gut metagenome | reverse complement strand
AAGTATAATAAGAACTGCACAAAAATATTGAAGGAGGAGCTATATGTTAGATCAAACCTACTATAAAAAAGCAGATGAGATCATTTCGCAGCATGGACTTGAACCGGCTTCACTGATTCCGATCATTCAGGACATTCAGAGTGAATATCGGTATCTTCCACCGGAACTTCTGAGGTATGTGGCGAAGAAACTTGGGATCAATGAAGCAAAGGCATACAGTGTGGCAACATTTTATGAAAACTTCTCTTTTGAACCAAAGGGAAAGTACATTATTAAAGTCTGTAATGGAACTGCCTGTCATGTCAGAAAGTCAATTCCGATTTTGGAACGGCTTTATAGTGAACTTGGACTTTCAGAAGAAAAGGCGACAACGGACGATATGTTATTTACACTGGAGACAGTTTCCTGTCTTGGAGCGTGCGGACTTGCTCCGGTTCTGACAGTAAATGATAAGGTTTATCCGGGAATGACCCCGGATGCTGCGGCAGAACTGATTCACGAATTGAGAGGAGCGGAATAAGTATGGAAAAAATTACGAGCAGAGAAATACTTCATCAGATTCGTGAAGAGGCGGCAAAAAAGATCAGCGACAGCCGTTGCAGGATTTTGATCTGTGCAGGAACCGGGTGTCTGGCAGGCGGATCAGGTGAGATATACAGGCGGATGAGGGAACTTGCAGAAGAAAATCCGGATATTGACGTGGAATTTGGACCGGAGATTGCTCATGGTAGTGGTCCGTTGGAAGTGAAGAAAAGCGGATGTCACGGATTCTGTGAAATGGGACCGCTGATGCGGATCGAACCGGCAGGAATCCTTTATACAAAAGTAAAGCCGGAAGACTGCGATGAGATTTTCCACAGAACGATCGAAAAGGGAGATGTTATCCGTCATCTTTTATTTAAGCAGGATGGGCTTGAGTATAAAAAGCAGGAAGAAATCCCGTTTTATAAAAAGCAGACGAGAAATGTACTGAAAAACTGTGGACATATTGATGCAGAACATATAGAAGAATACATTTCCACCGGAGGATATGAGGCATTAGAGAAAGTCCTGTTTGAGATGACACCGCAGGAAGTGGTGGAAGAGATTTCAGCATCCAATTTAAGAGGAAGAGGAGGCGGTGGATTCCCAACGGGATATAAATGGTCACAGGTAGCCCGTCAGGAAGAAAAGACCCGCTATGTAGTCTGTAACGGTGATGAGGGAGATCCGGGAGCATTTATGGACCGGAGTATTATGGAAGGAGATCCGCATAAGATGATCGAAGGAATGATGATCGGGGCTTATGCGGTAGGAGCCAGAGAAGGTTATATTTACGTGAGAGCGGAATATCCGCTGGCGATCAGCCGTTTGAAACGGGCAATTTCACAGGCAGAGGAAAGCGGTCTTTTAGGCGATCATATTTTAGGAACAGATTTTTCATTTCGCCTACATATTAATCGCGGTGCAGGAGCATTTGTCTGCGGAGAAGGAAGTGCATTGACTGCGTCCATTGAGGGAAAAAGAGGTATGCCGCGTGTCAAACCGCCAAGGACGGTGGAACAGGGTCTGTTTGGAAAGCCGACGGTTCTTAATAATGTAGAGACCTTTGCCAATGTTCCGATGATCATTAATAAAGGAGCAGAATGGTTCCGTTCCATCGGACCGGAAAAAAGTCCGGGAACAAAAGCATTTGCATTGACAGGAAGTGTTCGGCATACAGGTCTGATCGAAGTGCCGATGGGAACGACCCTGCGGGAAGTGATCTACGATATTGGTGGTGGCATCAAAGGAGACGGAGCGTTCAAAGCGGTGCAGATCGGAGGTCCGTCAGGAGGATGCCTGGTGTCGAAAGATCTGGATGTCAGTCTGGATTTTGATTCATTGAAAAAAATGGGGGCAATGATCGGTTCGGGCGGACTGGTTGTGATGGATGACCATACGTGCATGGTGGAAGTGGCGAGATTCTTTATGAATTTTACGCAGAATGAAAGCTGTGGAAAGTGCGTGCCATGTCGTGAAGGAACAAAGCGTATGCTGGAGATCCTGGAGCGGATCGTGGCAGGAAATGGAAAGCTGGAAGACCTTGATCTGCTGGAGGAACTGGCGAACATGATCACAGAAACTGCACTGTGCGGTCTTGGAAAGAGTGCGGCACTTCCGGTTATGAGTACGCTGAAAGTATTCCATGATGAGTATGTGGAGCATGTGGTTGAAAAGAAATGTGCCTCTCATACCTGCACTGCATTACGAAAGTTTATCATCAGTCCTGAGCGGTGTAAAGGATGTTCAAAATGTGCGAGAAACTGTCCGGTCGGTGCGATCAGCGGAAAGATCAAGGAACCATTTACGATCGATACGGAAAAATGTATCAAATGTGGAGCATGTGCGAGTGCCTGTGCATTTGGTGCGATTCATATTGAAGGGTAGGAGGAACAGAGTATGGGCTATATGACAATTAACAACAGGAGAGTGGCTTTTACAGATGAAAAAAATGTCCTCTCAGTGATCCGAAAGTCGGGAATCGATCTTCCTACGTTCTGTTATCATTCAGAACTGTCAACCTATGGGGCGTGCAGGATGTGTGTGGTGGAAGATGAACGTGGAAAGGTATTTGCATCCTGTTCAGAAGTACCACGGGATGGTATGGTGATCTATACAAATACACCAAGATTGCAGCATCACAGGAAAATGATCATTGAACTGCTGTTGTCATCCCATTGCCGTGACTGTACAACGTGTGCCAAAAATGGAGTCTGTACGTTACAGAAGCTGGCAAGCCAGTTGGGTATTTCAGAGATCAGATTTGAAAATCATAAGAAACCACTTCCACTGGATACCTCTTCGGATTGTGTAATAAGAGACCCCAATAAATGTATTCTCTGTGGGGATTGTGTGCGTACCTGTGATGAAATCCAGGGACTTGGCATTCTGGATTTTGCTTTCCGGGGTTCAAAAATGCAGGTTATGCCGGCATTTAACAGAGAGCTGGCAGAGACTGACTGCGTAGGCTGCGGACAGTGCAGGGCGGTCTGTCCGACCGGTGCGATCAGTATCCGGCAGGATGTTGATCCGGTATGGAAAGCGTTGGCGGATAAGAATATCAGAGTTGTGGCACAGATCGCACCGGCTGTCCGGGTGGCGATCGGAGATAAATTTGGAATCCCGAAAGGTGAAAATACACTGGGACGCCTGGTGGCAGCTCTGCGACATATGGGATTTGATGAGGTATATGATACAAATTTCGGGGCAGACCTGACGGTAATGGAAGAGTCAGCAGAATTGCTGGAGCGTTTAAAATCCGGTAAGAATCTTCCGTTATTTACTTCCTGCTGTCCGGGCTGGGTGAAGTTCTGTGAGAACCGTTACCCGGAATTTCGTGAAAATATTTCTACCTGTCGTTCTCCGCAGGCAATGTTCGGTGCATTGCTGAAAGAAGAAGCAAGGATGAAAGAGGCAGAAGCAGAAAAAGAAGGACGGAGCCTCCGCAAGACGGTTGTAATCTCCATTATGCCATGTACAGCAAAAAAAGCAGAGATCAAAAGACCGGAGCATTTTACAGAAGGGCAGCAGGATGTAGACTATGTACTGACTACGACAGAAGTGACCCGTATGATTAAAGAAGCCGGAATGGATCTGTTGCAGATCGAGCCGGAGGCACTGGATATGCCGTTTGGTCTGGCTTCGGGGGCAGCAGCGATCTTTGGGGTAACGGGTGGTGTGACCGAGGCAGTTCTGAGACGCCTGATACACAGCAGCAGAATGGAAGACCTGGAAGAAATCAGCTTTACAGGAATCCGTGGGATTGAAGGAATCAAAGAAGCCACCATCCAGCTTGAGGACAGGACGGTGAAAATTGCAGTAGTGAATGGTCTTCACTGTGCAGAAACACTGCTGGAGAAGATCAAAGCCGGTGAAGTCCAGTATGATTTTGTAGAAGTGATGGCATGTAAGAGAGGCTGTATTGCCGGTGGTGGACAGCCGGTGCCGATCGGACCGAGGACGAAAAAAGCCCGTTTGGAAGGAATGTATAAGATCGACAGCATGGCACAGATTAAAAGATCTGATGAAAATCCGATCATTGCAGAGGTTTATGAGGGAATCCTGAAGGGAAAGGAACATAAATTGCTGCATAATAGATAAAAAATCGCCTTATATCAGATGCACAGCAACTGGTATAGGGCGATTTCTGAATTATGTCGGATTATCGGTTATCAAGATAATCTTTTACAAGAAAGAGACTGGAAATCCAGGGTTATTTCAACACCAGTTTTAGTACCTCAGTCACTTTTTTCACCGGAATGATTTCCAGCTTATTTTTAACCTCATCGGCAACGTCATCGAGATCCTGTTCATTGTCAGCAGGAATCAGAACCTTTGTGATTCCTGCACGCTGGGCGGCCATAAGCTTTTCAGGAAGTCCGCCGATCGGCATGACACCGCCACGCAGGGAAACTTCTCCGGTCATGGCATATTCCGGGCTGACTTTCTTCCCCGTGAGAAGTGATGCAAGTGCTGTTGTCAGCGTGATTCCGGCTGATGGACCGTCTTTTGGAACCGCACCGGCAGGAACATGGATATGGAGGTCGTGGTCATCAAGCACTTTGCTTTCCTTTGGATAAAGTGATTTTACAAGACTCAGTGCAATCTGAATGGACTCCTTCATTACATCTCCAAGCTGACCGGTAATAATCATCTTGCTTTTGCCCGGAATCAGTTTACTTTCTATAAATAAAATTTCTCCGCCCGCTCTGGTCCATGCAAGTCCGGTGACAACTCCCGGTTCAGGGGAAGAGAGTTTCCGCTCATGGTGGAGCTGCTTTTTCCCAAGATATTTTTCGAGATTTGTCTTAGTGACTGTCAGTGTTGTTCCCTCATTTTTAACAAGTTGGACGGCAGCCGTCCGGCAAAGAGTATTGATCAGTTTTTTCAGGTCACGGACACCGGACTCCATTGTGTATTCATCAATAATCCTGCGAATCGCTCCGTCGGTTACTTTCAATGCATTTTTCTTAATTCCCATGGCATCGAGAGCCTTTGGAAGAAGATGTCTGCGGGCAATCTGATATTTTTCTACTGCAGTGTAACCGGAGAAATTAATAACCTCCATACGGTTGAGCAGTGGTTCAGGAATCGTATCCAGTGAGTTTGCAGTGCAGACAAAAAGTACATTGGACAGATCGTAAGGCACATTCATATAGTGGTCAGTGAAAGTGCTGTTCTGTTCAGGATCAAGAACCTCCAGAAGGGCACTGGCAGGGTCTCCGCCGTAATCTTTGGCAAGTTTGTCAACCTCATCCAGTACAATGACCGGATTGGAGACACCGCTTCGCTTGATTCCTTCCATGATCCGTCCGGGCATAGCACCGATATAAGTACGTCTGTGGCCACGGATTTCCGCCTCATCACGGATACCACCAAGACTGATCCTTACATATTCTCTTCCGAGAGCCCGTGCAATACTTTGTCCGATACTGGTCTTCCCGGTTCCAGGAGCACCGACAAATAAAAGGATCGAGCCATATTGCTTCCGGTTGAGAGCCATAACGGCGAGTTGCTGGATGATGCGTTCTTTGACTTTTTTCAGACCATAGTGATCTTCATCAAGAATCTGCTCCGCCCGGTCAAGATCGATCGGGGTAAACTGCGGTGCTTTCCAGTCCAGGCTGGTCATAAAGTCAAGGTAATCATACAGAAGACCGTACTCATGGCTGTCCTTGCCTTCCTGCTTCATGCGGTTCAGCACTTTTTCAGCTTCTTTACGGGCTTCGTCATTCATGCCGGATTCTTCAATCTTTTTCTCAAATTTCCGGGTATCGGAAATATTTTCAGGGTGAAGTTCGTCCAGTTCTTTCTGAAGATAACTGATCTGCTTCTTGATGGCTGCCTCGCGATAAAGCTGCTCCTGATCATCTTTCTGAGCTTCCTTTGCTTCGGTGGAAACTTTGGCAACCTCCATAAATTCGTTGATGGCAGCTTCGATCAGCGTACAGCGTTCCCGGCGGGAATCCGTTTCAACAATGGCATATTTTTCTTCGGGGCTGATATTCAGATATTCCGAAAGGGCAGATCCGAGATCATACATATTTTTCCGCTGTAAAATGAAACTTCTTGCCCACATTCCCCACTGGTATCCCTGGACAAATTTCAAAAGTGCGGCACGTAAACGGAGAAATTGAGCCTTCTCTTCTTCTGCCGTATAGTCATCAACCTCTGCACGAATAGATGCGTCTGCGAGAATCTGACCATTTTCCACCTCGACATCTGAAAGATCAACACGTTCCAGCGTGCGGATCTGAACACTGTCATCGTCTCCGAAAGCCTCTACTCTGGCGGAAATGCCGACCGGACAGATATGGTCAGCGTCCAGTTCTTCAGCGTCATCTTCATTTCTTAAGAAAGCAAAAAGCAGCTCACTGCCGACTTCAAGCTGCTCGGATGCATTTTCAGTAAAAAACTCTTTTTTGAAGTGATAGGTGACATCGGGAAGAAATAATATATTATAAATTGGCTGTATTACCATAGTAATTCTCCTTTCATCTGATAGATTATTAGCACTCTTAACTAATGAGTGCCAATATATAGTAGAAACCTAGCATAAAAATGTAAAAATGTCAATAGAGGCAAGGTTGACTTTTAAAATGGTTTCGTCTAAGATGAAAACGATAAAATCTGAAAAGAACGAAATAGAGAAGAACAGAACGGAATAATACGATGAGACAGTTAAGAATAGGAAATGTAACCTTAGAGAATACTTATATTCTGGGGCCAATGGCAGGAGTGAAAGATCTGCCGTTTCGCTTATTGTGTAAAGAGCAGGGAGCAGGTCTTTTGTGCATGGAAATGGTCAGTGCAAAAGCCATTCTCTATAATAATAAGAATACAGAGACGCTTTTGGAGATCCATCCGGATGAACAGCCGGTATCTCTCCAGTTTTTTGGTTCAGATCCTCAGATTATGAGTGAAATGGCAAAGCGGGTCGAGGAAAGACCGTTTGATATTATGGATATTAATATGGGATGTCCTGTACCGAAAGTCGTGAAAAATGGTGAAGGATCGGCATTGATGAAAAATCCAAAGCTGGCACATGAAATTATCAGTGCTATGGTCAAAGCAATCAGGAAACCGGTGACAGTTAAAATAAGAAAAGGCTTTGATGACAACTGCATTAATGCAGTGGAGATGGCGAAGATCGCAGAAGATGCGGGGGCAGCAGCCATTGCAGTCCATGGAAGGACAAGAGAGCAGTATTACAGCGGAAAAGCAGACTGGGAGATTATTCGTCAGGTAAAAGAGGCGGTTTCCATTCCTGTGATTGGAAACGGCGATGTGACCAGCCCGGAGCGTGCAGATGCCATGGTGAAAGAAACCGGCTGTGATGGTGTGATGATCGCCCGGGGAGCCCAGGGAAATCCGTGGATCTTTTCTGAGATGATCGAGCATGAAAGAACAGGGAGGATCCCATCGAGACCGACGAACGAAGAAATCCGGAAAATGATGCTCCGACATGCAAAGCTTCAGCTTCAATATAAAGGAGAATATCTGGGAATCCGGGAAATGAGAAAGCATGTGGCATGGTACACGAAAGGGCTGCCGGGTTCAGCAAAACTGCGGGAAGAGATCAACCGGGTTGAGTCTTATGCAGAACTGGAAGATCTGCTGTACAGACAGCTATAAAACATAGTACAGAATCGGTGATGCGAAAGCAAGAAAACCGAATACAAAGCCGAATACGAAAGCCGAATGCGAAAGCCGAATCTGCTTGACATCAGCAGGCGGTTTGGGTATAATATTGAAATTGCGAAATAGACTTAAATGACAGCATACAGGTGAAAATCAGGTTGTGTACAGTCTGTATAGATGAACAGGTCAGAACAGTATACGGACAAGGTTGAACCTGTAAGTATAGACAGAAAAGAAAGAATCAGAAAGGAAGCGTAACCGATGGCAGAAGCTAAGAAAAGATTACTTACTTACGCAGGCTTAAAAGCACTGGAAGATGAACTGGAGAATCTGAAGGTAGTAAAGAGAAAAGAAGTAGCAGGCAAGATCAAAGAAGCAAGAGAGCAGGGAGATCTTTCCGAGAATGCTGAGTATGATGCAGCAAAGGACGAGCAGAGAGATATCGAGGCCCGTATCGAAGAATTAGAAGCAATTCTGAAAAATGCAGAGGTAGTTGTTGAGGATGAAGTAGATCTGGATAAGATCAATGTCGGATGTACTGTGAAAGTATTTGATATTACTTTTGACGAGGAGATGGAATTTAAAATTGTTGGTTCTACAGAGGCTAACAGTCTGGAAGGAAAGATTTCCAATGAATCTCCGGTAGGTCAGGCACTGATGGGCAAAAAGGTGAACGATGTAGTTGACGTAGAAACCCAGGCAGGAGTGATCCAGTACAAAGTACTTGATATTCAGCGTTCATAATCAGTATAAGATATACCAGCACAGACCTCTTAAATAATTAAGAGGTCTTAGTTCGCTTAAAGGGCAACCTGAAAGCGGCAGAAAGAGATACGTTTTCTGCGTCATTCATCTGAAACGGACTGACGCAGGGCAGACAATATGGAAGGAGAACAGACAGTGGGACAGAATCAGAAGAACACACAGGAACCGGATATGAATCAGTTGAGAAAGGTTCGCCGTGATAAACTCGCAGAACTGCAGCAGAACGGAAGAGATCCGTTCCAGATCACAAAGTTTGATCAGACGCATCATTCACTTGAGGTAAAGGATCTTTATGAGGCACATGAGGCTGAGCTTTTAAAGGATCACCAGGAGCCGAACGTAGAAGGAATGGATGAAGAGCAGGCAAAAGAGGCTCTTAAAAAGGATTACGAAGAGAGAAGAAGCATTATGGATGCAAATCCGATCCATGTAGCAATCGCAGGACGTATGATGTTCAAGAGAGTTATGGGTAAAGCTTCTTTCTGTAACATTCAGGATCTTCAGGGAAGTATCCAGGTATATGTTGCAAGAGATGCGATCGGAACAGAATCTTATGCAGATTTCAAACGTTCTGACATCGGTGATATTTTCGGATTAGAAGGATTTGCATTCAGAACAAGAACCGGAGAGATCTCTATCCATGCAGAGAAGATGACACTTCTTTCCAAGAGCTTACAGATCCTTCCGGAGAAGTTCCACGGATTAACAGATACAGATACACGTTACCGTCAGAGATATGTAGACCTGATCATGAATCCAGAGTCAAAAGAGACATTTATCAAACGTTCTAAGATCCTCAAAGAGATCCGTAACTTCTTAGACGGACGTGGATTCATGGAAGTAGAGACTCCAATGCTGGTAAGCAACGCAGGTGGAGCAGCTGCAAGACCATTTGAGACACATTACAATGCTCTGAACGAAGATGTAAAACTTCGTATTTCTCTGGAATTATATCTGAAGAGACTGATCGTCGGAGGACTTGAGCGAGTATACGAGATCGGACGAGTATTCCGTAACGAAGGTGTAGACACACGTCACAACCCGGAATTTACACTGATGGAATTATACCAGGCATATACAGACTATGAAGGAATGATGGAACTGACAGAGAGCATGTTCCGTTACCTTGCAGAAAAGGTATGTGGAAGTGCAATGATCAGCTACAACGGAACAGTCATCGATATGGCAAAACCATTCGAAAGAATTTCTATGATTGATGCTGTTAAGAAGTATGCAGGTGTTGATTTTGCAGAAGTTAAGACAGACGAAGAAGCTAAAGCATTAGCAGATGAGCATCATGTAGAATATGAAGAACGTCACAAGAAGGGTGACATCCTGAACCTCTTCTTTGATGAGTTCTGTGAAGAGAAGATGATCCAGCCTACATTTGTAACAGATCATCCAATCGAGATTTCACCACTGACAAAGAAGAATCCGGAAGACCCGAATTATGTAGAGCGTTTTGAGTTATATGTATACGGTCGTGAGATGTGTAACGCATACTCAGAGTTAAATGACCCAATCGACCAGAGAGAGCGTTTCGCAGCACAGGAAGAAGCATTTGCAGCAGGTGATGAAGAAGCCAACCACACAGATGAAGACTTCCTGAACGCACTGGAAATCGGTATGCCACCAACAGGTGGAATCGGATACGGAATCGACAGACTGGTAATGTTACTGACAGATGCACAGGCTATTCGTGATGTGTTATTATTCCCGACAATGAAGTCCTTAGATGGTGTAAATAAGAAAAATGATGTAAATAATACAGCTTCTGAAGCACCTGAAAAAAATGTAAAAACTGAGTCTGAAAAGATTGATTTTTCTAAGGTAAAGGTAGAGCCTTTATTTGAGGAATTTGT
>OOCZ01002380.1_pt1 | contig 10310 bp, 7 predicted proteins | sample 1671631 | NCBI WGS metagenome assembly OOCZ01 (sample SAMN06348176, study PRJEB24527) | human gut metagenome | reverse complement strand
AATATGTCTTGGGAATTGAGTATTTACGCCAGACACAGCCACTTTCCGCCATTGCATCCCATTTCTTAAAACCTGCTTGAAATCTGCTTTCCTTTACCTGAAAATCATTGCAATGAGAAAAATTCAGTAGTCAGTAAAAACAGATTTTAGTATGGATATAGTAGCAATCGAAAGCAAAACGTTCGAGCAGATGAAAGGGCGTTTTGAAGATTTTATCCGACAGATAAAGAATCTATGCGGAGATAATCAGGACAAAGAAAAATGGTTAGAGAATAATGATGTTTGTAGTTTTCTGCAAATATCACCGAGAACATTACAGTCATATAGAGATAACGGCATACTGCCTTATTCGCAGATTGGACGTAAATGTTATTACCGGGTATCGGATATTGAGAATTTAATCAGTCAGTCACAAAGAAGCAAAGAGCAAAAATGAAAACAGAAAATATCAACTTAGATAGGTTGGTCGGCAATTGGGAAAGCATAAACCTGAATCCGACAGTTATCATATACCGAAGCGGAGAAAGCTATTCACTTAGTGTTATCCACATGAACGAAACGAGCAAACAGGCAAGTCTTGCTACCTACGAGATATAGGAAGATGAAGAAGGATTTTTTATTAACTACAATCTGAAACGGACGGCTATCAGCCATAATATTAAACTGGATATATTAACCATTTCCGTATTGGGCGACTATATGCGGAACTAAAAAGGACACAATAATGGAAATATTAGACAAGAAATTAGCGGACATAGCTTCTTTCTTCACGGAATTGGGCGAACTACTGGATACCATACAGTAAGCCCTTAAAAACCGTACTCCGCACCTGAACGGTGAAAAATTCCTATCTAACCGTGATGTTTGCCGGATACTTCATATTTCATCTCGAACCTTACAGGACTGGCGGGATACAAGCAAAATTCCGTTTATTCAGATTAAGGGGAAGATTTTGTATAAGGAATCGAGATTTTGAAGTGGTTAGAACAGAGTCGCTAATGGTAATTCGTTTTAAATGAATATTTTAAGAAATGCTTAAGAAATGATCTCTAAGTCTTTTTTTATATGTACTTTTGCAATCGAAAGAGGCAATAAGGTTAATTAATGGAACAGAACAAGGTACAGGCCACTACGGGGATCACTTTCCGTATACTGGTCGCTTTGAGCATATGTCACTGCTTGAATGACACATTACAGTCCGTTATCTCGGCTGTTTATCCACTATTTAAGGAAGATTTAGGGTTGAGCTTTGCCCAGATCGGGTTGATAACGCTTGTCTACCAGTCGGCTGCATCCGTATGTCAGCCGTTGACTGGACTTTTTTTTGACAAATGGCCCTCGGCATGGTCGTTGCCGACAGGGATGAGTTTTACGCTTGTGGGGTTGTTGAGCTTGGCTTTTGCCAATACGCTGCCATTAGTCCTTTGTTCGGTGGCATTGGTAGGGATCGGCTCGTCGGTCTTCCATCCGGAGGCCTCCCGGTTGACTTCACTCGCATCGGGTGGAAAGCGAGGATTGGCGCAATCGTTGTTTCAGGTCGGAGGAAACTTGGGAGGATCGTTGGGACCGTTGCTTGCAGCCGTTTTTGTCGCCCCCTACGGGCGGAGGCATATTGCCTTGTTTACGATCCTGGCTTTTACTGCAATTATGGTGATGATCCCTGTTGGGCATTGGTATAAAAGTTTCCTGCTCCGGTTGAGGAAAGCGGAAGGAGAAACGCTTAAGACGAGTGTCAGCAGACCACTCCCGATGGGAAAGACCGTATTCTCGATAGCGATCCTGTTGATCCTAATCTTCTCCAAATATATTTATATGGCGAGTTTGAATAGCTATTACACCTTTTACCTGATTCATAAGTTCGGGGTCAGTGTGCAAGCTTCTCAACTTTATCTCTTTGTTTTCCTGATTGCGACGGCAATCGGAACGCTGTTAGGCGGACCGATCGGTGACCGGGTAGGACGGAAGTACGTGATCTGGGCTTCTATCTTAGGTGCAGCCCCGTTTACACTAATCATGCCTCATGTGGAAAACCTATATCTGACGACGGTTCTCAGCTTCTGTGTCGGCTTGACCTTGTCGTCGGCTTTCCCGGCTATTCTAGTGTATGCACAGGAATTACTACCGTATAAATTAGGTCTGATCTCCGGTCTTTTTTTCGGTTTTGCCTTTGGGGTAGCGGGGATTGCATCGGCTGTGTTGGGGAATATGGCTGATCGGTATGGCATAGAGGCGGTTTATAACGTATGTGGCTATATGCCCCTTATCGGATTGGTCACGTGGTTCTTGCCTGACCTTAAGAAGAAACGGTAGTAGCTGGGGAACAATAAAGGCGATCGCCTTGTTATAAGTCATAAATTTCGCACAAACTAAATTTAGACACATTTATGATTTGTAACTTTACTCACTTCAGCATCGCCCTGCTGTGGTTTCTTCCTGTCTTTTCCTCTGCCCAGACAGAGCCGATGGATTTGTCGCTGGAGCAATCTCTTACGCTCTTGCGAAGCGAGAACAAAAGCCTCAGGATTGCCGGGAAGGAAGTGGAGCTGGCGAAGAATGAACACCAGAAGCTCAATGCTTTTTGGTATCCCACTATCAGTGCTGCGGGAGCTTATGTGCATATGTCGAACCCGATCGAGGTACGCCAATCCCTGAACCAGTTCACCGATCCGGCGAAAGAATATGTCCATTCCATCCTGCCCAACGACCAGTTTATCTCATCACTTCTCGATAAGATTGGACAAAACACATTGACGTTGCCGCTCATCTCGCAAAATATCACGTCGATCGATGCAAACTTGACCTGGCCCATTTTTACTGGCGGCAAGCGCATCTATGCTGGCAAGATCGGCAAGAAACTTGTCTCCGTTGCCGAAGTCAACCGCGAACAGGTAAGCGCGAACCAACAGGCTTTGCTGATCGAAAGTTATTTTGGCTTACGTCTCGGCCAGCGGGTTGTCGAGGTCAAGACGGAAACTTACAACTCCCTGAAAATCCATTATGACCAGGCTTTGAAGTTAGAGCAACAAGGGATGATCAACCGGGCTGAGCGTCTTGTAGCCCAGGTAAGCATGGAAGAGGCGAAGCGCGAACTCGAATCCGCCCGGAAAGACCTCGAAGTCGCCAGTCAGGCACTCAAGAGCCTGATCAACATAGGAGAAGAACAGGTGATCCGCACGACGACTTCCCTTTTTATCAACGAGAATATCCCCTCGGCCAACTATTTCAAGGAGATGATCCCTTTTAACAATTACTTGGTCAACCAACTGAAGCTACAGGAAAATATCGCCGGCGACCAGTTGAAGATCGGTCGTTCAGGTTATCTCCCTAATATCGCCCTGATCGGCAAGCAGACTCTCTATGCGGATGGAGTTGACAAATATCTCATGCCACGCACGATGATCGGGGTTGGCTTTACCTGGAACATTTTCGACGGACTCGACCGGGAAAAACGTATCCGGCAGGCGCGTCTGACCAGTCAGTCGCTAGCCATCGGGAAAGAGAAAGCCGTGATCGATTTGCAGGTAGGAGTCGATAAGTTCTACTCCCAGATGCAGAATGCGATGGATAATGTCAAAGCGTTAAATACTACGCTTGAGATGAGCAACGAACTGGTTCGTATCCGCGAGAAATCCTTCAAGGAAGGAATGGCAACCTCGTCGGATGTGGTAGACGCTGAGGTGGTGCTCTCGAAGGTGAAGACCGCCTTCTTGCTCGCCTACTACCAATACGATGTGGCGCTTGCCAATCTCCTGTCCATTTGTGGTATTCCCGAAGCTTTCCACCAATACCGGATGGACGGTAAAACAGAGATCTTATAAACATAAAACCGTATAATCATGGACAAATCGAAGAAATATCTGGCGATCTCCTTTATAGTAGTGCTGATTGCCGTAATCATCCTGTCTTTCGTGGGTATGTTCTTGTTGAAGGATAAACCTGTGATCTTGCAGGGACAAATCGAAGCAACCGAGATACGTATCTCCGGAAAACTGCCTGGCCGTATCGATACATTCCTAGTAAAGGTTGTCATCAACAGCCCTGAAGCGCTTGCCAAATACCAGCAAGTGAACGCTCTCGAAAGTATCGCCCGTTTCCAAAACCAGAAGGTAGACGGGGGAACGCGCAAGCAGATCATTGCCACTGTCCAGCAGCTCTGGAACAAATCGAAGTCGGACCTCGAACTGGCAAAGACCACCTACAACCGTATTGAAGTCCTGTATAGGGACAGCGTTGTTTCTTCGCAACGGCGGGACGAAGTGAAAGCTTTATATGATGCTGCCGTAGCTGGTGAACGGGCGGCCTGGAACCAATACCAGATGGCGCTCGACGGCGCCCAAATACAGGATAGAGAGAGTGCCCGCTCTTTGGTGAACGCAGCTAAAGGCACGGTCGAAGAGGTTGCAGCCCTCTTGCAGGATGCCCGCTTGACAGCCCCGGAATCCGGCCAGATATCGACAATCTTCCCAAAAAGGGGAGAGCTGGTAGGAGCAGGGATGCCTATCATGAACTTGATCGTGCTTGACGACGTGCATATCGTGCTGAATGTCCGTGAAGACTGCCTGCCGTTCTTTCCGATGGGAGGGACGTTTGTTGCCGATATCCCGGCTATTGACAAGAAGAACATCGAATTCAAGATCAATTATGTCAGCCCCTTAGGTAGTTTTGCTACTTGGAAATCGACTAAGCAGACGGGCAGCTACGATCTTCGTACGTTCGAGGTACATGCTCTGCCTGTAAGAAAGGTGGAAGGGTTGCGCCCCGGAATGTCGGTATTGGTTGAATTGACAATGGATAATTGATAATGAACAATTTTAAGAATAGTGTGATGAATTGTCAATTTGTTCGGGTTTTTCGAAGAGAACTTGTACGGATGGTCTCGAGACGTCTCTATTTCGGGGTGTGCGTCGTGCTGCCGCTGTTCTGTATCTTCTTCATGTCCACGATCTTCGGAAACGGACAGATGGAGAACATACCCGTCGGTGTCGTCGATGAAGACAATACCTCCATGTCGAGGGAAGTCGTGCGGACTGTCGAAGCCGTTCCCACTTTCAAGGTTACACACCGCTATGTCGACGAGACGGCAGCCCGGCGTGCTATCCAATCGAAAGAGATATACGGCTACCTCGTGATCCCCACCGGCTTCACGGCTGATGCCATAGCCGGACGGCAGGCGACGCTTGCCTACTACTACCACTATGCTCTTCTGAGCGTAGGCGGTGAGGTGCGCGGCGCTTTCGAAGCCGTCCTCCGTCAACTTTCGATGGCTCCGGTCGTAATGCAAGCCACCGCCTTGGGTATCGGGGAGGAGCGGGTTGCCACCTTTCTGCTCCCCGTCAAGGCGAGCAGTCATCCTCTGTTCAATCCCGATCTGGACTATTCGGTCTACTTGAGCAATCCTTTCTTCTTTATCCTTTTCCAGGTCATTATCCTGCTGACAACGGTCTATGTTATTGGTGGTGAGGTCAAGTTCGGGACAGGGGCGGAGTGGCTCTCAACAGCAGGCGGCAATATCATGACGGCGGTAGTGGGAAAGCTGTTGCCCTATACCGTTATCTTTAGCCTGATGAGCATATTGGCGAACTACGTCATGTTCGGCCTTATGCACATACCGTTCTCATGTGGTTTCTGGCCGCTCAACCTAACGGCGATCTTGTTTGTCGTCTCGACACAAGCGTTGGCGGTCTTCATCTTTTCCGTTTTTCCCGTGCTTAGTATCATTATCAGTATCGTGTCGATGGTCGGTTCGCTCGGTGCAACGCTGTCAGGGGTGACTTTTCCCGTGCCCTCGATGTACGCTCCGGTGCATTATGCCTCCTACTTGTTCCCTGTTCGCCACTTCACTGAGATATACCAGAACTTGCTTTATGGGGATTACGGCTTTGCTTGGACTTGGATGAATTACGTTGCGCTGCTCTGCTTCCTTCTTCCTGCGCTGCTGATGTTGCCTCGTCTGAAGAAAGCGATTGTGAACGAAGAGATGTGGAGGCATCTCGTCTCTTAAAAAAGAAATATGAATATGAAGGTAATATCTGTTATACACGATGAGTTCAAGACGATTGCCGGCAGCTATGCCATCCTGCTTGTACTGATGGGCGGCATCTTTGTTTACGGCTTGCTCTACAATTATATGTACGCTCCCGACTTGGTCCGTAAAGTTCCGGTTGCCGTTGTCGATCATTCTCATAGTGAACTGAGCCGCCACTATGTCCGCCTGCTTGACGCTACCCCGCAGGTCAATGTCGTGACTACGGCTACCGGTTATCCGGAAGCCCAGGATATGATGAAGTCGGGCAGGGTGGCTGGTATTCTCTATCTGCCGGATGACTTCGAAGATCGTGTTGCCCGTGGTGAAGAGTCTGTTTTCATCATGTACGAGACGACAAGTGCTTTCCTTTACTACCTTGCCATGCAGGAAGCTTCGGCCGCTTCCATGTTGGCGCTGAACGATGACTACCGGCCGGAGATGTTGGTATTCCTGCCTAAGGAGGCTACCACGAAGCTAGCCTCTGCCCAGGCAGTCGAGGTGGTCGGAACTGCCCTCTACAACCCGACTGAGGGTTATGGAACTTACCTGATTCCTTCGGTTCTGGTCGTGATCATCTTCCAGACGTTGATGATGGTGATCGCTATGATTAGTGGCGACGAACGGCATAGCGGCTTGATTGTCCGTTTTGCCGGCAATCCTGTGAACCTCTCTTTGGAACGGATGGCGCAGGTTGTGATTGGCAAGACATTTGTCTATGGTATGTTGTATGCGGTTTTCGCTTTGTTCCTATTAGGGTTGATCCCCTTGATGTTCGGCCTCCCAGATATCGGCAACCCGCTATATGTCATTATGCTGATGATTCCTTTCTTGTTGGCGACTAGTTTTTTCGGGCTTACGGCGTCCCTGTTCTTTACGGACTCCGATGCGCCGCTTCTGATGATCGCCTTCTTCTCTGTCGGCCTCATCTTTCTTTCCGGTGTCTCATACCCGATGGAACTGATGCCTTGGTATTGGAAATTGGTGCATTATCTCATCCCGGCAGCCCCGGCGACAATGGCCTATGTCAAGCTGAACTCGATGGGGGCTTCGATGAGCGAGATACAACCCGAATATATTACCTTGTGGGTACAGTGCATATTTTATTTTGTGACGGCATGTTTGGTTTATAGGTATAATATCCGGAAAGCGGTGGCAAAAGGTACTTCTCTGGTAATAACCGATGACTTTTCATCCCATAAGTCATAGCTTTTGCTGGTGTAACTGATAGCTTTTGTTGTCACCTTTTGCTTGTACCTTTTGTTTCATAAAGGTTTAAGAGATGAAGATAAGCTCATGTCCTCCTTCACTCTTACGGATTACCTTCACCTTCCATAAGCCTTGTTAAACAAAGCATATGATTAAAAGGTGAATGGTAAACCATAAAGTTGTCGAAAACATTTATTCAAAAGTAGTCGTGAGTCGTTTTATTAGGTTTCCTGTCCCTTGGAAGATAGCCTAAAGGTGAAAAAATATAGCCTATGACCTATACGAGGACAGGCTATAGGGAGATGATAAAAAGGGTATAGGCTTTTCGGAAATAGCCTATACCCTTTTGAGAATGCTGCCGACAGTTTGTTTTATGAAAAACAAAATATAACACCCGTAAAGCATAGTGTTATCTTTATGAGTTAGGGTAGTTAATGCATAGCGTTATGATCTGCCAAGTCTCTCTTGGTGTAAAGTTATTCTTCAATTTCCATCTCATCCAACAAATATCCCGCTCCGGCATATTTGTCCATGATGAAGAGAACGTAGCGGATGTCGACAATGATACTGCGTTGGTAATCGGGGAGATATTGGATGTCGCCGCCGACTCCTTCCCAATTGCGGTCGAAATTGATACCGATCAGTTCACCGTCTGCATTCATCACAGGGCTACCGGAGTTCCCACCGGTCGAATGGGTGGTTGTACTGAAGGCAACTGGCATTTTTCCGTCGGAAGTTTTGTAGCGTCCGAAATCTTTGGCAGCATACAGTTCTTTCAAGCGGGTTGGTACTACGAATTCCCAGTTGGTGGAATCTTCTTTTTCCATCACTCCGTCCAGTGTTGTCTGATGGCCATAGTAGTCGCAGTCGCGCGGGCTGTACCCTTTTACCTGTCCGTAGGTGAGGCGCAGGGTAAAGTTGGCGTCGGGAAAATTGGCACGATCGCCGTACATGGCCAGCAAACCTTTTACATAACTACGGTGAGCCATTGCATACCCATCTTCAAATTCTTTTAACGCATTCTTCAGATTGACTTCTTCTGCACGGACAGACTTGGCAAAAAGAATCATCGGGTCGTTTTCCAGTGCTTTGACAGACGGACGAGAGAGGAATTTATTGAAATTATCCTCACTGCCGAAGATGGATTTCTCGAACAGATAGTCGACGAATCGGTCTGTGTCTCCTTTGAACTTCTTGTCGATTAATTCGAAATAGGTCGGTTGTGCTTTCGGATCGACTTGGCTGCGGTACTCTTTCAGCATCACTTTGGCGATTTTCTTATCTACGTCGGCCGAGTAATTGCTGTTGGCAAATCCATGATAAGCCCGTTCCAACAGCCGGAGTTGTTCCTGTCTGGCTTTTTTGTCTTTCCCTTTCAAGGCTTCTATGACCATATCCATTTGGGTTGGCACACTTGTAAATTCAATTCCTCGCAGGATCGCTTCATCCAACATCCAACTGCGGAAACGTAGGTCTTTACGGTCCGATACGATCTGTTCGATCGCCATCAGGGCATCGGGGTAGCTCGGTTCGCACATTTTGTTGGACCAGGCAATCAGTTTGTCCTGTTCCTCCTTTTTCATTTGTTCGAAATTACGTTTTTTTATGGCCCAGTTGCTACCGATCGCATTTTTGTAAGCATTCGTTGAGCCTGCATATTTGCTGGCATACTGAATCCGGACAGCTGGATCTTTCAACATCTCGTCCAACATAACTTTCTGGCGCAAGTCACGGATGTGGATACGGATCGTGTTGTCAATATCACGGCGTTCCGCCACTTCCCAGGAAGTATAATATTTATTGGTACGGCCGGGAAATCCCATCATCATGGCATAGTCATTTTCCTGGACGCCTTTCAATGAGATCTTGAACCAGCGTTTCGGACGAAGCGGGACATTCTTGTCAGAGTAAGGAGCCGGATTGCCGTTCGCATCGGCATAGACACGGAAAACGGAGAAGTCGCCTGTATGGCGCGGCCACATCCAATTGTCGGTATCTGCGCCGAACTTTCCGATCGATGAGGGAGGAGCTCCTACCAGGCGGATATCGGAATAGATTTTCTTTGTGAACATGAAATACTGGTTGCCGCCATAGAACGCCTTTATCTCAACTTCTGTGCCTGGATTGTCCTGCAGGAACTTTTCTCCGACTTTTGCTTTTGCCAGTCCGTTCAGAAATTTCGGAGATAGGAAGTTCATGCTGTTAGGATCGGTATCTTTTTTCAGTTCCTTTTTCACATAGTCGGTCACGTCTTCTATTTTATCGATGAAAGTGACGGTCATGCCGGGGTTCGGAAGTTCCTGATCGCGCGACATGGCCCAGAAGCCGTCTGTCAGGTAGTCATGTTCCAGCGTGCTGTGGCGCTGGATGCAACCGTAGCCGCAATGATGGTTGGTCAGGAGCAATCCTTCCGGCGAATCGATCGAAAATCCCGCATGGAATCGTCCATGCGGGATTTTCATATCCAAAAGACAACCGCTGTCCGGCAAACGGCACTCCTGCCCTTGCGGACGTTCCGTCGCCGATTGCCGCCCCGAATCGCAACGCAGACCGTCGGGGTATCCGTAAAACCGTCCGTTACCAAACGTCACCGCCGGTTTTACGCCCTCTCCGGCCCCGTGCAGGCACCGTCCGCCGCTCAGAACTGCAACTTCACGCCGGCGGTAAAGCCCACGCCGTAATCGCGGTAATAGGCCCAGTCGTAGAGCTTCGCATCGCAGAGGTTGCGCCCCTCGGCGAAGAGCGTCACTTTGCGCGAAAGGAACCAGTTGAACCGCGCCGCAAGGTCGACCGTGACGGGGACTTTGAAATCGTAGAGGCCGATAACGCGACGACCGAGGTTCAACCCTGAATCCGAATCCGGCTCCGAGGGTTTCTCGTTGACGGATGTATAAGTCGTCCAATGGCGCACGCTCTGCATCTGCGCCTCCACCTCCAACGACACCTTACGTGCACGATACTCGCCGCGCAGACGCGCCGTCAGTTGCGGACGACCGTATGCCAGCGTATAGGGCTGATTATTATTGTAGTAGACATCCTCCGCCCCCTTGAACGAATGCATATGCAGCTCACCGTCGAA
>OOCZ01002376.1_pt1 | contig 10315 bp, 11 predicted proteins | sample 1671631 | NCBI WGS metagenome assembly OOCZ01 (sample SAMN06348176, study PRJEB24527) | human gut metagenome | reverse complement strand
TGCGCCCCATCCCGCTCCTAAAATGTGCAAAGGGCTGCAGGTCTCCCTGCAGCCACCATGCCATATTCATTTCCTCCGCAGAATGCAGCCGTTATTTATAGCGCACAAGCTCCTTCAGCTCCTCCAGTTCGTGTGTATTGTAATACTGGGGAGAAAGCAGCTCGGCACCGTCCGGAGTTGCAAGCCAAGTATTTCCAAAAAGAAAGCCGTCTTTATCGCTAAGGACGCTGGGGTGTAGGGTCAGTACCATGTTGGGGACGATCTCCATCTCATTCATATTGCCAATGTCCACTCCGTCACCCAAATCATGCCCCATACCATGACCGCTCCATACACCGGTCTTGCAGCCGTTTTGGGCCACTACCTTTTCCACGGCCTTGGCTACATCTGCCACGGTGTTGCCTATCTTCATCGCTTCCGCGCCGGCAGCCTCTGCTTCCTTTATTACTTCCAGAATGTGCCGTACCTCTGGCTGGCAGCCCTTGCTGAAAAAGATTGGCCGCAGCACCTGTGTCCAGTAGCCAAAGGGCCCTGCAACCTCCGCCGAATAAACGGTAGCGGTATCCCGCTCCATTCGGTAGTCAGTTGGACGGCAGATAAAAGAATGCGGATGTTGAGAGCGCACCAGCACCAAAGAATCCTCCGCGCCATGTGCCCTCAGGTAGCCTTCCCCAGCGCCTACCATCTGGCGTTCAGTAGCACCTACCTCTATCATCTTCACCACATGCTCAAAAGACTCCACCGCGATGCGGGTGGCCTCTCGGGTCAGCTCCACCTCAAATTCGGATTTCGGCTGACGAGCCTTGGTGTAGGCATCGGTAATATCCACAATCTCAGCACCGGCATCCAATATTGCCTGCTGGATCGGCACCGGCAGCTCGGCGGTCGCGTACATTCCCACTCGGGGCTTCGTCAGCCCCAACTCGCGGATCCAACCACACACCGTTTCCACCATTGGGCCGCAGTAAATATTCTCATCCGGCAGCCAACTCAAACGGCGGGCATGGAACTGCTGTCCTACAGTGGGGATAATCAGCCGAGGCATCTCACCCGGCTTCATAAAAACAAAATCACGGCGAGTCGTTAACTGATAGCCTGAAACATACTTAGTCGCTACCTGGTAGGCCTGCTGGGCAGTCGATGTCAGTACCAGCGCGTCCACCCTAGTATCCTCTATCAGTTTATCCAGCAGCGCCACTCGTCTATCCCGTTCTGCTACATATTTCGCGTCTGTAATCATTTGTTTTTCCTCTCGTTTGTTATTTGACCAACTCTTTTAGATCCTCCCAATAGGGGGACTCCCTGTACTTATCGGTTAGGCAGCGAGCTCCACCCTCAGTGGACACATAAGTATCTGCGTACAGCACTCCCTCTCCGTTTTTATCCAGCAAACTGGGATGGAAGGTCAGAATCATATTTGGTACGATCTCCATCTTATTGGATTCTCCAATATTATACCCATCGCCCAAATCAATTCCCATGGAGTGCCCTGCCCATACGCCCTTGGAAAGTCCATACTTTCGCGCTACCCTGTTGATGGCTTCATCTACATCGCAGATGAGGTTGCCGGGGCGGAATTTCTCCACACCGGCCTGGATTGCCTCCTTCACCTGGCACAGCACCTCGTAGGCCTCACGGTGGCTCCCTCTGGAAAGGAAGATAGGCCGGATGATCTGCGTCCAGTAGCCGTACACTCCGGCAATCTCCACTGAAAACACAAACAGATCGTCCTTTTCAATGCGGCGGAAGGTTGGACGGTTAATAAAGGCATGGGGGTACTCTCCTCGGGAAAGGATCAGCAGATCCTCGGCACCGTGAGCTCGCAGATAGCCCTCAGCATAGCCGATGACCTCCTTTTCGGTCACGCCGGGCCGGATATATTTCACAACTTCCTCAAAGGCCGCGATCGCCAGGTCGGAAGCCTCCTGAATCAGCTGCAATTCATAGGGGGCTTTGGGTGCCTTAGCCACTACAAAAGCCTCGGTAATGTCCACAATCTCCGCCCCGGTTTCGTAAAGCGCATCCGTAAAGAACTTGGGATACTCCCCCAGTGATGGAACACCCACCCGGGGATGCTCCCCGGGCAGCGCCTCTATCCTGCGGCAGATTTCGCCCACCATATCCGGTGTGATAACCACATGGTCCGCGTCCAGAAAGGTCTTCAGTCGGGCATGGAAGCCAGCATCGGCACGCCCCAGCAGGGCAATGGGCTGTTCCCCCCGCACCATCATGGAAAACATATGCCCGCAGGGGGTCACCAGGTCGGTCATGTATTTCACATCCGCCTGATACGCCATCGCGCCGTTTCCATGGCACACCATCACAGCTAGGTCGTTTTCCTCCATCAGCCCGTTTAGGACCGCCATCCGGCGTTCCCGTTCCGCTATATGCATTTCCCTTGTGCGCTCCATATAGGCCTACCCCCTTTATAGCGACATTCCCAGCAGCGAAGGCAGGAATGTAATAATTCCTGGAATAAACACCATGGCTATCAGCACCGCAAGGCAAAGCCCGACCAGAATAAAGGCATGCTTTGTCATACAGTCGAAAGGCACCTTGGCAATACCGGCTGCCACAAACAGGTTAACGCCAAAGGGCGGGGTGACCATGCCAAGCGAAACGCAGATGATCATAATAATACCCAGCGTAATGGGACTTACATTAAAGGAGCGCATCACCGGCACCAGGATTGGTGTCAGTACGATCATGGCGGCGTTAACAGACATAAAGCAGCCAATGATGGTCAGCAAAATGATCAGTGCAATCAAAATACCAGCAGCGCTGCTGAAGATCCCCAGGAACCAGTCGCTCAGCATCTTGGGCACACGGTTGGTGGTAATGATCCAGTTAAAGCCGTCGGCCAGTGCTGCGATCAGCAAGGCAGAAGCGGCGGTAATGCCGGATTCTATAAACATCTTTACAATGTCCTTGAACTTGATTTCTTTATATACCAGCACGCCCAGGATCAAACCGTAAATGACCGCAATGCCGGAAGCCTGTGTGGGGGTAAAAATACCGGAATAAATACCGCCTAGAATGATGACGGGCATGGCAATGGCAGGCAAACCGTCCGCAAAGACCTTCACCTTATCCTTAAAGGTAGGCGCATCCACAGGGGCAGGCTTGTAGCCGTTCCTGCGGGCAATGATATAGGCATAGATCATCATAGCAAGCCCCAAAATGATACCAGGAACGATACCAGCACAGAACATGGTGCCCACTGAACACCCAGCCAGCGTGGCGTAAATGACCATGGGGATACTGGGCGGAATGATAATACCTAGGCCGCCCGCAGAGCCCATCAAAGCGCCAGCGAAGCCTACATCATAGCCGTCATTCACCATAGCAGGAATCATAAAGACACCCAAAGCCGCCACGGTAGCAGGGCCGGAGCCGGAAATGGCTGCAAAAATCATGGCGGCCAACACAGCCACAATGGCCAGGCCGCCACGGATGCGGCCGACAAACAGCCGGCAGAAATTGATCAGTCGGCGTGAAATACCACCCATGTTCATAATGCTACCCGCCAGCATAAAGAATGGGACTGCCAGCAGCGAAAGATTACTGGTGGAATCGTAGCACTGCTGCGCCGTCAGCATCAGCGAGGAAGCGCCATGGGTCAAATTGGTCACAATGGACGCAAAGGACATGGAAAACGCAATGGGCGTTCCCAGGAACATCGTCACCAGGAACAAAGCCAACAGCATGATTAACATTACGCAGCAACCTCCTCTTCATCCTTCTTTGTAAAGTCATGGTAGATTGTAAACAAAATACGGATCAGCACCAGGGCAAAGCAAACCGGCACAGCCAGCTCACCCACGGCGGTGGGCCACCGGGTAATGGAATACACCGACCCCAGTCTTATTTGCATGGAAACCAGCGCAATGCCGGAGGCCACCACATATCCGCTTACAAAAATGCAGATCAAATCGGTAAACAGCACAACCCATTTGGCTATCTTTTTCGGCATCTTTCTCACCAGGAACTCCACCCCCAGGTGGCTTCTGGTTCCTGCCGCTACCGAAGCGCCGGAAAGAATGCACCACACCAGCATAATGCGGTTCACCTCAGTGGTCCACATCAGGTTGGCGTGCAGCACCTTTGCGTCCAGTACTTCTATTGCCGTAACGATAAGCATAACAGTGATGGAGCCAAACAGCACAATTTTCTCCAGCATCCCTATTCCCTTATCCATGGCATCTATTATTTTTTTCATCAAAAACACCTCTGCTGTCTATAAGAATAACTGCCCGCGCACACCGTTTCGGGCGGCGGGCAGTTACCGTCTTTCAGTTATTCATGTTTTATCTCGTCAGGATATCAGTCCCAGGTTACTCCCACAGCGTCCATCCAGGTCTTCAGCACATCGGCACCGATGGTGGCCTCCATTGCCTTCCATACAGGCTTAGCCGCCTTCTGGAATTCCAGCCACTGCTTATCGGTCAGGGTGTTCACCTTCATTCCCTTTTCATTCACCAGGAAATCATAAGCAGCGTCATTCACCTCGGGCGCCAGCTCCTTGATATCTTTGGAAACCTCCACGGCGCATTCCTTCAGAATATCCTGCTGCTCAGTGGTCAGCTTATCCCAAAAATTTGCGTTGACCGCAAACAGCGAGAAGGACCAGATATGGTTGGTAATAGAAAGATACTCCTGCACCTCATAAAAAGCCTGGTTCTTAATGGTGTCCAAGGGATTCTCCTGGCCGTCTACCGTACCGTTCTGCAGGGACATATAGAGTTCGGCCATCGACATGGGGACAGCGGAGGCCTTAAATTCCTTCATCCAGGTCACCAAAGTGGGAACATCCAGTACGCGAAAGTTCAGACCCTCCATATCGGCAGGGGCCTGGATGGGGTGCTTACTGTTGGTAAACGCTCTCATTGCAATAGGCAGATAGGCCAGGCCCACAACATTATTGCTGTCACGCAGCTTATCCAGCATCATTTGACCGGCTTCACCCTGACAGGCGGCATAGGCGCTGTCGCTGTCGCGGAAGAAGAAGGGCTGATAGAACAACTGCCAAGCATCGGTATTGGGAGGGGGAACGATTGCCATATCAATGTCGCCGGACTGCAGCAGCTTAAAGGTGGTCTGGCTGTTGCGGCCGGAAAGCTCACCATTGCTGTAAATGTCAATCTCAATCGTACCACCGCTCTTCTCCGCCACCAGCTTTGCGAAGTTTTCCATGCCGATGGAGTTTGCTGTTTCGGGGGAATAGTCGTGTGCCAAGCGAATCTTAGTTACCTCTTTCTCAGCGTCACCCTGCTTGTTGGCATCGTTGCCACAGGCCGCCATGGAAAGCACCATAACCAAGGCAAGTACAAATGCTAAAACCTTTTTCATGTTTACCTCCTACATCAATTTCATTTTTTGCTCTTTTTCCGAGGACTTTTGTCCTTGTTTGTAATTATACATAAAATGAATCTCGATGTGAAACGACTCTTTGTTGTATTGTTAGTATAAAAATGTTATAATAACAAAAAGTCGCCCACCGTAATGCGTATTTTAACTAACCAAATGCTCAGAATCCGTTAATATTCACCATGCTTTTCTTCAATCTGTTCAAAAACAGGAGGTCATTTTTGTGAACATCCACAGCCTTCAGTACTTCTGCAGCGTGGCAAAGCACCTCAATTTTTCCAAAGCGGCCGAAGAATGCCATATTGCCCAAACCGCCATGAGCCGCACTGGGATTTCGTCTCTTTGATCGTACCCGTCACCATGTAGAGCTGACCCCTGCCGGTGCCTACTTTCTTAAGGAAGCCGCCCAAATCGTGGAACAGTATAATTTCTCTCTCCAGTCCGGCCGGGAGATCTCCCGTTCCTCCTCCACCCGGCTAGATATCGGCTTTGGCGGCTATGATATGAATTTTGCCAGGTTTTATGTCAGCCGCTTTATGCGTCTCCACCCGGAGTGTTCCATCGTTCTGCGGGAATACCACTACGATAAGATCTTTGGCAGTCTGCTTTCCCGCACCTGCGATGTTATCTTTACCGCGCAAACCCGCATTGAAGATGAGGCCGCTGTACGGCAGGTGCTGGTCTCGCACTCTAACTATATTGTCGGTGTCGGCCTCTGTCACCCTCTCAGTCAGTACGATACCATCACGCCTGATCAGCTCAATGGTATGCGCTTCATCTGTCCCGTTGATATTAACGGCAGCTGGGAACAAGCCCGGACCCTCAACCACCTGTTTACCCATTACGGCATCAAACCCGGTCCCATCACTCGTACCAATTCCGCCATTGCCGTTACTACCATGCTGGATTTGGGCATGGGCGTTACCTTTCTCACCGAGGACATCGTGCTAGCCAACCAAAATGTCAAAAAAATCCCCCTCCTGTTCGAACAGCCCGCCACCAAATGTCATGTTGCCGCCAACCTCATTCCCTCTAAGCGTCCCCTCATCGATCAGTTCATGGACTTCGTGGCACAAACGCCATTCCATGCGGATTAAGCTGCCGTCGCCCATAAACAATTGGCTGGTTAATTCGGGCCTTCATTTACACAAGTACAAGGAGCATTCCCATGATTGATTGGAAATCCATTCCCAAAATAGATGCCCATATCCACCTGCTCCCTCCCGATGTGATCGAAAACAGCCGGGGAAACGGCGACCGTTTCGTTGAGCGCGGCAGCGTGGATGGCTACCTACAGCTCATGAATCAGTACCATATCGAAGCTGCCTGCGTCATGCCGTTCAATGTTCCCTACATGCTCTCCATGGATTTTTAGGCCGGCTCCGTCCATAATAACCTGCTCGCCATGTGCCTGCAGGCGGAAAACTGCCTCTTCTGTTTCGCGGATATCGATATCCGCAACCCGGTCGAAACGACCTTGGAACTCCTGGAAAAGGCCCTGGAACAAAAAGAATTTCTGGGCGTAAAAATTCACCCCACCAATACCGGCTACCCCGTGGAAGGTGCCTATTACGACCGTGTTTTCGCGTGGGCCGATCAAAGCCGTGTGCCGGTGGAGATCCACTCCTATCCCAGGACCCACCTCCCGGATGATACCTGTTCCCCCTCACGCATCAGGAGTGTTATCCGGAAATACCCCACCTTGCGTGTTTCCGTGGCACACGCCGGCGCGTTTCAATACGAGGAGCTCATCGGCCTCGTCCTATACTTCAACATCTCCGCCGTCTTGACCGATTGGGCCGACCAATACGGCATCGAAAAGCCAATCATATCCTAAGACAGCTGGATGTCAACCGGCTGGTATTCGCCACCGATTACCCCGATAGCCGCAAGCTCACTCCGTGCGAAATCTATGACCGGTATTTCGTAATCCTCGGCAGCATGGGGCTTGCCTTTGGGGGAGCGGAAATCCCATGGATTCATCGCGTAAAGCACGCTCACGCTCTAACTGCCAGTCTGAACTATCCCCTAAATATAAAAAGCAAAGGAGAACCACCATGGATTCTGTCAAGCTCGCCGTCAACGGCACCCTCATGCGGGGGCTCCCGCTGGAAAAGAACCTCCTCGATGCCGGCGCCGCCTTCCTGCGGGAAGCCGCCACTGCCCCTTGCTACCGCCTGTGGAGCATCAATGACAACAACCCCGCCATGCTGCGGGTGGATCCCGCCGACCCCCAGGCCGTCAGCGTTGCGGTGGAGGTATGGCAGGTTCCCGCCGCCGGGCTCGCCTCGGTACTCATGAAAGAGCCCGAGGGCCTCTCGGTCGGCAAGGTCACCCTCTCTGATGGCGAGGTCGTTCTCGGCGTCATCGGAGAGCCGGAACTCGTCCGCGGCCAAAAGGAGATCTCCTCTTATGGCGGCTGGCGCAGCTACATCGCCTCGCTCTGATCCATCCGGCGGCGCGCCGTTTTCGGCCGCGGCTAATTTTCTCCCTGATACTGTGCGCCGCCGTTCCCCTTTTGGAGAACGGCGGCTTTATTCTATCCCTCTATTGGTCCGGCTTCCTCCGCTTTTATAATGATTATCTCGCCAGTCCGGCCTGCCCTGGGATTACTCAGCAGGGCGTCCTCCACCACTTCCTCCGCCAGCTCGGCCGCCCGGCGCTCATTCTGCTCCTTGGCGTCCGCGTAGATATCCTCGGCGTTCTCCCGGACGGTGGTCACGGCATCCATCACGCAGTCCTTGGCGCGCAGCGCGGCGGCTGTTACGCCGGTGTAGACCTTCTTGGCTTCCCGGCAGCCCAGGATCTTGAGCCCGGCGGTGTCGAACAGAACACCGGCCGCAAACAATCCGATCTTCTTCATAGTCGTATACCTCCTGTCAGTCGGCACCTCGGCAGCTTCCACCATGCTTTTCTGTGATTACCTTTGTTTGACAAGAGCACATACAGTTTTTGCGGGCATAAATACCGCCCGACATTGCGCATCGCGTTGACAGGCGCCAGCCTGCCTGCCGCTCCGCGCTTCCTCGGATGCCATTTCTCCCGCGCAAAAACTCCGTAGGACTTTTCGGCGGAGGAAAACCGGATGATGACAAGGAAGAGGACGCCGGCATACTGGCGTATGCCAAGGACGATAACGCAGTCAGCGCCGATTTCCGCTTGGGGTCCCTGCAAGGTCGTAAGACCTTGCGGGGAAAGGAGGGCGCACCGCAGCGGGGAGGGCTGCCCGAAGCAAAGCGCAGGGTCAGCACGACAGGAGCGGAGGTTGCGTCCGACGCAAAAGTGTGCGTGTCCTTGTCAAGCGAAGGTGTTTTTCACTCCACATATTTATCGTAAAGAGTGCCGAAAGCAAGTGCTTTTTTCCATCCCAAGACCACACTTTTCCGCAGAAAATTCTTCTTTTTGCCCGCCTCATTTTGTGCTGTTTTTCTGCCCTGCAAGATATAGTGGCACAGCATCATTTTTAGCCACAACTAATTTTCTTTTGCGTTCACTAAATTGCCATAATGTAAATCTGGCATGGGTTCCACTCATCCCAAAGGCTTGGGAATACTTCCAGCTCCTTGAACCCCAAACTCTGGTAAAAACGGTTGGTGTCATCATATTCTTTGTAGCGCCCCATCTGCACTGTTTTTACCTGCAAAAAAGAATACCCGGTTTGGGCCGCATACTTCTTTGCTGCCGCAAAAAGCGCTCGGCCACAGCCTCGGCGGTGGTACTTTCGGTCCACTCCCATCACCGCCAGTTCCATGGTATCACGCCCGGTCTCCTTCACACAAAGAAAGCCGATGGGCTTTCCCTGCTCCATCGCGGCAAAACAAGGTTGTCCGGCGCTTTGGGCAATATATTCCTCCCGCGCCTCAGCTATGCCAAACCATTCCGGCAGCCCCTCCAAGATCTGCCGTACCACCTTTTGCTTTTCTTCCGCCACTGTGAGCTCCTGAATCTCCATATTCTCCTCTCCTCGCTAAAAATGCCGGCACAGTTCCCCATGCCGGCCGTTATCTTTATGCCTCCGCAGGCTCCGCCGCGGTGAATTTCGCCATCTCCGTCAGGGTATCAAACATCCGCAGGCTCTGGTTTTGGAACGCCGTAAAATCAATCGCCATGACCTTGTCATTCTTCACGGCAGCCACCACCTTATACTCATAGCTCTGCTTCACCGTCTCCACCTCGTCCGCCTCAGCACAGAAGATCACATCTGGCTCCAGCGCCCTCAGCTCACTTTCCGGGTACAGCCAGTTGGTGTAGTCCGCCCCGCTGCAGTGGAAACCCACCTGGGCCAGTAGTTGGCCCTCCAAGGTATCCCCAGTGGCCATGCGGTAGGGGTAGGAGATGAGCAGGGTGGCATCGGGGGCGGCAGCCATCCCGGAAAGGGCGGCGGTCGCCTCTGCCAGCTTGCTGTCTATCGCCGTGCTTACGGTCTCCGCAGCAGCAGTGCCGGTCACATTACCGGCCAGCAGGCTGCCCAGTGCCCGGTAGTTCTGTTTTATTCCCTCCACCGAGTCCGCCCGGGGCAGCACCAGCACCTGAGCTCCGGCCTGCTGCAGCTCGGTCAGGGTACTTTCGGTCGGCTGAACAGTGCACAGCACCAGCGTGGCTCCGCTGGCTTTTATTTTTTCCACCTCCGGCTGGTAAGCGCTGCCCATCCGGGGTTTGGCGACAGCTGCCGCCGGGGCCGTGCAGTATTCGCTTACCCCCACCAGCAATTCCCCATAGCCCAGGTCGTACACCATTTCGGTGGTCGCCGGGGAAAGGGATACCACAGCCGTAGGGGCCTCGGTCAGGGTCACATTGCCCACCGTCACCGGGTATTCCGGGTCAGGCTTGGGCTCCGGTTCGGCCGGGTTGTTATTACAGCCGGCAGCCAGCAGCAGAACCGCCGCAAGGCCGGAGCCGTAGGTCAGAATTTTAAAGAGCGTGATCGAGCCGCGGCGGCGGCTCAGCG
>OOCZ01002374.1_pt1 | contig 10316 bp, 7 predicted proteins | sample 1671631 | NCBI WGS metagenome assembly OOCZ01 (sample SAMN06348176, study PRJEB24527) | human gut metagenome | reverse complement strand
CATTGAAACTAAGGAGTTATAATCAATACAACCATATTTGTATGCAGGTAGAGAAAATTCCTGCAATAGTAGGGGGACTGGGTTATAGCCCAGCAGACGAAAACAAGCATCAAAGATACAATGGAGGCGGAATCCACATGGGTATTTTTTCAAGAATTGGCGATATTATGAAAGCAAATGTCAACGACCTCATCGACAAGGCAGAAGATCCGGAAAAGATGGTCAAGCAGATCATTCGGGATTTGCAGCAGGAAGTTGCAAAGTCTACACAGGCACTCGGCAAGGCAATGGCAAGCCAGCGGATTGCAGAACGGCAGTATAAGACTGCATTGCAGTCGTCCGCAGATTGGGAATCCAAAGCAAAGGCAGCCCTTGCAGCTGGTAACACGGAAATGGCAAAGAAAGCCCTGTCCTATAAGGTTAAGGCAGATAACGACGTTGCATCCTATCAGCAGATGTATGAAACCATTACCACACAGACCGATGCCATCCGGAATCAGGTTGAAACCTTAAAGGCAAAGCTGGAAGAAGCAAAGAGCCGGCAGGCAATGTTGATTGCCCGTTCCCAGATGGCAAAGACCCAGAAAAATCTGGCACAGTCTATGGGTGGTATCAATACTTCCAGTTCTATGGATAAATTTAACCGCATGGAAGAAAAGATTATGCAGCAGGAAGCAGAAGCTGCTGCGTTTGCTGAAATCTCTGGCAATAGCAATGCAGACACCAAGAGCTTTGAACAGATGGAAGCAGATACCAAGGTGGATGCAGAATTGCAGCGTCTGATGGCAGAAATGGGCACTTCTACCAGTGATGCGGATTTGGATGCACAGCTTGCTGCATTGGAACAGGGAGGTTCATTATGAGCAAGGAAAAGGATTCTGTAAAGAAAGAACGGCTCAGTATGTTCTATAAAGTTGCACCAGTTGTCGGGGCATTGGTGCTTGCAATGCTGTCCGCTGTCTTTATTGTATGCCGGACACTGAGCAATCGCTCTCACCACGAAAAGTGGAAGGATTACGACGAATGTGGCATTTGAGCCGTATAAAAAAATCCAACAAGGAAACAGGGGTGCTTCCGAATCGAAGTGCCCTTTTTCTGACTTTTTTAAAATAGAAAGCTGTCTATTTTTAGAATCAAGTCGATTGAATTAGTAGGATTGTTTTTCATATTTTTGCCATCATTGACAGAAACAAAAGATTTGTGTTATACTATTAATTGTGTGCATTCGATTTCAGAAGAAATCGAAACCACATTTACTTTCATTCATTCACCCAAAACCCGTTTCAGAAAGGACGATGATTACCGTATGTTGACAAAAGAAGCCATTTTAAAAAGACCAGAACTGCAACAGATTGTGCAGAAATACCGACACAACATTGAGAGAAGCGAACAGCTTGCTCTGCAATATCAGGAAAACTATCAGATTAACCCGTCTTTCTATGAACAGTACGATGTAAAATGCGGTCTGCGGGATGCAGATGGCAGAGGCGTTCTTGCCGGACTGACGGGGATTAGCAAGGTACAGGCAACCAAGTTGGAAAACGGCGTGCAAGTACCAGCAGAAGGGGAATTATTCTATCGGGGCTATTCCATTTCGGATTTGGTGAACGGATTCATTCAGCAGAACCGGTTTGGATTTGAAGAAATCATTTACTTGCTATTGACTGGAGAACTGCCGAAAGCAGACGAGTTGAAAGCCTTTCACGAACTGCTGGCAGACTATCAGAACTTGCCGGCACATTTTAAAAGCAGCGTTATCATGCGGATGCCGAGCGATAACATCATGAACGGCATGGAAAAGTGTGTGCTGGCACTGCATTCCACCGACCCGAAACCGGATGACATCAGCATTCCGAATGTTATGCGGCAGTGTCTGGAACTGATTGCCCGTTTCCCATCGCTGGCAGTGTATAACTACCAGATGACGCAGTACTTCCACAAGGGCAGCAGCATGGTACTGCGGAAGCCAAAGCCGGATAAAACCATTGCAGAAAACCTGCTGACCATGATGCGGCCAGATGGCAAATATACGCAGCTGGAAGCACGGCTGTTGGATTTGGCGTTGGTGCTTCATGCAGAACACGGCGGCGGAAACAATTCTACTTTTACCATGCATGTGGTAACATCTTCGGGGACGGACACCTATTCTGCCATTTCGGCTTCTTTGGGTTCGCTAAAAGGGCCAAAGCACGGCGGTGCAAATCTGAAGGTCATGGAAATGTTCCAAGATTTGAAAGCCCATGTAACAGACTGGAACAATCGGGATGCGATTCGGTCATATTTGACCGGACTGCTGAATCGGGAGGGCTTCGACCACAGCGGTTTGATTTATGGGTTAGGGCATGCAGTTTATACCGTTTCTGACCCAAGAGCACGTATTTTGAAAAAGTTTGCAGAGATGCTTTCGAACGAAAAGCAGATGCATGATGAATTTCAGTTGTATCAGACTGTGGAGGAAATCGCAACAGAACTGCTGTTAGAACGCCGCAAGACAAACAAGGGCGTTTGTGCAAACGTTGATTTTTACAGCGGCTTTGTGTATGAGATGCTGGGCATTCCGATGGAACTGTATACGCCAATTTTTGCGATTGCAAGAATTGCAGGCTGGTCAGCACATCGGATTGAGGAACTGACCAACTCTAATAAAATCATCCGTCCGGCATATCGTCCGGTTGGATTAGAACGAACCTATGTGCCATTGGGAGAACGATAAATTTTTGTGGAATCGGAGGAAAAAATTATGCCATTTATGCAGTTGAAAACGAATGTTGCTGTTACAGAACAGCAGGAAACCTTGTTGAAAACCTCATTCGGCAGTGCCATCACTGCTATTCCGGGGAAATCAGAAACATGGCTGATGGTGGGAATTGAACCGCAGTACACCTTGTATTTTCAGGGCAGCGATGCACCAGCAGCTATGGTAGAAGTCAGCATTTTCGGTTCGGCTTCGGATGCAGCCTATGCAGATTTGACCGCTCGAATCTGTAAGATTGTAGCAGAAACGCTGCACATTGATGCAAGCCGAATTTATGTGAAGTATGCGGAAGTAGAGCACTGGGGTTGGAACGGCTCGAACTTTTAAAACAACATGTTTAAAAATGGACAGAAAAAAGTACCTTGTTTACGAAACAAGGTACTTTTTTGCATGCATAGAAAATAAAACGTCCATCTTTAGGAATTGAAAAAAAGCAGATGGATGTGCTATGATAAACAGGAAATGCAGAAAAAAAGGGGTTGAAACCTTGATCCAACAAGTACAAACAACAGCAGCAAATCCTGTAGAATCTGAACAAATTGATTTGCCGGAAGTAGTTTTACAGCCGCTGCCGATGAATGCAAAAGTAGCTGAACAGCACCACTTTGCACATGGTTTACTGGAAGAAATGCTATTCAAACGGGGCATTTTCAAGCCCTATTTCATGGGAGAAGGAAAACATGGAAAGCCGTTTTTGTTAGAACATCCGCAAATTCAGTTTAATATCAGCCACTGCAAAAATGCGGTGCTCTGTGGCATTGGCTCGAAACCGTTAGGCGTAGACGTGGAAACCATTCGACCGATGCGGGAACGTGTATTGCGTCGAGTTCTGACCGCTTCAGAGCAGCAGGAAATTTTACAGTCAGAATCACCAGAACTGTGTTTTTTGCGGTTTTGGACGCTGAAAGAAAGCTTTGTAAAGGCGTTGGGCGTTGGGATTTCCTATCCGATGCAGACGTTGGCATTTTCCCTGCGAGAGCCGCTTGCAACGAAAGGAATGCAGTGCCATGTACGGAAGGGAAGCGGTGAGATTCTCGTTCCGATGCAGGAATATGCCGCAGCCGGAGCAGGTGCAGGATACCGTTTCTTTCAAGGCATCTGGGAACAGAAGCAAGTCTTTTCCGTTTGTATTCCCAAGGCAGAATAACAGAAAAAGGGAGCAGAATGTGTCATTCTGCCCCCCTTCTTTTTTGGGAATATCCAAGAAAGAAATTAATCCATATCCTTGTAGGTGTCCCGATATTCATCTTCGGTGACATCTTCTTTTGCATCAAAAGCTTCCTTTGCTTCTTCGTCCGCTTCTTCCTCTTCGACTTTTCGGTCAATGGTTCGCAGAGCAAACAGAGCAGCGTAAGAATAAGCTGGCAGAACCAGTTCATTTTCCTTGCAGATACCGGAAGCAACATTGCTCAGAGCATAGTTCTTGAGAACATCCGAATGCAAGCTGAAATGCTGGGTTTGTTCGCTGCGGTTCAGAATCAGGATAACGCTTTCACCGCTGTTCCGATGGAATCGGGAGAATACCAGCAGTTCGTTTCCAGTCAGCAGGAATTCCAGTTCACCGTCCACAAAAACAGAACTGCTCTTGCGGAGAATGCCCAGTTCTCGAGTATATTCGAGAAGGTCTTCGTCCTCGTTGCCCCACGGGAAGCAGCGGCGGTTGAATGGGTCTTTCCAGCCCTGCAAGCCAACTTCATCCCCGTAGTAAATACTCGGAACGCCCGGCAGGAAGAATTGCAGCACCATAGCAGCCTTTAACAGCTGTTTGCCACGCTTATATTCTGCATCGGACAGCCAGTTTTCTGCCATCCAGTCTTTCGACTTGTCATCACAGTTCTGACCGCCAAAGCGGTTAATTGCCCGTTCGATGTCATGTGTGGAAACAAAGTTCATCAGAACATCAACGGTCTGCTTCGGGTAGTTTTCGAGAATGCCCATAATCCAATCTTGGAATGTGTTGGCATCCATGCCCTTGATATAGTTGATGATGGCTTCTCGGAACGGGTAGTTCATAACGCTGTCTAGCTGGTCGCCGAGCAGATACCGCCGCTTTACGCCGTAGCTTTCCTTGTTGGAGGCATCTTCCCAGACTTCGCCGATGACAATTTTTTCTTCGCCATTCTTCTTGACGCACTTCCGCAGAGCATCAAGGAAGCCGTCCGGCAGTTCGTCTGCAACGTCTAGACGGTAACCAGCTGCCCCGAGGGAAATCCAGTAATCCAGGACACCGCCATCGCCGCAGATATAATTCAGATAATCCGGATTGGTTTCAACGACATTCGGCAGGGTATCAATGCCCCACCATGCTTCATACTGGTGGTCACCAAAGAACGTATACCAGCTATAATACGGGCTATCTGTAGACTGCCAAGCACCAACGGTATCATACCGACCGAACTTGTTAAAATAAATGCTGTCTGCACCGGTGTGAGAGAAAACGCCGTCCAAGATAATAGAAATGCCATGCTTTTTTGCATCTTCGCAGAGCACCCGGAAATCTTCATTTGTACCGAGAAGCGGGTCAACATTCCGATAGTTGGCAGTATTATAGCGGTGGTTTTCGTGGGATTCAAAAATCGGGTTCAGATAAATGCAGGTAACACCGAGCTTTTCGAGGTAGTCGAGCTTGCTGCGGATACCCTCCAAATCGCCGCCGAAATAGTCATTGTTCCAAACGTGTCCGTTTGCATCCGGCTTGTAGTACGGTGTGCCATTCCAGTCGTCCCGCAGTACCCGGTCAGTCGGAACATTTTCATGCGGCTTTCCGCTCTTGCAGAATCGGTCAGGGAAAATCTGATACATGATACCGCCCTTGAGGAAGTTCGGCGTTTCATAGTGCTTTGCAAAGACGGTCAGCTGATACAATTCGCCGTGGTCGAGAGCTGCTTCGTGAGCAGTGCCACGCTTGATATAGTGCCGAACACCATTGCTGGTATAGGCAAAATAATAGTAATGCACACCGGCATATTTTGGGCTATAAGTGACGGTATAGCACTTGCAGCCGTCCTGTTCGCCGTTGGCATTCATCGGCAGAAAGCGTTCCTTAAAGCCAGTGCGGAATAATACCATAACTGGCGGAAAGTCTGGTGTTACGCCAGCCGGCAGATAGATGGTGAAATTGCAGTCAGAACGTCTGCGAATTGCACCGAATGGGAATTTATAGTGTAAATCCCAACTGTCATACATACATGGCATAGAAAAAAATCCTCCTTCAAATTTCAATCTGGAACGGGCTTTTTTAAAAAGAAAAACGTGGGAGAAAGCAGCAGCTGCCCGACCTCCCACGCTTTTGGACATTGGAAAAGAGAATTATAAAGGTTTACTTTACGCCCCAAATATCTCTTGCATATTCATTGACAGCACGGTCAGCAGAGAAGATGCCAGCACCAGCGATGTTGTGCAGGGACATTTTTGTCCACTTTTCAGTATCCTGATACAGTTCAGAGCTCTTCTTCTGAATTGCTGCATAGGAATCGAAGTCAGCCAGAACCATATACGGGTCAATGTTTTTCAGAGAATCGGCAACTTCTGCAAACTTGCAGCCGTTGATGCCAGCATACATCCGGTCGATACAGCTGTGAATGATCGGATTCTGTTCGTAGTATGCACCCGGATGGTAACCCTGTGCCTTGAGGGCATTGACTTCTTCCGTCTTCATACCAAAGATGAGGATGTTATCTGGGCCAACTGCGTCGCCGATTTCGATGTTTGCACCGTCCAGCGTACCCAGTGTAATTGCACCATTCAGCATCAGCTTCATGTTACCAGTACCGGAAGCTTCTGTACCAGCCAGAGAAATCTGTTCAGAAATATCACTTGCCGGCATCAGCAGTTCAGACAGGGTAACCTTGTAATCTTCCAGGAAGTAAACAGACAGCTTTTCGGAAATACGCGGATTCTTGCGGATTTCTTCAGACAGTGCCCAAATCATCTTGATAATCTGCTTTGCCAGATAGTAACCCGGAGCAGCCTTTGCAGCGAAGATGTAGGTCTTTGGAGCAAAGTCAGCGTTTGGATGATCCAGCAAGTACTGATACTGAGCCAGAATGTTCATGACATTCAGGTGCTGCCGCTTGTATTCGTGCAGACGCTTTACCTGTACGTCGAAGATGCTGTCCGTGTTCAGAAGGACACCGCTCTTCTGCTTAACATACTTTGCGAAGCGTTCCTTGTTTTCCTTCTTGATTTTCCGCAGCTGTTCCAGAACAGCCTTGTCATTTTCAAAGACATCGAGCTTTTTCAGTTCGCTGCCGTCTACCAAGAACTTGTTGCCAATCTTTTCCCGCAGCAGCTTGGTCAGACCCGGATTGGACTGATACAGCCATCTTCTGTAAGCAATACCATTGGTAACGTTCTTGAACTTGTTCGGGGTATCCAGATATTCATCATGGAAAACAGATTCCTTGATGATTTCGGAGTGCAGCTTAGAAACGCCGTTGACGCTGTGAGAAGCCATTACACACAGAGTTGCCATGTGAATCTGATTGTCCTTGATGATGGACATTCTGGTGGTCTTTGCACTGTCGCCGCCGTTGCGTTCCATCAGGCTTGCACAGTAACGGTTGTTGATTTCTACGATAATCTGGAAGATTCTCGGAATAATCTGCTTTACAAGGTTGACATCCCACTTTTCCAGAGCTTCTGCCATAACGGTGTGGTTGGTGTAAGCAAAGGTGTTGGTAACGATGTGCCAAGCGTGATCCCAAGTATAACCGCAGTCATCCAACAGAACCCGCATCAGTTCCGGAATAGCAAGGGTCGGGTGGGTGTCGTTGATGTGGATGGCAACCTTTTCGTGCAGGTTATCCAGTGTGCCGTATACGCTCATGTGGTGGTTTACGATGTCACCGATGGCAGCAGCACTCAGGAAGTACTGCTGACGCAGACGCAGGGACTTGCCTTCGAGGTGGTTGTCGTTCGGATACAGAACCTTAGAAATTGCATTTGCCATGGAGTTCTGGCTCAATGCACTTGCATAGTTCCCTTCGTTGAAGGACTTCATATCAAAGCTTGGAGCTTTTGCTTGCCACAGACGCAGAGCAGAAACGCCTTCGCTGCCGTAACCAGAAACATACAGGTCATACGGAATTGCCAGTACGGTGTTGTAGTTGTGGTGAGAGAGATAGTGATAGGAATCCTGCCAGTATTCCTGAATTTCGCCTTCAAAGTGTACTTCAATGGCTTCATCCGGCTTCGGGTCGAGCCATACAGAGCCGCCCGGCAGCCAGTTGTCCGGGAATTCAGTCTGCCAGCCGTCCTGGAGTTCCTGACGGAAGATACCGTATTCATAGCAGATGGAATGACCGGTTGCCGGAATGCCCTGTGTTGCCATTGCATCCAGATAGCAAGCAGCTAGTCTGCCCAGACCGCCGTTACCCAGACCAGCATCCGGTTCCTGTTCATAAATCTGGTTGATGTTGATGTGATAATCATTCAGAATGGAAGTCACATCGTCTACCAGTTCGAGGTTGTATAAAGTTGTCTTGAGGGAACGACCCATCAGGAATTCCATGGAAAGATAATAAACTTTCTTTCCGCCGATGGAATTGGTCTTGTTGACGAAATGCTGCCGCATATGCTTCAGACGCTGTACCATCATTGCAGACAGAACCTGATAAATCTGGCTGTCGGAAGCTTCATCCGGGGAAACGCTGCAATCCAGCTGCAAACGGTCGATGAACTGCTGTTTCAGTTCCTCTTTTTGCGTGAGTTGTTTTTTCTCCATAAATTTTTTCTCCGTTCCTCGATGCATGAAAAAATGAATCCTAGTATTGCCGTGCGAGAATTGCCGGCAGGGGAAGCGGCACCTGCATCGTTGATACCACTAATTATATTTATTATACTCTGTTTTTGGTGCATTTGCAATTGCTGTTTTCGCCAAACTTTTCCGACAGGAAGGGCAGAAAATACAGCAGGCATCAAAGAAAACGGATAAAAAGCCAACACATAAAATAAAAGTGTTGGTTTATTATCCCCGCAAATGCTTTTTTTATTGTAGCATCATCGGCATCCTTACTTACGCCGAGTACTTCATAATAATCTCTTTTTGCCTCTGCCATAATACAACTACTTTACCTTTCTATAACCTCAAGAAATTCTACGAAGCTATATTCCTACAGCTTCGTAGAATCCTTTATTCTTCATACTTTTCTGATGTAAATCTTTCAGATTACATGAATCAGATTAAACCTCTTTGTAATCTCCGTCTACTACATCATCATTTGCAGAACTTTCCGGTGCCGGACCTGCTCCCGGTGTAGGACCAGCCTGTGCTCCTGCTGCTGCATTCTGCTCATACATCTTTGTAAATAACTTCTGAGCACTTTCCATCAGTTTCTCTTTTGCAGCTTTGATCTCTGCAACCTGAGCCTCAGATGTCTCTTCCGGTGCAGATTTTGCAAGGATATCTTTCAATGCCTGTACGTCAGCTTCTACGGCTGCCTTATCTGCTGCATCCAGTTTATCTCCGACATCCTGAATTGCTTTTTCTGTCTGGAATACCATAGCATCGGCTTCATTTCTTGTATCAATTGCTTCTTTACGTTTCTTATCCTGAGCCTCGAACTCTGCTGCTTCTTTCACAGCTTTATCGATATCGTCATCAGACATATTAGAACCTGCTGTGATCGTAATATGCTGCTCTTTACCTGTTCCAAGATCCTTCGCAGATACATTTACAATACCGTTTGCATCAATATCGAATGTAACTTCAATCTGCGGTACTCCACGTGGAGCCGGCGGGATTCCATCCAGTCTGAACTGTCCGAGTGATTTATTATCCTTGGCGAACTGTCTCTCACCCTGTACTACGTTGATATCTACAGCTGTCTGGTTATCTGCTGCCGTAGAGAAAATCTGGCTCTTCTTTGTAGGAATTGTTGTATTTCTCTCGATCAGTCTTGTAGCCACACCACCCATTGTCTCGATAGACAGTGACAGTGGAGTTACATCAAGAAGAAGAATATCGCCTGCACCTGCATCTCCTGCAAGTTTACCTCCCTGTACGGAAGCACCAAGTGCTACACACTCATCCGGGTTCAGAGATTTGCTTGGCTCTTTGCCTGTCAGTCTCTTCACTTCTTCCTGAACTGCCGGGATACGTGTTGATCCACCAACAAGAAGTACCTGACCAAGCTCGGAAGCTGTGATACCTGCATCAGAAAGTGCACGTCTTACCGGCTCCTGTGTCTTCTCTACAAGATCTCTTGTCAGTTCATCAAATTTAGCTCTTGTAAGGTTCATATCGAAATGCTTCGGTCCTTCAGCTGTTGCTGTGATGAACGGAAGGTTGATGTTTGTTGTTGTTGCAGAAGAAAGTTCTTTTTTAGCTTTCTCAGCTGCTTCTTTTAATCTCTGAAGTGCCATCTTATCATTGCTTAAGTCAACGCCTTCTGCTTTCTTGAACTCTGCAAGCATGTAATCTGTGATCTTCTGGTCGAAGTCATCACCACCAAGACGGTTGTTACCTGCTGTGGAAAGAACTTCGATAACGCCGTCACCGATTTCGATCACAGATACATCGAATGTACCGCCACCTAAATCGTATACCATGATCTTCTGT
>OOCZ01002362.1_pt1 | contig 10348 bp, 8 predicted proteins | sample 1671631 | NCBI WGS metagenome assembly OOCZ01 (sample SAMN06348176, study PRJEB24527) | human gut metagenome | reverse complement strand
CTTCCATCACATTCAGTATATCTACAATCTGTGACCCTTCTTTCAGATATACCACATATGTTCTTTTACGCTGAACGATCTTGGCATCCACGCCAAAACTGTTCATCATCTCTTTCAGATGTTCTGCCTGATTCTCATCATTGCAGACAATTTCAAAATGATAGGACTTACTTGGATCACTCATAGACCCCGATGCAATAAATGCCCCTCTTATATATGCCCTTTTACAGCAGACTGCCTGCACGATCGTGTCACGTATCGCCAGCAATTCTTCACCTTTTGCGTAAATATAATAGCTGTAGTTATCCTTTCCCGTATTTCTGCGGACTACGACATCAGTTTTTATATTAAACGTTTTTACCAATAATGTAAAGCATTTTCTCGCAACTCCAAGATTTTCCGTATGCACCTTAAGGCAGCATACACCTCCGTGTCCCACCTTAAATTCTCCCGCCATGTGAACAATTGCCGATAATTCCGCAATATCACAATGTCTCGCACGGGCATAATGCTCTAACAATTCTTCTTTAACTTTTCCAGAAAATGACATCTGATCTTCTACCTCGCTTTGGTAATAGCATCCTTTCCTATATCTCGGTGTTCTATCCGGATACCATAATTATCATTCTTCTGAAGCGCCTCGTACAGCTCATTCGCGAGCGTAACCGAGCGGTGTTTTCCTCCCGTACATCCGATGCCGATCACAAGCTGTGTCTTTCCTTCCTGTACATAATTAGGAATCAGAAATTCTATCATATCCGTCAATTTTGCAAGGAACTCCCTTGCTTTGTCATTATTCATAACATATTCTCTAACTTCTCTGTCATTACCACTCTTTGGACGAAGTTCATCTATGTAATAAGGATTAGGAAGAAATCTTACATCAAATACCAGATCTGCATCTGCCGGGATTCCATATTTGAACCCAAACGACATAACCGTAATATAAAGATTGCAGAAACTCTGCCCATCCACAAAAATCTTTTCCAACTCGATCCGAAGCTCTCTGGTCAGCATTTTACTGGTATCTAAAATATAAGTCGCCTTCATTTTAAGGAAAAGAATCTTTTCTCTTTCTTTCGCAATTCCGGTATCCACTCTTCCCGATCCGCTTAAAGGATGCTGCCTCCTTGTCTCTTTATAACGCTTCACAAGTACTGCATCATTCGCATCAAGGAAAAGGATCTCATATCCGATCCGGTCACGATCCATTGCTTCCAGATTTTCCTTCAGTCCGGAAAGATCCTGTCCACTTCTCACATCCAGTCCCAAAGCTACTTTTTTCATCTCTGTATCTGTATTCTGCAACATCTGGACAAATCCCGGAAGAAGCGGGATCGGCAGATTGTCCACGCAAAAATATCCCATATCCTCAAGCATCTTCAGAGCCGTAGACTTTCCTGCTCCCGACATTCCCGTAACGATAACAAAACGCATCCTAAAACTCTCCTATCCTTTTCACTTCCGGCTCCAGCGTTACTCCGGAAGTCTCTTTCACTTTCTTTACAACTTCCTGCATCAGCTCGCAGACCTGGGCTGCTGTCGCATTTCCCCTGTTGATAACAAATCCGCAGTGCTTTTCAGAAACCTGTGCATCCCCAATACGAAATCCCCGCAGTCCCGCATCCTCGATCAGCTTTCCGGCAAAATAGCCTTTCGGACGCTTAAATGTACTGCCTGCACTTCCAAATTCCAGTGGCTGCTTTGTCACTCTCCGCTGCTTCAGGTCATCCATCACCTCACGGATTGCTGCCTGATCGCCCTTTTTCAGTCTGAGTGTTGCCTCCACCACAACATAATCTTTCTTTTCTACCACACTGGTACGGTAAGCAAGTCCCAGTTCTTCCACCGGGATCGTCAGAAGTTCTCCCTCCTGCGTCAGGACAACTGCACTTTCCAACACCTGCTTCATTTCGCCTCCATAAGCACCTGCATTCATCCTTACCGCACCGCCCAGTGTACCGGGGATCCCTGCTGCAAATTCCAAACCGGTCAATGACGCATTATATGCTGCACTTGCCACTTTTGACAAAAGCACTCCCGCCTGAGCAGTCACCCTTTCGCCCTCTACCCGGACGTCATTCATCTTTTTAAAAATCTGAAGAACAACTCCCCGGAATCCACCGTCACCAACAAGAAGATTGCTTCCATTTCCTACAATATAATAAGGAACATTCTCTTTCCGGCATACTGCGAGTATCCCCCGGATCTCTTCCACTGACTGTGGTGTGACAAAATAATCTGCCGGTCCGCCCACACGGAAAGTCGTATGTCGGCACATCGGTTCGTCTCTCAAAATATTTTCTTCCTTCGTAATCGTACACAGACTGCTGTATAAATCCATATATTTTTACTCCATTTCTTTTCTGTTAAGTGCTGTAAACATCATACACCACGCCACATTTAAAGTAAAGCCACCCTTTTCATAAAATAGGCTGAGAAAAGCGACTCAAAGCAGAATCTGCATCATTTTGTAAAAGCAGCAGATCCAAAATAACAGTTCACACTCGCCGGACTGTGCCGCCACTTGCAAATCACCTGAAAAAAGTGTATACTAATTGAGTATATCTAAATTGACTTTTATCATACAAAAGGAGTGATTATTTCAAGTGGACGCGAGTGACACTTTCCAACTGATTATATTGATTATCCTGCTGATTCTTTCAGCATTTTTTTCATCTAACGAGACAGCACTGATGGCGGTGAATAAGATCCGTCTCCGTTCCCTTGCAGACGAGGGAAACAAGCGTGCTGCCATGGTTCTTGATATTACGGAGAATCATACCCAGAAGATGCTCAGTGCCATACTGATCGGCAACAATATCGTGAACATCTCTGCCTCTTCGCTTGCTACTTCACTTGCCTATCATTTTGGCGGTTATATGGTCAGTATCGCAACCGCTGTACTGACTGTTGCGATCCTCGTATTCGGAGAGATTACCCCGAAGAATTATGCAACGCTCAACGCAGAAAAGGTCACGCTACGTTATATTCCATTTTTCAAGTTTTTTATGACGGTCATGACACCTTTCATCTTCATCATTAATTTATTCTCCCGTGTGATCATGCTGATCATGCATGTTGATCCTGATGCCGTGAATAACGCAATGACTGAAGAAGAGCTTCGTACAATCGTAGATGTCAGCCACGAAGATGGCGTGATTGAATCCGATGAAAAGGAAATGATCTACAATGTATTTGATCTGGGAGATGCCAATGCCAAAGATATCATGGTTCCAAAAGTCCATGTCACCTTTGCCAGTGTAGACAATACTTATGAAGAACTGATCGATATTTTCCGTGAAGATAAGTTTACCCGTCTTCCGGTCTACGAGGAAACGCAGGACAACATCGTCGGTATCATTAATATGAAGGATCTGCTTCTTTATGATGCAAATACCGAGTTTCATATGAAAGATTTTCTTCGTGAGCCGCATTTCACTTACGAATATAAAAATATTTCTGAATTACTCGTTGAGATGAGGGATTCTACCTTTAATATTGCCATCGTGCTGGATGAATATGGCGAAATGGCAGGACTCATCACACTGGAGGATATTCTGGAAGAGATCGTTGGTGAGATCCACGACGAGTATGATGAAAAAGAAGATGAACTGGTTCAGCAGATTTCTGACCGAGAATATATCATTGAAGGTTCTATGAGCCTGGATGATGTGAACGATCATCTGAATACAAAGCTGGAGTCCGAAGATTATGATTCTCTCGGCGGATTTATCATCGAACATCTTGATCGTCTCCCGGCGACCGGAGATGAAGTGATGACGGAGGATGGCATCCGGCTCGTCGTTGAAAAACTGGATAAGAACCGCGTAGAAAGCGTTCATATTTATTTACCGGAATCCGATGTAACTGCTTCTGATACGCATACAGAGACTGCAGCCGTTTCTTCTGATGATTCTTCTGAGCAGAAAGTTTCTTCCGAACATGAAGTGTAAGCCTCTGATATAAAAATACGGCACCTGTAGTGGATTTATTTCCACCAGGTGCTGTATTTTATTACCAAAGTATGCAAGAGAAGCTGCCTGCGGCAGATTCTCTGAATTACGCGATGACTCGCAAAGCATCTTTCTTATAGTTCTGCCAGTTCTTTCAGTGCCTCTACTGCTGTCAGAATTTCCTTCTCTGTATTATAGTGGGAAAAGCTGAACCGTACCGCTCCCTGTTCCACTGTACCCAGTGCCTCATGCATGAGCGGTGCACAGTGAACTCCCGGTCTTGTTGAAATCCCATACTCTGTGAATAAGGCATCACTGAGTTCTGCCGAATCAACATCCTCAAAATTAAGCGTCACGATGGGACAGCGTTCTTTCCCGGAAAAATCGCCATATACGATCACCCCTGGAATTTTTCTGACTTTTTCATAAAATTCCCACATCAATGCCTGTTCTTTTTCGCGGATCGTATCAATCCCGGTTTCCGTCAGATAATCCAGTGCTGCGTGCAGACCTGCGATCCCATGTGCATTTAATGTCCCTGCCTCCAAGGCAGTGGGCATCTGCCGGGGATTCCTTTTACTATATGACTGTACTCCACTTCCGCCACTTTTCAACGGACGGATCTCAATCCCCTTTTTTACATAAAGTCCACCTGTTCCCTGCGGTCCAAGCAGTCCTTTATGACCGGTAAAGCAGAGAACATCGATCTGCATCTGCTTTACGTTGATTGGAAATACTCCCGCTGTCTGAGAAGCATCCACGATAAAGAGCAGTCCATGCATCTTTGCTATTTTTCCGATTTTCGTCAGATCCAGCAGATTCCCGGTCACATTTGAGCCATGCGTGCAGATGATCGCCCGGGTATTTTCACGGATCGCATTTTCCATCTCTTCATAAGAAATGCATCCCTTTTCATCACTCTTCAGAATTGTCAGTTCTGTTCCTTTTTCTTCCATTTCATACAGGGGACGCAGAACCGAGTTATGTTCCAGTGCCGTTGTGATAATATGATCGCCCGGATAAAAGAGTCCTTTGATGGCAAGATTCAGGCTTTCTGTTGAATTTGCAGTAAACGCGACCTGCTCCGCATGGTCTCCGCCAAAAAACTCTACCAGTTTTACTCTTGTATCATAGATGATCCGGGATGCATCCAAAGACGCATGATATGCCCCTCTTCCTGCATTTCCTATTGATTCCAGTGCTTTCACCACAGCCTGCACTACCTGTGGTGGTTTCCGCATCGTAGTTGCCGCATTATCCAAGTAAATCATTTCCGCATCTCCCTTCCTGTTGGATTTTATTTTAATATGTATTTCCCACAAAATCCATAGGTTTTTGAAAACTCTTTCCTTGTATTCGATCAGCTTTTTCTTCTGCCAGCACTTTTCCTTTCATTCTGTCAGTTCCTTTCCTCACCGGCTTTGACCTTTTCTGCCTGTTTTTCATATAATATATAGAAAAGATCCATCAACGGAGAAATAACTATGCCTTATTCTATTATGCTTGATGCAGGACATGGAGGTCGTGATCCGGGTGCTGTGTATAATGGCCGTCAGGAAAAAGACGATGCACTTGCCCTGACACTCGCCATCGGTGAACTGCTTCAGGAAAGAGGAATTGATATTCTTTATACCCGTACCACTGATATTTATGAATCCCCTTATCAGAAAGCCATGGAGGCAAATATCGCAGGGGTTGATTTTTTTATTTCCATTCACCGCAATTCTTATCCAACTGACAATACTGTTTCCGGTGTGGAATCTCTGATCTATGATAAATCCGGTATCAAATATAAAATGGCTCAAAATATCAACGATCAGCTTGAATCCGTCGGTTTTGTCAACTTAGGAGTCAAGGAACGTCCCGGACTGGTCGTTCTCCGCCGTACCCAGATGCCTGCAGTTCTTGTCGAGGTCGGATTCATTAATTCTGATGTTGATAATCAGATTTTTGATAATAATTTTAATGATATTGCTCTCGCCATCACCCAGGGGATTCTCGATACACTGGATCTTGGAGGCGAAATTGATAACGATGTGATACAGCCTTTTTATTCTGTTCAGACCGGAGCTTTCCGCAACCGGACTTATGCCAACCGCCTGCTGGGAGAACTTCGATCCCAGGATTTTCCTGCAGAACTTTTAGAAGGGAATGGCCTGTACCGAGTGAATGTCGGTTCTTTTGAGACACTGGATGAAGCTGTTGCTATGGAACGCAGGCTGAAAAGAGCGGGGTATCAGACCGTGATCGTGATACTGTAAATTGAACCTTCCGAAAAAACCGAGCGTACTCTTGATTTTTATTAATGACAGTATTATAATATCGGCATAGAAACGCTACGGTCTTCAACCGCAAGAGGAATGGAGGATTTAATACAATGGAAAAAAAGAACATTGACTGGAGTAATTTAGGTTTCGCTTATGTACCAACAGACAAAAGATTTGTTGCAAATTTTAAAAATGGAAGCTGGGACGAGGGAGCCCTGACAGAAGATTCTAATATTGTGATGAGTGAGTGTGCAGGAGTTCTTCAGTATGCTCAGACAGTTTTCGAAGGAATGAAAGCTTATACAACAGAAGACGGACGTACTGTTATCTTTCGCCCGGACCTGAATGCATCCCGTTTCGCAGATTCTGCAAAGCGTCTTGAGATGCCTGCATTCCCGGAAGATAAATTCGTTGAAGCAGTTGTCGATACTGTAAAGGCCAATGCAGCCTATGTACCGCCCTACGGATCAGGTGCTTCACTTTATATCAGACCTTATATGTTCGGTATCAGCCCGGTTATCGGAGTAAAGCCTGCAGAAGAATATCAGTTCCGTGTATTTACTACACCAGTTGGTCCTTATTTCAAAGGCGGTGTTAAGCCTCTGACCATCTGCGTGTCTGATTTTGACCGTGCTGCTCCGCATGGAACAGGACATATCAAAGCCGGACTGAACTATGCTATGAGCCTTCATGCCATCGTAACAGCCCATGCAAATGGATTTGATGAGAATATGTACCTTGATTCTGCTACGAGAACTAAAGTAGAGGAAACTGGCGGAGCTAACTTCCTGTTCGTCACAAAAGACGGTACAGTTGTTACACCTCACTCCTCAACAATTCTTCCTTCTATCACAAGACGTTCTCTGATGTATGTGGCAGAGCATTATCTTGGATTGAAAGTAGAAGAGAGAGATGTATACTTTGATGAGGTAAAAGATTTCGCAGAATGTGGACTTTGCGGAACTGCTGCCGTAATCTCTCCTGTAGGAAAAGTTGTAAACCACGGTGAAGAGATCTGCTTCCCAAGTGGAATGGAGAAAATGGGACCAGTTACCCAGAAACTTTATGATACTCTCAGAGGCATCCAGATGGGACAGATCGAAGCTCCTGAAGGATGGCTGAAAGTCGTAGATGTAGAGTAATCTCCCCATCTTATTACCTGTATAATCCAAAAGCGGATAACCTGTTCTCAACAGATCAGGTATCCGCTTTTTCAGTCTTTTCCGTCTTCTTTTCAATCTTCTATTCCGTCTTTCGGAACTCATCCCATGCCGCATTCAGAATCTCCGGCTTTGTCACAAGCTGCCATGCTCCCTCGGCCATACATTCAGCCGCATAGAACATACCTTTCTGCCCGATACTCATTCCCACCTGTGCAGTAGTTGCCCAGTGGTGAAGCGGTGTTCCTTTACACATGGCTGCCGCACTGAGCATGATCGTCGGAACAGTATGGCTCACATCTGACACGTCCGTTCCGATTGCCAGTGGAACCGGCTGATCCTCCAGTGGTTCAAGGCCGGTGAAATATTCCCCATGATTTTCAAATCCGGCTTCCTTTGATATTTCAGCCGCAAATGCAATCTCATCTTCCGTATAAACCGGTGTCGGGATCTTTTTCATTTCCTCATAAAAGGTTTCCGCAAGCACACGGTTCGTCTTCATCTCTTTATTGCAGGTGACATGCTCAATCTCCACTCGCGTCCCGGTCATCAGTGCTGCTCCCTTTGCACAGTTATCCACACGCTCCGACGCATCTTTCGTCTTTTTCCACAGACATGAGCGGATAAAATAATTCGTTGAGGCAAAAGGTGGAACAATATTAGCCGGACCATCTGTATTTGTATAAGTATAATGCATTCTTACATCATCTGCCACATGTTCCCGCAGATAATTCACTCCCACATTCATCAGTTCAGCCGCATCCAAAGCACTTCTTCCTTTTTCAGGAAATCTTGCCGCATGTGCCGCTATCCCGTAAAACTTATAATTTTTAATATCCTGGGCCTGCCAGATATCATAACTGACACGGTTTCTGTCAAATGGATGCCATGTAACTGCCGCAGATAGCTCATCGAATACCCCCTGCTCATTCATACGGATCTTTCCGATGACGATTTCTTCCGCAGGGCAGCCATAGACACGAACCGTTCCTGAAATCTGTTCTCTTTCCATCCGTTCCTTCAGTGCCACTGCCGCACCGGCACACGCCGTACCTAAAAGATTATGTCCACACCCATGTCCTGGACCTTCTTTTGGACAATGCCGGCTCACCGGCTCCTGTGCAAGCCCCGGAAGTGCATCATACTCCGCAAGGAAACCAATGATCGGCTGCCCCGATCCCCACTCAGCTACAAAAGCAGTCCTGAAACCTGCCAATTCCCACTTTACAGTAAATCCTTCCTGTTCCAGAAAATCAGCTAAAGCACGAGAAGACTGCTCCTCGTGCTTCGATAATTCCGGATGCTGAAAAATATAATCTGAAACTTCTGTCATCTTATCTTTAAGCTTATCTCTCATCATCCCGGTTATTCACATAATCCTTCCTGTTCAAAGATCTTAACCACACCATCAACATATTTTTCACAGATCTCATCCGATGCGGCTTCGACCATTACACGGATCACCGGTTCTGTACCACTCTCACGAACCAGAATCCGTCCGTCACTTCCAAGCTCTTCAGCAGTCTGCTCGATTGCCTTCTGTACTGCTTCATTATCCAAGGCAGTCCTTTTATCCTTTACACGTACATTTTTCAAAAGCTGTGGGAAAATCTTCACTTCATCTGCCAGTGTTCCAAGACTCTGCTTCTTTTCAAGGATTGCTTCCATGACCATCAGAGAAGTCAGGATACCGTCACCGGTACGTGCATGCTTGCTGAAAATAATATGACCGGACTGCTCGCCACCGAGAACATATCCATTCTGAAGCATATTCTCATATACATACTTATCTCCAACCGCAGTCTGCTCATACTTCATGCCGATCTTATCACATGCTTTATAGAGTCCGAGATTGGACATGATCGTTGTAACAATCGTATGATCTGCCAGGCGTCCCTGCTCCATCAGATACTTTCCGCATACATACATAATACGGTCACCATCTACAACATTTCCATTTTCATCTACAGCGATACATCTGTCTGCATCTCCATCATAGGCAAATCCTACATCCAGCTTCTTCTCCTTTACAAATGCCTGAAGTACTTCGATGTGGGTCGATCCGCAGTTCGTATTGATATTCACACCATTTGGTTCATTATTAATAACATAAGTCTTCGCTCCAAGTGCATCAAAGACACTCTTTGCGATACTGGAAGAACTTCCATTCGCACAGTCAAGTCCTACCTTCATATCTTTAAAAGAGCGTGTAGCAAGGGCAATCAAGTGTCCGATATAACGGTTTCTTCCTGCTGCATAGTCAACAGTACGTCCAATATTTTCTTTTGTCGCCAGCGGTACTTCCCCAATTTTGCCATCAATATAAGCCTCAATTTTTTCTTCTACCTCTGCCTCCATCTTATGTCCGGCACTGTTGATCGCCTTGATACCATTATCATAATACGGGTTATGGCTGGCGGAAATCATAAGCCCACAATCAAAGTCTTCTGTTCTTACCACGTAAGACACACTCGGTGTTGTCGTAACATGAAGAAGATATGCATCTGCTCCTGAAGCCGTCAGTCCTGCTGCCAGTGCATACTCAAACATATAACTGCTTCTTCTCGTATCCTTGCCGATCACGATCCTTGCCTTATGCTCCTGCCCGAAATACCAGCCAAGATAACGTCCTACTTTAAAAGCATGCTCAACCGTCAGAACTACATTTGCCTCTCCACGAAAACCGTCTGTTCCAAAATACTTACCCATAATACATTTCCTTTCCTGCAATCTCTTTTAATATGTATATTCAGGTCTTTTTCTGTCGCGACCTGCGATTGCAATTCCCCCAGATCTTTTTCTGAAATACTTCAGATACACCTTAGATGTTTTCATTATATAACCATTCTTGTCCCTTTGTCAAGTATTTTTTGGAAAATTTTTTGAAAACGTACTATTTTTTCAAATTCCTTTGGAGAAACACCATATGCCGTGCGAAACAGTTCGTTCAGATGACGAAGAGAAA
>OOCZ01002353.1_pt1 | contig 10362 bp, 7 predicted proteins | sample 1671631 | NCBI WGS metagenome assembly OOCZ01 (sample SAMN06348176, study PRJEB24527) | human gut metagenome | reverse complement strand
GCCTATTTTTAATTTGAAATTTTATTAAGTAATGCATAGTCCTTTGCATTTATATATCCGTCATTATTCAAATCAAGATACATATTGTCATTACCTCGCACTACCTTAGTATTTACATAATCAATAAATATAGGCAATTCTCTTTTTGTTTTAGTTACAGTAGAATCGCAATCGGAGCATTTATAAGTAAGCTTTAAATTATCTGCACTTACAAATTTATAATTATGACCTAATGCGTCGATATAATTTTCAGTATAGCTTTCATTGCATTTTGCACATTTATACAGTGTATAGCCCTTTTCTTCACATTTCGGTGCAATTAAGGACTTTACAAACGAATGCTCATGAACAAATACTATATCGTTATCAGCTTCTTCAATTCCAACATAATCATCAGCACTTGAAGCACTGCTAAAGCTTCGTGTAATGACAGGCGAATAAAAATACATTCCGTCTATGCAGACATAGGCTCTTGCAGATATTTTGTCATCAAAGTGATTTGTAGGAATACCTGTAAACACGGCGTTGTATGTTGAAACTGTACCGTCAACAGTGCGTTTATCTGCCTTTTTGATGTAATTATCTTTATCGCTGTTTGCCCTTAAAGAATAGTTGATTTGAAAATCATTTTTACCTTCAAAGGAAGCATAAGTGTAAACAAAGCCATATTCAACCGTATCTGCACATTTTGCAAAATCAAATCCGATGCTGTTCTCATCAAATGAGAAGCCAAAGCGCAAGCCGTTATCTCTCGGTCTTATCTGTCCGCCCTTATCTTTTGCAATCTCATCACTGCTGATGTGAATATATCGGTCTTCGTCTCCGTCACTATTGGCAACGGCAAGTCCTGCCGTGTATTCAGGACTTACAATAGTACATTTGTAGGCGGAGTAATCATTAGGAAAATATATGCTTGTAAGTCTGCCACTGCAATATATGGTCGCATTGCTTGATATATCTGTAGTAATACCGGTTGCCATTGGAACAAAGACAGTTTTTAGATTTGTACATCCGGAACATCCATCAAAACCTTTTACTTTCGGAGCATAAATCATTTCGAGATTTTTGCAATTTTTAAATACATTACTGCCAAGATTTGTTGCATTGTTTAATACAATTTTCTGCATTGTACAATCTTCAAATGCCGAATCTCTGATATCAGTACATTTAGGTAAATTCATTGTCTTAAAATATGTACCGGCAAGACCTCTTTCAGAAATCATTTCTACTGAAGATAAATCAATGTTATCTGTAAGCGACGGACAATTTGTAAAAGCTTCAGTTCCAATAGATTTAACATTAGAAAGGTTTATGCTTTTTAAATTATCACAACCATAAAATGCTTGTTGTTCAATTAAAGTAACACTGCTTGGTAATGTTACACTTTCAATATTAGAATTTTTAAAGCATCTTTCTTTAATTGAGCCTACTTCAATACCGTTGATTTTATCAGGAATAGTAATATTTGTATCATTTCCGAGATATGCTTTTATGCCACACCGGTAAGTTCCGTCATCTACAACAAATTCACTTTCACCGTCTTTAAATATGTAATAATCAAGATAAGTGAATTTACTTTTGAACGGAGTTCCTGCTCTTGCAAAAGCTACTGCGGTTATTCTTGTTGTTTCAGTCAAATTGATAGGCTCGATGTATTTTGTACCGTTTGTTTTGCTCGGCAAAGTCCCGTCTGTTGTATAATAAATATCAGTAAGAGTATTTGCACTTTTAAGTTCGACACTTATGTCATCACGATAAACACCGCTTTGCAAATTAGCAGTAACATCTTTGCATCTTGTACCGTTTATGATGTTAGAAAAATTAACGATTCCTGCACCGTAACGGTCATTATAGCAATCATCTTTCTTAAACGGTGTTGCAGTTGCAATAAGTTCCTGTTTAACTTGTTCAGGCGTATATTTTTTGTTTTCCATAAGGACATAAGCAGCAGCGGCTGATACAAGCGGCGCTGCCATAGAGGTTCCGGAGAATTGTGCATAAGCATTATTAACGGGAAAATTAGCAGTATATACGCTAACTCCGGGAGCGGAAATATCCACACAACTACCATAACTTGAAGAAGACCATGCATAGCCATATTGATTTGTGGCGGCAACGGTTATAACACTATCAAATATTGCAGGTTGTTTATAAACTTTTTTACCATCATTACCGGCTGAAGCAACAACAGTGACTCCCATATCAACAAGTTCATCTATTACAGTTCCAAGACCTCCTGTTGTAAATGAACAATTTATTATATCAGGCTTGTTTTTTAATTGATTGATATATGATAAAGCGGCTACAACCCCTGACGAAGTACCTTTTAAGTTTTTGTCAAATATTTTATAAGCGAATAGTTTAACATTACTTGGCGTACTTTTAGCGATAGCACCAGCCACTTTTGTACCATGACCGGCTTTATCCATTTCGTCGCCGGTGTTATCAGTGCTAAAATCCATTTTCGTACGCACAACTCTGTATTTTAATAATTCGTGGTTATAATTGATTCCGCTGTCTACGACAGCAATATTTATATTGGATTTAGCCTTTAATTTGTAGTAATCAAGTGCAGAAACAGCATCTGTTTCCTCATAAGCCCATTCTTCATTCATATTATACTTGTCATAAGTAGAACTTGAAGTAACAACACAGTCATAATCTGCCGTATAGCCTGATTTTTCATAATTTTCTTTTGCTTTTTGTGCTGATTTTTCATCTGCATACTGCAAAAAAGCATATCCAAAGCCATATACACTATCAACAGCACCGTATTCATCAATATTGTCATTTGTTTTTACCATCAAGCGATTATCAATTTTATCGCCGTCATTTGAATTGCTGTAATTGTCATATTCATTGCACAGTGCGGCAATTTCTTTGCCTGTTTTTAATGCACTTTGCTTTCTTGCTTCTTCTGCCATAACGCTTGTAAGCGGTGCACATATAGATAAAACAATTATAATCGACAGTAAAACGCTCAGCCTCTTTTTCATACAAACTTCCCCTAATATATTCATTAAGTAAATATTAACATAACATTAAGATATTAGCAATACATATTGCGATATAAACAATATAAAGTTGTTTTGAATTTAGCGATAATCAATTCACTGCATAAAAAGTTTGACTACCTTACCCTCTAATATATCGGGCACGCTGATTGATTGCGGGCAATGATTTTTGCATTTATTGCACCAGGCGCAAGCGGTAGGATTAACAGCAAATGAATCATATACTTCTCTACCCTGCTGAATGTTAACATCACCTGAAACAACTCTGTTATAAAGTGAGAAAAAGGAACTTATTTTTATGCCTTTAGGGCAAGGCTGGCAATAGTCACAGCCGGTGCATCCTATAACCTCACTTTTATTAAGTATTGATGCCGCTTTAAAGCACACTGAATATTCATCATCACCAAATGCTTTGAAATCGGTTAAAGTTGACAGATTATCAAGCATCTGTTGCTCACTGTTCATTCCGCTTAAAATTGTAATTATATTTTTATGGCTTGCAACAAAGCCCATAGCCCAGGATGCTACGCTCATATTCGGCTTTTTACTTTTAAACATATCTTTTATCTCGTTATTAACCAAAGCTAACTTACCGCCCCTTACAGGCTCCATTACAATTGTGGGAATGTCTGCATCTTCAAGTGTTTGGTATTGTGCTTTGGCATTTTGGTTTTCCCAATCAAGATAGTTCATTTGAATTTGTGCAAAATCCCAATCATGAGCCGAAATTATATGCCTTAAATCGTCAACCGTTCCGTGAAAAGAAAAGCCGATATATTTAATCTTACCCTCTTTTTGCATTTTCTTTAAAAAATCATAAGCGTCGAATTTTTCGCATTTTTCAAAATTTTCTTTATCAAGTGAATGAAGAAGATAGAAATCAAAATAATCCATACCGGTTCGCTCAAGCTGTTCGTCAAACACACGCTTCATATCCTCTTTTGTATCGCACATCCAAATAGGAAGTTTATCGGCAATGAAATATGTATTTCGCGGATATTTTTTTAACGCATGGCCTATGAACTTTTCGCTTTTACCGCAGTGATACATATATGCGGTATCATAATAATTAACGCCGTTTTTATAAGCTAAGTCAACGAGTTTTTGAGCCTTTTCATAATCAATATTAGGGTTTGACTCTCTTTTTTGCTCGGTTTCACATGGAAGTCGCATAGTCCCTAAGCCTAAAAGCGATACTTCGACATCCTTAAATCTTCTTTTATCTACCATAATTACTCCTATTGTTTTAAAAAGAGCAGGAAAACAAAAGTTCCTGCTCTTTATTTATATTATTCTTTAGTCCAAGTAACACCCTGCGGTGTGTCTTTTAAGATAATACCTTTTGCTTTGAGTTCATCACGAATTCTGTCTGCTGTTGCCCAATCCTTATTTGCTCTTGCCTGCTGGCGTTCTTCAATAAGTGCTTCAATGTCTGAATCAACATCGTTGTTTTTTCTATTGTAAAGAATGCCGAGAACATCACATAATTCATCAAAAACAGCAGCGGCTGTTTGGCAAACATTTTTTGATACTTCTTTATCAAGAATTGATGTGTTAATATCCTTAACAAGTTCAAACACAGCGGCAACACCGTCTGCTGTATTAAGGTCATCATCCATTGCGGTTATAAACTGTTCTCTGTGGCTGTTAAGTTTTTTGATAAGTTCTTCATCATCCGGAATGTCTTTCGCGTTTTTAAGGGCAAAATCAAGGCTCTCTCGGCAAGTATAAAGCCTTTCAAGCGCGCTCTTGCACTGTTCAATGATTTCAAGGCTATAATTGATAGGTGAACGGTAATGTGATGAAATAAGGAAATATCGGATTACTTCATATCCGTAAACATTTGCAATTTCACGAACTGTTTTGAAGTTACCGAGAGATTTACTCATTTTTACATTATCAACATTGATATAGCCGTTATGCATCCAATATTTTGAAAATGTGCAGCCGTTAGCACATTCGCTTTGTGCTATTTCGTTTTCGTGGTGTGGGAAAATAAGGTCTTGACCGCCGCAGTGAATGTCAATTGTGTCGCCTAAAAATCTTTTATTCATTGCAGAACATTCAATATGCCAGCCCGGTCTGCCTTTGCCCCAAGGAGAATCCCAATAAGGTTCACCCTCTTTTGCAGCTTTCCAAAGTGCAAAATCAAGAGGATTTTCTTTCTTTTCACCAATTGCAATTCTTGCGCCTGATTGCAAATCTTCGATAGGCTGGTGGCTGAGTTTACCGTATTCTTTAAATTTAAGAGTTCTGAAATATACATCACCGTCAACGGCGTATGCATATCCTTTTTCTTCAAGCGTTTTAATAATATTGATAATTTCATCAATATTTTCCGTTGCTTTTGGGTGAACAGATGCTTTTTTGAAATTTAAACCGTTTGCATCAGTCCAAAATTCTTCAATGTACTTTTTTGAAACTTCCTCAAAAGTTATACCCTCTTCATTTGCACGCTTGATAATTTTATCATCAACATCAGTAAAGTTTTGCACAAATTTTACATTGTAACCCCTGTACTCTAAATATCTTCTTAATACATCAAAAACACAAAGCGGCCTTGCATTACCGATATGAATATAGTTATAAACAGTAGGACCGCAAGCATAAATTTTTACTTCGTCCGGGCTATTTGGTATGAATTCTTCTTTTTGACGAGTCATTGTGTTAAAAATTCTCATTTTAGCTTCTCCTTTAATTCTTTTACTTCTTTTTTTAAGCTGTTAATCTCAGCTTGGTTTTCTTTAATTAAATTCATAAGTGGGTCAGGAATGTTGATTTGGTCGAGGTCATCAACTCTTTCACCGTCAATTCTTACAACCTCACCCGGAACACCTACAACAGTACAATTAGGTTCAACATCTTTAACCACAACTGCACCGGCGGCAACTTTTGCATTTCTGCCAATGGTAATTGGGCCGAGGACCTTAGCACCCGAGCCTATCATTACTCCGCTTTCAATAGTGGGATGGCGCTTGCCGACATCTTTACCAGTTCCGCCAAGTGTAACACCCTGGTAAATCATAACATCGTCGCCTATTTCAGTTGTTTCGCCGATAACAATACCGTTACCGTGGTCAATACATACCCTCCTGCCGATTGTAGCACCGGGATGAATTTCAATTCCTGTTTTGTGCGCACTGCGCTGGCTTATATATCTTGCAATAAACGGCATTTTATGGTCTAAAAACCATTTAGCTCGCTTATGGCTCTGCAGTGCTTTAAACCCTGGATAAAGAAGCACAATTTCGATAGGACTTCTTGCTGCCGGGTCATGCTCCATAAAGCTTTTAATATCCTCTTTAAATGAGTCAAACATATAAATATATCTCCCTTATAAACTAAAACAATAAAAATAAATGCCCCTGTCATTATGACAGAGGCAATAAATTACTGCGGTTCCACTCTTGTTTATAACTTAACTGCATATATACAGCTTATGCCTATAACGCGGCAAAACGACTCAAAATACTGATTTCCTTTGAGTAACTCGGCAGTGCATTTGGGCAGTTGGCTTATAAAACCTCACAGCAAAATGGTTTTTTCTCTGAATAAACATACCTGCTTACTTCTCTGCTTCATAGTTTTTAATACTATTATCTACTACTATTATATCTATTTTTTAAAAATTTGCAACATTTATTTTGTTTTTATTAAATACCAGCCGTCTTTAGCATAAATAAGTCCGCTTAAAACAGTGATGACACTTACAATCCAAAATGCAATTGCACAGTAAACATTAAGCCAATGTGTAGATGTGGTAATATCTGCTGCCCCCTCGCCTATTGCAAGTAAAAGGAAAGTCATACCGGTAGTTGACATCTGCAAAAATGTTTTGCATTTGCCAAAAGCATTTGCTGCAATAACTTCACCGTTTGTTGCCGCAAGCATTCTGATTCCTGCAACAAGGAATTCCCTTGCAAGCATAAGTAAAATGCAAAGTTCTGTATGCCATCCCATATTTATAAATACAAGGTACGCGGCAAATACAAGGGTTTTATCCGAAAGCGGATCCATGACTTTTCCGAAATCTGTAACCAATCCGCGTTTTCTTGCAATAATACCATCTGCTTTATCACTCATACAGGCAATGAAATATACAAGAAGTGCGCCTACCCAATGGTATTTGAATTCTACAAGTGAAAAAAACATCAATAAAGGAATACAACAAAATCTGAAAACAGTTATTTTATTTGGTAAATTCATACTTTTTCTCCAATCAAATCATAGCCTTCGCAAGCTGTAATTTTTACATTAACAAAATCGCCTATGTTTAATTTATCATCGCTTTTAAACATAATTCCACTGTCAATTTCCGGTGAATCAAAATAAGCTCTGCCGTTATACATTCCGTCTTCAATACTGTCAACTATAACCTTATATGTATTTCCTACTCTGTTTTGGTTTAATTCTTCTGTTACAGAGTATTGAATATCCATAAGTATATCGGCGCGGCGTTTTTTAACTTCTTCATCTATTTGATTGTCGTAAGAGCAAGCAGGAGTATCCTCTTCCGGTGAATAAGTAAAGCATCCCATTTTATCAAACTTGATTTCTTTTACAAATTTGCAAAGTTCTTCAAAGTTTTCTTCGCTTTCGTTCGGAAAACCAACCATAAAAGTTGTACGAATTGCAAAATCGGGAATTTTAGCTTTCATTTTATTCAAAAGTGCTTTTAATTCTTCGTACGAACCTGACCTGTTCATTGATTTAAGAATATCTTTATTACAATGTTGAAGCGGAATATCAATGTAAGGGCAAATTTTTTCCTCATTTGCTATTACATCAATTAGTTCGTCTGTAACTCTGTCAGGATAGCAGTAATATAATCTAATCCACTCTATACCGTCAATTCTAACAAGTTTTTTTAATAAACTTGCAAGTTTGTATTCACCGTATAATTTTAATCCGTATTTGGTGGTGTCCTGTGCGATAATTATAAGTTCTTTAATACCTTTGTTTGCAAGTTTTTTTGCTTCTTTAATTATGCTTTCCATCGGGCGTTCGATATACCCGCCGCGAATAAGCGGAATTGCACAGTATGAGCATCGGTTATCGCATCCGTCACTGATTTTTAAATAAGCCCAGTGCTTTGGTGTTGAAAGCATTCTGTCCCCTTCAAGAAGTAAATACTTTTTATCAGGGTAAAAGCTTGTTCTTACACCAAGCAGAGCCTTGTGGCATACTTTAACAATGTCGTTATCTGCGCCGATACCTATTACGGAATCAACTTCAGGAATTTCCTTTATAATTTCATCCTGATACCTTTCGGCAAGGCAACCGGTTACTACAATTGCGCTTATAATTCCGGCTTTTTTGTATTCGGCAACTTCTAATATTGTTTCAATCGCTTCACGCTTTGCATCTTCAATAAAACCGCAGGTGTTAATGATCATAACATCGCTGTCTTCAATGCTTTGCGCAATTTCAAAGCCGCTTTTATTTAATTTTTCAAGCATTATCTCACCGTCAACCTGATTTTTAGGGCATCCAAGTGAAATCATACCTACTTTATTCGTCATAATATTCTATCCTGTAAAATGCTGATTTGATGTCTGAATAGCGAAAACCTTTTCTTTGAAGTGACGCGATTACTTTTTCTTTTCCGTTTTCTTTTTGCAGTTTAGTTGCATATTTGTTTTTTATCAAATCAACTAATGTCGCTACATTGTCAATTTCAAAGTTGGAAAGTTTTTCATCAACAATATCCCTGCTGATACCGCGCTTATAACACTCCTGTTTAATATTGGTAAGTGAAAACTTTTTTACATTTAATAAATATTCAATAAGCCTTTGGCAATATTTTTCATCATTTATATAGCCGGCTTCGATATACCTGTCAACAGCTTTTTGTGCGCTTGTTTCATCAACTGTTTTTAACAGTTTGGTTTTTATTTCTTTAGCTGAATAGTCACGTCTTGAAAGGTAATCGGCACATTTGTTAAGTGCTTTTTTATAATTTATTTTTGCAAGAAGCTGTTGCCACTGCTCATAATTTATGTCAGTTTCGTTTGAAATGTAATTATCAAACCAGCAGTTTTCATCCGTAGTGGCAACATATTCACCGTCAAGATACAAATGAACTTTTGTACCTCTGCCCTTTTGATGAGTTAAAATCATCAGTCCTCATCATCCTCAACCATAATGTTGATTTTTTCCAAAGCTTCTTCGCGTGTAATTTTCTTTTCAGGCTTTTGTGCCGAAACTTTTGCAGAGTTTGCTTTGGCTTTTTCTGCGCGTTCCTGCCTTGCTTTTTCAGCTTGTTCGGCTAATGTGTCTTTAATCTTCTTTTCAAGCTCTTCTGCAAGTTCAGGGTCATTTTTAATAATTTCTTTTACATTATCTCTGCCCTGGCCGAGCCTGCGGTCACCGTATGAGAACCAAGAGCCGCCTTTATGTATAATATCGTATTGAACAGCCATATCAAGAATTTCACCGTCTTTGCTGATACCTGTGCCGTACATAATATCAAATTCAGCACTCTTAAACGGAGGTGAAACTTTGTTTTTAACAATTTTAGCTCTTGTTCGTGAACCGATAAATTCGTTTCCTGCACCTTTGAGCTGCTCAACTTTTCTTACATCAATTCGCATTGATGAGTAGAATTTAAGCGCGCGGCCGCCTGTTGTAACTTCAGGGTTGCCGTACATAACACCGATTTTTTCACGAAGCTGGTTAATGAATATTACTATACAATTGGTTTTGTTAATAGTACCTGCAAGAATTCTTAAAGCTTGTGACATAAGCCTTGCGTGCTGGCCTACATGGCTGTCACCCATATCACCCTCAATTTCACTTTTAGGTACAAGTGCCGCAACCGAGTCTACTACCACAATATCAACAGCACCGCTGCTTACAAGATTTTCTGTAATTTCAAGTGCCTGTTCACCAAAATCAGGCTGTGCAACGATTAAAGAATCAATATCTACACCGAGATTTGCCGCATATTCAGGGTCAAGTGCATGTTCGGCATCAATAAATGCTGCGTCACCGCCAAGCTTTTGTGCTTCTGCAATGCAGTGAAGTGCAAGTGTTGTTTTACCGCTTGATTCAGGGCCATAGATTTCAACTATACGACCTCTTGGCAAACCGCCGATTCCGGTAGCAATGTCAAGTGTAAGTGAGCCTGTTGAAATAGCGTCAACTTTAAGACTTGAATTTTTATATGTGCGCCTAACTGCACCGGCACCAAATCTTTTTTCTATATTTTTCATAGCGGCTTCAAGTGCCGCTTTTTTGTTATCTGCTGCCATAAGATAACCTCCTAACAAAATTCTTTAATATTATACTAAATTCAACAATTAAAATCAATAGCAAATAAAAAATATGCAAATATTTGTTCTAAATT
>OOCZ01002348.1_pt1 | contig 10381 bp, 8 predicted proteins | sample 1671631 | NCBI WGS metagenome assembly OOCZ01 (sample SAMN06348176, study PRJEB24527) | human gut metagenome | reverse complement strand
ATAGGAAGTGCTTTTTGTTTTATTGATTTTCAAGTATTTAAAGATCAGCACTAAACTTTTTGGGAACTAATTAGTAACATGATTTGGAGCAAACAACGTCATTTTTGACACTATTTCATTCCACTTTATATCTACATGACACTTCTAAAAAATGAATCTCGTTGATATGCTCGCGCATGATTTCCGGAAAATGAAATAAACTATGTCCGAAAAAAGACTAAAAACACCAAAGAAGGGGAATTTCAAATAACATTTGCAGTTCCTGATGAAGCAAAACCTCTCATAGAAAAATATATGGATAAGACTACCGGCAAAATCGTGTTTGGTATTCAAAAGGCAGTCTTACGGCTGTCTTCTTTATTAAAAAAATTAGGCATTTCTGCCTTCACTCCGTAAAAAGACACATAAACAAGGATGAAATATTAACTCCTGATATTCAATCTTATAACACTTTATTTAATAAACACAAGGACTTTTATTAATAACAATTTTGCCATTTTATAACAGTTACGTTTTATTTGTTTTTTATTTTGCTCCCTTAATAAAAAAGGACATCTAATACAGTTTGTCAGCCTTGCCCACACATGGTTTAGGATACATCGTTATACTTGTCTTTATTTAACAACATTTGAAAGGCTTTATGGCAAACCAACGTAAAGCCTATAAAAAACAATATGGACAAATCAGTTATTATCAAAAAATTGCTTGTACTCTTCATCCCCGTACTCGCCTGCCTGCCATTATCCGCACAGGAACAGACGGACACCGTTTACATGTTCCGCTTTGTATCCACAAAGGATATGTTCTATATACCTTTCAGGGACAATCAAGATGAGTTACTCCGCCTGTCAGAGTGTGTGAAACAGTACAAACAACAGATTCTGGAAGGAAAAATACCCTTATATGTAGACGGCTATTGCAATTCCTTAGACAGCCAGACTGAAAACATGAGGGTAGCCAAAAACCGTTCCAACCGGGTGAAGTCCGAGTTAATCATACGGCAGGGACTACATGAAAGCAGCTTTATCACCCGTAACCATGCCGATAACGGTGATTATGTCACCGTAAGGATAGCGGTTCCCCTACACCGGGAAACTGAAACCGGACAGGATGAAGACACCACTACTGAACAACCCGTGCAAAGCCGGTCTATAAAGGAAGAATACCAGAAACAGACGGAAACAGTCACTACATCCGATATCCGTGAAGAAACCACCGAACCCGCACAAACGGTTCCTGCTACGGAGGCAAAGGCAGGGGATTACGGTTTCACCCTGCGGCTGAACCTGCTACGCTGGGCAACACTCACACCGGACCTGGGCATCGAATGGCGTATAAACAGGAACTGGGGCATACAGGTGAATGGTTCATGGACTTCCTGGAGCTGGGACAACAAAGAAAGAAGATACGCCCTGCTGGAAATATCACCGGAGCTACGCCATTATATCGGTAAAGAGAAGCGGGGCTATCTGGGAGCGATGTACCACATGGGCAGCTTCAACTATAAATTAGGCGACACCGGTAAGCAGGGAGACCTGAAGGGAGGAGGACTGACCGGCGGGTACCAGATGCGGTTGAACAACTCCATATCACTGGATTTATCCATCGGTGCGGGCTGCACCCATGCCGAGTATGAAAAATACACGGTTACCGATGGTGTGCGTATCAAACAGGGGAAAGCGAATAAAAACTACTGGGGGATAAACCATGCCGGAATCACCCTTGTATGGCAATTCAAATAAGAAAAAGGACAATGAAAGACAGAATCAAAAAACAGCATACCGGCAATCTTCGGAAAGAATACTCCAGAACCCGGAAAACAGGCTTTCTCCTGATGGGCACCATCCTTCTTCTGGCAGGGTGCGTGAAAGATGATCTCTATAATACGCAACACCCCGACAAGGGAGCACTTGTGGTGATCGCGGACTGGGCGGGAGCCTCTTCCGAAGCGGTATTACCGGATACCTATATCCTGCATGTAGACAACCAAGAGCATGAGGCAGGAAGTACGCCCTGCATCTTCCCTTCCCTGCTCTCACCGGGACAGCACAAGCTGCTGGCCTGTAGCAAGGCCGAAGGAATCACCACCGATGAAGCCACCGCCACGGTGAACACCCTGGAAGACGGAACTCTGGAACCCCTGCCCGGCTATCTCTTTTCCGCAGTAAAAGAGGTGGAGATAACGGCTGACGATACATTGAGGACAAGCATGTCCATGCGCCAACACAACCGGCTCCTCTCTCTGGTGATGAAGATGGAAGAGGGTGAAAAGGAACGGTTATCCTCTGTTTCTGCAACCTTGGAAGGCATTGCCTCTTCCGTGGATCTGGGCACCGGAACACTCACGGACTCCCGGGGAAAGGCGGTGATACCTCTCTTCAGGGATGGAACGGAGGAAGGCGCACCCGTACTCAAGGCGGACCTACGCCTGCTGGGAGTGATACCCGCAGAAAGACAGGTACTGACACTCATACTGGAATTGAAAAGCGGGGACAGGCAGACCATCACAAACGACCTGACCGAGTATCTGGAAGGTTTTTCCGAGGGTGAAAAAGAGCCCCTGTTGTTATACACCTCCCTGGAGCTTCCCGCAGAGGCAGGAGTCGGGGCGGTCATTAAAGGCTGGGAAGTGGTGGACGGCGGAGACATAGACATCCATTAAAGTATGCCCCCAACAAAGAGAATATGCGTAGCAAAGGGATATAATGTAAAACAAAAAAAAGAAGAAAAATGAAGAGAAAGAACTTCATCCGGCACAGGCCGGGAGGCAGAATGATCCTCCCCTTTTGTGTCGCCGCCCTGGTTCTGGCAGGATGCGGCAGTGAAAACGACGTAAATGGGAACGGCACTACGGCCGGACGCACTCCATTGCAGGTTACCAGTGGAATACAGACCATGACGATGTATGGGAGGCGGGCGACGCCATCGGGATTTTCTCAATGCATGGAAGCGGTGAAAGCCTGAGCGTGGAAGATTCAAACCGCAAGTACACCACAACCTCCGATGCAACAAAGGGGACATTCTCACCGGCCGATGCCGCGCAGACCATCTATTTCCCCACAAACGGGGACACACGCGATTTCATAGCTTACTATCCCTGGCAGAAAACGCTGGGAACGGACGGCAGAACCTATACCGTGGACGTGACCGACCAGAAGGTGCAGAACCTCATTGACCTGCTGGGAGCCGGCAAGGTGACGGGAAAGGACAAGGACCATCCGCAGGTGGCACTAACCTTTACACACAAGCTGGTGAAAATAGCCCTCGATATCCAGGCGGGAAACGGCTTGGACAACACGGCACTCGCGGGTACGGGAATAACCCTGACCGGACAGCGGACAAATGCCCTATATGACGTTGTGGCGGGCGGAGAGGTGGTGATCCCGGAGGAAGGGGAGGAAACCGGAATAGAACTGCTGACGGCTGCCGACGGGACAGCGGCGGAAGCTATCGTATTGCCTGTAGGAGATACGGAAGGGATGTACCTTGTTTTCGACATACCGGATGTGGGAACCTTCAATTGGAGAGTCAAGGATGCACCCAAATCGCAATCCTTCGAGGCTGGAAAGAAATATATATATACCATTACGGTCAACAGGATGTCAGTCGAAGTGGAATCCTCCGTCACTGACTGGCAGCCCGGGAACGGTGAGGGAGAAACGGGAAGTGCCGAATAACAGGGAAATTGAAAATTCTGAATATTAACATAAAAACGAAAAAAACAGTATGAAAACAAGATTTTTAATGGCTACGGCCGCGGCAGCAATCGTTATGGTTGCCTGCAACAATGAAGAAACGGACAATTGGGCGGGAGAAATACGCCTGAGTAGCGGACTAGCGGTACAACAGGTTAATAGCACACGTGCTGCAAACAACATTCAAAGCGAACAATTTGCAAAAAATGCAGAAATAGACGTGTTTATCAATGAAGCTGTAAATGCAGGCGAAACCGCAACTACCAGCTATACCCAGCCATTGGTTTACACGGCAGGCGGAGACGGCTCAATGAACACAAGCGACCAGCCCTATTATCCTACCAGTGGAAAGGATGTGAATATCTATGCCTATTATCCGTCAGGAACAGTGACATCCATTGATGCAAATGCAGCGTCAGTTGAATTCACTGTTAAAGAAAACCAAAGCAGCGATACCGATTATAAAGCAAGTGACCTCATGTATGGAACACCCGACAAAAACCCGGTAGGTCGCACCAAAAATGATGTAAATATCACTTTCAAGCACTTACTTTCAAAAGTGACCGTCACACTAAAACAAGGTGCGGGTATCAAAGATTTAGATTTAACAAATGCTAAGGTGGAACTGTTGAACGTACTGCCTACTACCAAGCTCAACCCAAGTGCGGGTACAATATCTGGAGCTCAAGGTGACGAGACAGATATCACAGTAATGGATAAAGGCGCTAACCTCAGCGGTAGTGCAGTAGTCGTACCGCAAACGCTAAACCAAGAAGTGGAGGGGAAACGACGTTTCATCAAGGTAACATTGAGTACAGGCGGTGTACTCTACTCCCAAAACTTGACAGATGCTGAGGGTCAGACTATAGAAGATATTAAAATGGAAGCTGGTAATGAATACAAATACGAGATCACAGTTAACCTGACCAGCCTTGATATTAAGTCTTCAATTACGGAATGGGTCACAGGAGAGACTGTCAGAGGTGACGCCGAAATGGAAGAATAACAAAAGCCATCCCGGACGGTAGCGTAAAGTCCGGAGATACACGTATGAAAAGGTGTAACGGCTCCTTTCGCAGGGAGCGGTGGCACACGAACAAGAAATTGGCAGGAAATATAAAAAAACAGATAACGATATGAAACAGCAAATCAAACAGTGTACGTCGGGCCTCGTAACGGCTATAGGCTTCATTGCCGGCCTCGCCTTGAGCGGTTGCAGTAAAGAGGGTGACATGGCCGACAACAACCCCGGCAGCGAAATCCGCCTCACCAGCAGCGTGCAGGTGCAGAGCCGTGCCGGTACGGCCCCCGACACGCAGATAGCCAATGGCGAAAAGGTGGCGGTCTATGTGGACGAGGCGGCAAGCTCGGCCACGCAGCTTTATGGCAATAATGTACTGACTGCTGACGGCAACGGCGGCTTTTCGGGCGGCACAGCCATGTATTTCCCTGCCAGCGGCAATAAGGTGAACATCTACGCCTTCCACACCAACGCTACGCTGGAGAAGGATTTCCCCACGGTGAGCATTGAACACAGCGTGGCAGCAGACCAAACGGGCGGTTATGTATCTTCCGACCTGCTCTATGCCGTCCGGGAGGGCGTGAGTCGCAGCACAGCCGCAGTCGATTTGACCTTTTACCACCTGCTCGCCAAAGTAGCCGTGGTGCTGAAGCCGGGTGCGGGGATGACCGCCAACCACCTCGACGGAGCGGTGGTTACCATCGAAAGCACATACCTCAAAGCTGGCTTCAAGCCCAAAAAGGTGGACCTGACCAACGATCAGGTACGTTCGGACATGGTCGCGCGGATAGAAACCACTCCGGCTGCCATCACCATCCCTACCGCCACAACTGCTGACTTTTCGTCTGTCGCCCGCTATGGCGAGGGCATCATCGTGCCGCAGCCGATAAAGGCAGGCCAGCCGTTCATCCGGGTGAAGCTGGCGAACGGCGCCATATTAACCTATAAATTAGATACTTACACCGAATTTGAGACCGGCAAGAAGTACACTTTCCAAATCACCGTGAACCTCACGGGGCTGACTGCCACCGCCACGATTGGTGACTGGGATAAGGTGGAGGTGAATGGCGATGCAACGATACCCGACCCTATCGGCAACAAGACACCTGCGCGGGCCGCCGCTGGTGACTTCTATATGAACGACGGCACGCTGGTGGACAAAGATGCCGCCCTGACCAATACGCAGAAATCTGCCTGCCTCGGTATTGTCTATTGGGTGGGGGATATTACCGGAGAAGACCCGTTGCTAAAGAGAGAAAAACCCGGTTGCACTCACGGACTGGTTATGGCATTGCAGGATGCGGGAGAAAATTCCCTTTGGAGTTCCAACAACGAATACATCACCAGTAATTGGCTGAATGGGCAAGGCGACACTTACGGCATTACTACTCTGAGAGCAGCGAATGAGATGCAGGGTTATGCCAATACCGCAGCACTCAATGGCTATAATGAAAGTGACAATGTAAGCAATGATCCCAATTTAAAAGTCTTACCAGTCGGGATTATTGCGGAGTATGCTAAATCCCATCCCACTCCTGAGAGTAGTAGTGGTTGGTATTGGCCTTCTTTGAAAGAGTTGAATTATATGCGCACGGGACAAAATTATGAAAGTGGAGTTGCAGGCAGAGAAATGTTGGATAGACAATTAGGCATATTGGGGATCGAGCCCTTACAGTCAGGCGACTACTGGTCGAGTACGGAGGCCGGCAGCGATTGGGCGTGGAGCGTGAACTTCTGCAAGGATTACATGAGCAGCAGCGATAAGCACAAAAGCAGCTTTGGAGTCCGTGCCGTTCTTGCTTTTTGATTCTATTTATCCATTTATAAATTTAAAATAGAATACCTGCGAAGCGGGTTGGAAAAACAAAATAACCATGAAACGATTCATCCCCCATAACTGAATCTATGCAGCTCCAGCTACCGCCGGACGTCCAAGCGTTAAGTCCGGAGTGCACACCCTATAAAGGTGGCGACTGCTTCCTTCGCCGGAAGCGGTGGCACGAATGAATGACAAAAAAAGACATAAAAAGAATATGAACAGATTATCAGAACTAAGAAATAGGATAACTAAGCTCTGCACCGCCTGCTGTGTACTCGCTCTTACCGCCTGCTCGGACGATACGACCGGTGATAACAGCCGCCTGCCCGACGGCGAATACCCGATGACGTTTACCGCCGTCGTGGATGGACTGACCGTAACACGTGCGGGCACTGCCGACGGAGAATGGGCTACTACCGACCGGATAGCCGTACAGGTAAGTAATGCCGAATCCGGCAATGAAATAAAGATATATGCTCCGTCAAAGATTGATGGCAAAAGTGCCACCCTGACCTCCGACGATCCGTTCTACTGGCAGAGAAACAACGAGACGAAGACCGTGAGTGCCTGGTATTGCGGCGACGGTTCCACAGCTTCGGAAGGGGAAAATGCAGAGAAAGTACCTACTAAATGGAGCGTGCAACCGGATCAAAATAAAGACGAAGGCAAAGGCTATCAGGAGAGCGACTTCCTTTATGCCGCTCCAAAAGACATCTCGTTCGGTAGCACGGATAAATCCCTTGACTTCATCCACCAGACCGCCCGTGTGGTGATAAACATCAAGAAAGCGGAAGCAGCAACGGAAACAAGTTCTATATCAAAAGTCACTATCGGTTACGGTAACAACCTCGCCCTTTCGGGCACTTACACCGCGCCCACTGAGGGAAACGCCACCGACACATGGAATACTTCAGACGGCACTATGGGTACTATCACTCCGAAAGACATCACTGCCGGAGACGGCGGTGATATACTGAAAACCTATGCTGCTCTCGTCATTCCGCAGAACATGTCTGGCAAGAAATTCATCGCTGTTTCCCTGAGGGATGGTAATACCTATTATTATACCCCACAGGGCGAAGAGGCCAATCTTAAAAGCGGCACGCAATATACCTACAACATCACCGTGAAGCATGGCTATCTGGAAGTGGTGACAGTGAAAACGGACAGTGAATGGGGCGACGGCGGAACCACCGATCCCGTTGAAAGTAAAATACCTGTAAAACCCTTCACCGCAGACGACCTGAAAATCGGTGATTACTATTATAGTGACGGAACAACCTCCGATGGCGGATACCGCAAATATCCAGACGACAACACTGCCATACTGAATATTGAGCCCGTATTGACTAATCCGGCTACGGGAGAGAAACGTACATGCATCGGCATTGTCTATTGGGTGGGCGACCCCACTAAGCCATTGCGGAATCTTCTGGGGGACGAAACAGTAGCCAAAGATCATCCCGATTGTACGAACGGTCTGGTTGTTTCTTTGGGCGAAGAAAGTTGTACCTGGCAGGCAAATTATACCTCCGTGCAGGATTGGTTGAACTCAAATCATTCGGGCGAGTTTCTTTCAGTTCAGAGTGGAACCGATGCGAGTGATCCCTTAAATAATATTCAGGGTTATAATAATACGAAAGCTATCGAAGCGTTTAATAAATCACCCGACAACTCCGGCAGTCAAGTTTATGTGGTGCAAAAGGTCGTTGAGTATCGTAAAGAAGTTCCTGCACCTGAAGCCAGCAGTGGTTGGTATGTTCCCTCGGAGAAAGAGTTGACATTGTTGTGTGGGGAGGATGTGGATGATATTTATGCTAAGAACTCCGGTGGAACTGCTAACCGTGACCTTATTAATAGTAAGTTGGGATTAATAAGTGCTACTGCATTGTCGTCTTCGTCCCTCTATTGGTCGAGTACGGAGTACAGCCTCGGCAACGCGTTCAACGTGGGCTTCGACTATGGCCTCGTGAACGGCGGCGATAAGGGCTTCGGCTCTTATAGGGTACGGTTCTCTTTAGCTTTCTGATCTTATTTATCTATTAAAGAATTTATCTATTTAAAACGATTTACCCGCTTGCGGGTCGAAAAACAAAAATACTGACAATGAAACGAATCATTCCCCATATCCCGAATATCACAACGGCGGCTTTCGTGCAGCTTGCTGTGGTCGTTGTGTTTGTCTCAGCCTTTCTGCTGACAGGATGCAGTGAAAACGAACTGCCCGGTAATGAGAATACCGACACCAACCGCACCACCTTTACCATCGAGGTGTCCGATGGCGGCTATGCTCCCGCCGAAGGCGAGAAACCCGGCACCCGTGCCGCAGAGAACGGCTATGCCACCCGATTCACCGCAGGCGACAAGATAGGCGTCTTTGCCGTGAAGAATAACGAAATAGTTGGAGTAAACAATCTTTGCCTCGTGGCCACTGCCGAAACGGATGCCGGTGACGGCAGCCTCGTATGGAAAACAGAGGATGGCGATACACCGATAATTCCTGCCGGTGCTGCCTATTATGCTTATTACCCTTGGCAATCCAACGATAAGATAGCAGACAAGGTTAATGCTTCTGTCACTGATGTTGATGATTTCTTTGCTGACTTAGTCAAGAACTGGGCTCCCTCTACCAATCAAGGAACATATACAGACTACACCGGCTCCGACCTGATGATAGCCTCCGGTACTCCCTCCGGCAAAAGCCTCTCTTTCTCCATGCAGCACAAAATGGCGCTGGTGGTGATAGACCTGCCAAAGACAAAGTACACGCTGACGGATGCCAACGGCGCCACGCTTTCCAATGGTTACATTGCCGACGGTGTCCCCGATACGAAATTCAATGGTTTTACTCCCTGCCGAATGAGCGACGGCACGTATCGTTATCTGATAAATCCTGCTGCAACCGAGAATCTTTCCGGAAGCTATAGTAATGCCACCTCTGCCACCGCCGAATGGGAATTTAAAGCTCCCACCACTGCCGGTCAGTACAAAAAGTATGTAGTAGATGGTGGCAGCTCAAAAACTATAGAGAAAACACATAAACTGCAAGCGGGAGATTTCTTTATGAAAGACGGTACACTGTTGGGAAAGGATGCAACACCTACCGATGCACAGCAAGCCGCCTGTATCGGCATCGTCTATTGGGTTGGTGATATTAAGGGCGATAATTACACCCTATTGGACAGTAAATTCCCCGGCGGTACGCACGGCTTGGTCGTTTCTTTGTGGGATATGCCAGACCCGGATAACACCGGTAGTGTTACTATGACATGGACGTATGGCGGTTATGAGTTTGTGGATAATTGGCTGGCTAACGCTCAGTGGTCGGATGGTAATCCCCGCCCCGACGGTTTCACCAGTATTCAGGTAACGGATAAAATGCAGGGTTACGCCAATACCATTGCCTTGAAGGAATACAATACATACGTAGAGGATAAGTCAGAAGAAGGTTACGGTCCGGAGAGTAATAAGCGTGTGAAACCCGTCAAGGGCTTGGATGATTTTGAAGAAAAACATCCGGCTCCCTCGAACAGTAGCGGTTGGTACTGGCCTTCTGTGTATGAGTTGCAATATGTGTGTTGGGGGCAAGGTGCTACTGGACAAGGTACAACTGGAAAGAACATGTTGAATACTCAAATCCAAAAGGTTAGTGGATCAAATGTTTTCGATAGCGACGGTTACTGGCCGAGTACGGAGGGCAGCTACTACAGCTACGGCGCGTGGTACGTGGGCTTCGGCTATGGCAACGTGGACTACTACGGCGATAAGGGCGACGGTGCCTGTCGAGTCCGTCCCCTTCTTGCTTTTTAACTATTTTTCTATTTATATTATTTATCTATTAATATT
>OOCZ01002347.1_pt1 | contig 10381 bp, 9 predicted proteins | sample 1671631 | NCBI WGS metagenome assembly OOCZ01 (sample SAMN06348176, study PRJEB24527) | human gut metagenome | reverse complement strand
GCGGCTTTGACGAGGTGTTCTATGCGCCCCACAGCCGCCACACCGGCATCAGCCGGGCCGATGTGGATGCCTGCGACGCGCTGCGCATCCTGGCCGAGAGCGATGTGGCCGGGCCCTTCCTCATGAGCACCGAGAACGGACGGCAAATCTTTGTCACCGGCCACCCGGAGTACGACAAGTACACGCTGGATGCCGAGTACAAGCGGGACGTGGCCAAGGGCCTGCCCATCCATGTGCCCGTCAACTACTATCCGGACGATGACCCGGAGCAGCCTCCGCTGTTCCGCTGGCGCGCCCATGCTCACCTGCTGTACGAGAACTGGCTGAACTACTACGTCTACCAGAACACGCCTTACGATCTGGGCGAGATCCAGCGCGTGAAGCACGGCAAATAAGATTTCATCCATGCAAAGCGGCTGCTCCGGTTTTCCACACCGGGCAGCCGTTTTTGTGTAAAGAGAGCCACTGAAACGACACAAGGCCCCCGGGTTCCCGGGGGCCTTGTGTCGTATGAAGAAGTCTCCAATGGAGGGAGTAAATGGCGGATCAGGCGTCGGTGCGGTCCTTCTTGAGCAGGCTCAGGATCACAGCACCCACCACGCTGCCCACAGCCAGCGCCACGCAGTACAGAACGGCGTGGTCCACCACGGGGAACACAAAGATGCCGCCGTGGGGTGCCCGCAGGCCGCTGCCAAAGACCATGGACAGGGAACCGGCCAGGGCCGAACCGATGATGCAGCTGGGCAGAACGCGCAGCGGGTCGGCTGCTGCATAGGGGATGGCACCCTCGGTGACGAAGCACAGACCCATGACGTAGTTCACGATGCCGTTGCGGCGTTCGTCGGGGGTCCACTTCTTGGGGCAGAAGGTGGTGGACAGGGCGATGGCAATGGGAGGCACCATGCCGCCCACCATGACGGCGGCCATCACCTCATAGTTGCCGGAAGCAAGGGCTGCGGTGCCGAACACATACGCTGCCTTGTTGAAGGGGCCGCCCATGTCGATGCTCATCATACCGGCCACGATGGCACCCAGCAGCACCTTGGAGCTGCCGCCCAGTGCGTTCAGCCAGTTGGTCATGGCGGTGTTGATCATGCCCATGACCGGGTTGATGCCGCACATCACGGCACCAATGATCAGCATGCCGCCCAGCGGGTAGATCAGCATGGGGCGAAGGCCGTTCAGGCTGGCAGGGAGCTTTTCGGTGATCTTTTTCAGGAACTGGACGATGTAGCCCGCCAGGAAACCAGCCAGCATGGCAGCCAGGAAACCGCCGGAGATGCCGGTGGTCTCACCATTGGCGATACCCGCAAAGTTGGTGCCGTTCATGGCCAGCACACCGCCGGCAAAGCCCACAGCCAAGCCCGGACGGTCGGCGATGGACATGGCGATGAAGCCTGCCAGAATGGGCAGCATATAGCCAAAGGCTGCATTGCCCACCGTCTTGAAGAAAGCGGCCACCGGAGTGTTCATGCCGAAGTTTGCGGGGTCAATGCTGTAATCGTCCAGCAGGAAGGCCAGCGCGATCATAATGCCGCCGCCCACCACAAAGGGCAGCATGTGGGAAACGCCGTTCATCAGGTTCTTGTACAGGCTGCGGCCAAAGCTGTCCTTGGTGGAGGCATCCTCTGCCGGGGCACCGCCCTCGGCGTGGTACACCGGCACCTCACCGTGGGCGATCTTTTTGATCAGCTCCTCCGGCTTGTGGATGCCGTCATCCACCCGGGTAAACAGCACCGGCTTGCCGTCAAACCGGGCGGTCTCTACCTTTTTCTCTGCTGCCACGATGATACCATCGCAGGCGGCGATCTCCTCCCGGGTCAGGATATTTTTGGCTCCGTCGGAGCCGTTGGTCTCTACCTTGGTGGGCAGGCCCAGCTTGTCACCGGCCTTGGTCAGGGCCTCGGCGGCCATGTAGGTGTGGGCGATGCCGTTGACGCAGGCGGTCACGGCCAGAATGCGGTAGCCGTCCTGCGGGATGACCTGCTGGGTAAAGCTCTCGGCACCAAACTGGGCTTCCTCCTGCGCGTCGATGCAGTCCAAAAACTCTGCCGGGGTCTTTGCGGCTTTCAGCTTTGCCACAAAATCCTCGTTCATCAACATCTGCATCATGCGGGCCAGCATATCTACATGCAGGCTGCCGTTTTCCGGTGCTGCAATGGCAAACAGCAGGTCGGTGGTGCCGTCATCCTCGGCGTTGTACTGCACCGGCTTTGCCAGACGCAAAGCGGCCAGGCTGGGCCGGGTGACCACAGCCGTCTTGGCGTGGGGCACGGTGATGCCGTTGTCCACATAGGTAGAACCCTCGGCCTCGCGGGCGTAGAGGGCCTTTTTGTAGGCATCCTTGTCGGTGATGTTGCCGTGGGTGGCCTGCAGCTCCACCAGACGGCTCAGGATCTCCTCCTGTGTTTGCAGCGCCTCGTCCAGCGCAATGGACTGTGCGGTAAATAACTCGGTGATACGCATAAGCTTTCCTTCCTTGTTCCTTTTATCCCATCAAAGCTGCGCCAGCAGCTCGTCGATCTTCTCCTTTGTGGCAAGCCCAAGGCTGAACGCCGTGGCGCTGCCGCAGGCGGTGCCCAGACGCAGCGCCTGCGCGTAGCTGCCACTTTGCAGATACCCAGCCACAAAACCGGCCACCATGCTGTCACCGGCCCCCACGCTGTTCACCACCCTGCCCTTGGGGCAGCCGATGCGGTGCACCTGCCCCTGCTCGTCCAGCAGCAGGGCACCGTCCCCGGCCATGCTCACCAACACATTGCGGGCACCCTTTTCCTGCAGGGTGCGGGCCGCTGCCGCGATCTCTTCATCCGTGTGCAGCTCCCTGCCCACGATCTCGCCCAGCTCGTGGTTGTTGGGCTTGATGAGGAAGGGGTGGTAGGGCAGCACGTTCACCAGCAGGGCGCGGGTGGCGTCCACCACGCAACGCACGCCCCGGCCGTCCAGCCGGGCCAGCAGCCGCTCGTACACGTCCTGCGGCAGGCTGGCGGGGATGCTGCCGGCTAAAATCAGCACGTCATTTTCGGTCAGACCGTCCAGCTTTTCTTCCAGCTGGTGCAGGGCCTCGTCCGGGATGTCCGGCCCAGCTCCGTTCAGCTCGGTCTCCTGCCCCGCCTTGATCTTGACATTGATGCGGGTCATGCCGTTTTCCAGATGCACAAAGTCGGTGTGCAGGCCCTGCGCGGCCAGACCGCGCTCCAGCCAGGCACCGGTCTCCCCGGCCACAAAGCCCAGCGCCACGCTGGGGCAGCCCAGCTGGGCCAGCACGCCGGACACGTTGATGCCTTTGCCGCCCAGCACGCAGTCCTCGCCGCAGGCACGGTTCACCTGCCCGACTTCCAGCGGGGCGTCCAGCCGCACCACATAGTCGATGGCCGGGTTGAATGTGACAGTGTAGATCATAGTTCCGTCTCCTTTACCAGCGTGTATTGTTTGTATTTGGGGTTGGGGCAGCGGTTGGTTAGGATGGCACCGCTGTGCAGGTCCGCGATCACCGCCGGGCAGATGCGCGCAAACTTTGCGTCATCCACCAGAAACCAGCTCTCCCGTGCGCGGTGCACCACCGTGGCTTTCACGGCGGCTTCCTCCGGGTCCGGGGTGGTGAAGCCTGCTTCCAGCGCCACACCGTTGGCCCCCATGAACGCCTTGGTGAAGTTGTACTGCTGCAGGCTGCTCACGGCTGCCGCGCCCACGATGGCCTCGGTCTGGGGCCGCAGCAGCCCGCCGGGCAGGAACACCCGGCAGCCCTTCTGGGCCAGCGTGCGGGCATGGGCCACGCCGTTGGTCACATAGTTTGCCTGCAGGGCCTCGCCCTCCAGCGCCCGCACCAGTTCCAGCGTGGTGGAGCCTGCGTCGATGAACACAAAGTCCTCGGCGTGGATGAGGGCAGCGGCAGCCGCCGCAATGGCCCGCTTCTGGGGCACGGCCAGCGTCTCCTTGGCCTGCATGGTGGGTTCCTCGGCCTGGAAGCGGTTGTCCGGCAGGGTGGCACCGCCGTGCACCTTGTTCAGCTTGCCCAGCCGGTCCAGCTCCGTCAGGTCACGCCGGATGGTGGACTCGCTGGTGCCCAGCGCCTCGCACAGCTCCTGCACGGTGGCCGTGCGCTGTTTATTCAGCAGATCTAGGATCTGCCCGAACCGTTCTTCTGCCAACATGGGCTGTTTTCTCCTTTGCGCCCCGTCTCTGACGGTTTTCAGCGTTCTTTGACGGGTTTTGGTGGTTTGCATCTTTATTATAGCAAGAATTCCGTCAAAATCAATCGTTTTCAGTCAATTCCACGCACAAAAAATCCCTTCAATTTTTGTGCACATCTGCCAAAGCACAAAAAAGAGCCGCTGTGCGTACCAATGCACAGCGGCTCCGGAGAGATGGTTTGCTCGGAATTATTCAGCCGTCCAGTAGAAATCGTCACCGGGCAGTGCACCGCCCACGGCGGAGGGGTCGGCGTCAAACAGCACCTGCAGGTAAGCAGAAGCATCTGCCTTCAGCTCGTCGCCGGTCAGGCAGACGATGTTGCAGTTGGGCAGGGCCTTTTTGGCAATGGCAGCCTTGGCCACCACGCCCTGCTCTTCGCACAGGGCAGCGGTGCCGTCCAGGTCGGTGTTGGCGGCTTCCACACTCCTGGCGTAGTCGGTCAGGAAGGCGGCCACCACATCCGGGTGCTCCTCGGCGTACTCTTTGCGCACCACAGTCACACCGGTGATGAGCTGGGTATCAGCCACCTTGTTCCACTCCTCGGTCAGGTTCAGGGCCACCCGCAGAGTCTCGTCCTGCAGACCGGCGGCAGTGACATAGGGCTGGGGCAGCACGGCAATGGCATCCTCGGTGGTGGCCATCTGGGCGGTCACCTCGGTGGCCTCGCTATAATACTCGATGGTCACGTCCTTGTCGGGGTCGATGCCGTTGGCGTTGAGCAGGTAGCGCAGCACATACTCCGGGGTGGTGCCCTTGCCGGTGGACAGGATGGTGCGGCCCTTCAGGTCAGCCATGGACTGCACCGTGTCGCCCTGTTCCACCACATACAGCACGCCCAGGGTATTCACAGCCACGGCCTGGATGCCGCCGTTGGTTTTCTGGTACAGGGTCGCGGCCAGGTTTGCCGGGATGGCGGCCATGTCCAGCTCGCCCTTCATCAGCAGAGGCACGATCTCATCGGCGGCACCGTAGAGCTGCAGGTCGTAGTCCATGGCGGCGGTGCCGTCGGCTTCCATGCTGAGCAGGTTGACCAGACCCATGGTGGTGGGGCCCTTCAGGCCCGCGATGCGCAGGGCGTCGGTGGTGGAAAGCTCCTGTGCGGCTTCGCTGGAAGCAGCCTCGGAGGAAGCGGCCTCACTGGAGGCTGCAGAGCCGGAAACGGCAGAGCTTGCGCTGCCGCCGCAGGCTGCCAGGCACAGCGCAAGGCTGAACGCCAGCAGCAGCGATACAAATTTCTTCATGATGTCCTCTTTCTTCCCGCAGGGGTGCCGTTCCCCGCATGGGAACCGGTGCAGACCCTGCAATGCAAAATTTTACAAGGCAAATTTGCAAAAATATTTGCTTTGCGCGTCCTAGTTTACTATAATAGGGAGGAAAATACCGTTGCGCATGCAACGGAATTGCAGGAGGACTGTGGGGGCCGCTGCGGTTCCCACGGAGTTGCGATGAAAAACGATCTGCCGCTGTTACAATCCACCACCCTGTTTTCCGGTCTTTCCGCCGAGGAGCTGCAAGCACTGCTGACCCGGCTGGGAGCCGTGGAGCGCAGCTTTGGCCGGGGCGAAGTGCTCGTACTGGCCGGTGCGCCCAGCCGCCGGGTGGGCGTGGTGCTGTCCGGAGAACTGGAAGCCTACCGCCCCGGCCCGGAGGGTGCCCGTGTGCCCATTACCCGGGTGGAACCGGGCGGAGTATTCGGCGATGTGCTGGGCGGGTCCAGTCTGGCCAGCCCGGTTACGGTGCTGGCGGCCACCGCCTGCGAGGTGCTGCTGGTGCCCTACGAGCAGCTGCTGCTCTCGGACGGCAGCCCCGCCCATCAGCGGGTGCTGCAAAATCTGGTGCGCACCATCAGCGACAAATACTTCCTGCTCTCCCGCCGGGTGGACCTGCTGGTGCTGAAGAGCCTGCGCGCCAAGGTGTGCGCTTACCTGCTGAACGAGAGCGAGCGGGCCGGGAGCCTGACTTTCAGCATCCCGTTCTCCCGCGTGCAGCTGGCCGACTACCTCAACTGCGACCGCAGTGCCCTGAGCCGGGAGCTGAGCCTGATGCAGAAGGACGGCCTGCTGGATACCTTTAAAAGCAGCTTCAAACTGCTGGACCCGGACGCTTTGAAGCAGATGGTGCAATAAAGGATAAAAAGGAGTTTTTACCATGTCCAAACCGATTCTCTGGATCGTGATCCCCTGTTATAACGAGGAAGCAGTGCTGCCCATCACGGCCCCGCTGTTCCTGCAAAAGATCAACGACCTTGCCGCCCGCGGCCTTGTGAGCGACAGGAGCCGGGTGCTGTTCGTCAACGACGGCTCCAAGGATAAGACCTGGGAGCTCATTCAGGGCTTTGCAAAGCAGGACGAGCACTTCATCGGCATTGCGCAGAGCCGCAACCGCGGCCACCAGAATGCCGTACTGGCAGGCCTGATGGAGGCGCTGCACAGCGGCAGCTGCGATATCACCATTTCCATCGACTGCGACGGGCAGGATGACATCAACGCCATGGATGAGATGGTGCAGAAGTATCTGGACGGTGCCGAGGTGGTGTACGGCGTGCGCAGCCGCCGCGACACCGACACCTTCTTCAAGCGGTTCACCGCCGAGGGCTTCTACCATGTGATGAACGCTCTGGGCGCCGACATCGTGTTCAATCACGCCGACTACCGCCTGATCAGCACCCGTGTGCTGGAGAGCTTTGCCGACTACCACGAGGTGAACATCTTCCTGCGGGGTATGGTGCCGCTGGTGGGCTTCCCCCACGATGTGGTCACCTACGAGCGCCACGAGCGTCTGGCCGGCGAGAGCCACTATCCCCTGAGCAAGATGCTGGCACTGGCCTTTGACGGCATCACCAGCCTGTCCAACAAGCCCATCCGCATCATCACCGGAGCCGGCATCGTGGTGAGCCTGATCGGCTTCATCGGGGTCATCTGGGCCATCGTGCAGGCCATTCTGGGCTCGTCGGTGGCAGGCTGGGCCTCTATCGTCTGCATCGTCTGCTTCATGGGCGGCGTGCAGCTGGTATGCCTGGGCGTCATCGGCGAATACATCGGCAAGATCTACATGGAGACCAAGGCCCGCCCGCGCTACATCATCTCGGAGCGCACCTGGGCCCCCTACGAAAGGAAGTATCACGGATGAGCAAACAGAGCTGGCGGGGCAGTACCCTGCTGAACCCGGAACCGCCGGTGCTGGTGTCCTGCGGCGGGCTGGAGAACCCCAACCTCATCACCATCGGCTGGACGGGCACCATCTGCACACAGCCCAGCATGGTGAGCATCAGCGTGCGGCCGGAACGATTCAGCCACCACCTCATTCAGGAGAGCGGGCAGTTTGCCATCAACCTGCCCACCGAAGCACTGGTGCGGTCGGTGGATTGGTGCGGCGTGAAGAGCGGCCGCGATGTGGACAAGTTTGCCGCCTGCGGCCTGCATGCCGAGCCGGGCAGCGTGCTCACCGACTGCCCTGTGCTGGCGGAAAGCCCGGTGAACCTGGAATGCAAAGTGACCCAGAGGATCCCGCTGGGCAGCCACGATCTGTTCCTTGCCGAAGTGGTGGCCTGCGATGTGGACGAGAGCCTGCTGGATGAGACCGGCAAGCTGTGTCTGGACAAGGCAAAGCTCATCGTGTACAGCCACGGCGAGTATCTGGCCCTGGGCAAAAAGCTGGGCACCTTTGGTTACACCGTGCGCAAAAAGAAACCGGCAAGAAAAAAGAAATAACCGCAGAAAAGGCGGGCCGCAGTTTGCACTGCAGCCCGCCTTTTTACGGTTCAGTCGTTCTTATGAAAAAGATCACGCATCCGAACGGGAGTAGGCGTTCTTCATCTGATTGCTCAGTTCAAACAGCACCTTGTCCAACGTGTCGGAGGCCTTTTCCTGGATCATGGCGGCCAGGGCGAGGTTGGCTTCCTCCCGCAGGGCGGCACGGGCTGCAGGCGCTGCCGCTGCCAGCTTCGCGTCGTACTGGTTCACCAGTGCATGGGCCGCGCTGAGCACGGCTTCCTCATAGCGCTCAATGTGGAACAGCGACTTTGCATAGGAGGCATCGGCCATGGCGGCGATCATGCGGCTGACCCAGTAGAAATTGTCGGTGGACACTTCGCCGGTGGTGTTGGCCAGATAAGCCGGGGTGGTGTCCACATTGGCGTAGAAGGGCACCATGGTGTTGAAGGCGTTGGAGGCATAGGCGATCCATTCCAGAGCGCAGTTCTCGGCGTCCACGTCCGGGCGCAGCTGGATCAGGGCCATAAAGTCGTTGCGGTTGATGCCGATGGAACGGTATGCGCCCTTGCTGGCCTTGTCGCCGTAGCTGCGGTAGGGGTCATACGGGGTGCCCTGATAGTGGCTGGACAGCACATACTTCACGTCCTCCGGGGTCACCTTCTTTTCCGGAACCATGCACCAGGGCAGGTCATCGGACATGGGGGTGTAATCGGCATCCGGGCCGTCCCACACCCAGGTGGTGGGGTTCAGGGTGCGCAGCATGTACCAGGCACGGGGCGTGTTATACACATGGTCAGAGTCGTCGTGGCTGCCAAAGGCATCGCGGGGGTTCAGCGCCCCATCCTGCGACAGGTCCAGATGGTTCTTTGCGATGAACTCGGCAAGGTCGGCCGAGCACATGTATTCCTTCTGCTCGCCCAGGGCGTCGGTCAGGTCAAAGCTGTCCAGACCCAACTGGTTGGGCATGACCACATACACGTCATCCGGCACACGGCGGGCGATCCAGTGGTGGCCGCCGATGGTCTCCAGCCACCACACCTCGTTCACGTCGGCAAAAGCGATGCCGTTCATCTCGTAGGTGCCGTAGGTCTGCAGCAGCTGGCCCAGACGCTGCACGCCCTCGCGGGCGGTGTGGATGTAGGGCAGCACCAGATACACAATATCCTCTTCGCCGATGCCGCCGGGCACTTCCGGCTGACCGCCCTTGGCGGGGCGGTACTCCACCAGCGGGTCCGCGCCCAGCACGCGGGGGTTGGAGGTGATCGTCTCAGTGGCGGTCATGCCCACATTGGCGGCGTTCACGCCGGAAGCCGCCCAGATGCCCTTGCCCTCCACGGCGTTGGGCATGGCGGTAAAGCGCATGGCACCCTCCGGCAGGGGCACTTCCACATGGGACAGCACACTGCGGTAGACCTTGGGCAGGTCCTCCGGGTGCACCACGGTGAACTTTTTGGCGGTGAAATGGCCGGAACCGGAATCGTCGTTGCGGGCGATCATGGTAGAGCCGTCGTAAGACGCCTTTTTGCCGACCAGAATGGTAGTACAAGCCATAACTGAAAAACCTCCGTTTCAGGTTCAGGATTCTTAACATGCAGCCGTTTTGCGCTGCTAACCCTTATTGTAATCCTTTGTTTGTGGAATTGCAAGCCGCACCCGGCTGTGCCAGCTTCTGCAGCTCCAGCATCGGCCAGCCCAGTGCGTCGATGGCGGCACGGTCGTGGGTGGCCAGCAGCACCGGACGGCCCTCCACCCGCTCCCGCAGCAGGGCGATGCTGGCCTGTACGGCAGCCGGGTCCATACCGGTAAAGGGCTCGTCCAGCAGCAGGGTGTCCCCCGGTGCCCAGAGGGCCCGCAGCAGGGCCGTGCGGCGCTTCTGCCCGCCGCTCAGCTTCCGGGCCGGGAGGGCCAGCGCGGCCTCGTCCAGCCCCAGCCGGGCAAAGTCCTGTCGGATGGCCGCTTCCTGCCGGTCATCCGGCAGCACCAGCAGCACATTCTGCACCGCCGTCAGCTGGAGGCAGAGCCGGTCCTCCTGGAACACCGCACTCACCCGCCCGGCGCCCTGCACCCGGCCTGCCGTGGGCGTTTCCAGCCCCATGAGGATGCGCAGAAGGGTGGTCTTGCCCCAGCCGCTGGGGGCCCACAGCACCGCCGGGCCGTCCACCGTAAAGGTCAGGTCCCGGAACAGCACCGTGCTGCCGAACCGCTTTTCCAGATGGTCGATGGTCAGCATGCGGCATCCTCCTCTCCGCCAATCAACGCCCGGCTCACAGCATCCAGCGCCCGGAGGAACAGCTTTTCAAAGGCCGCACTGAGCAGGATGATGACAAAGGTCCAGGCGAACAGCTCCCCGGTGGAAAGGGTGATCTTGGCCCGGTAAAGGGCATCGCCGATGCTGCCGTTGGGCAGGCCGATGACCTCCGCCGCCACGCCGCTTTTCCAGCAGATGCCCAGCGCCACGCTGCACCCCTGCCGGA
>OOCZ01002343.1_pt1 | contig 10400 bp, 11 predicted proteins | sample 1671631 | NCBI WGS metagenome assembly OOCZ01 (sample SAMN06348176, study PRJEB24527) | human gut metagenome | reverse complement strand
CAATTTCTTCAATATGGAGGCCTTTGGCACCAATACCACCCTCCCCTGGGGTATGACATCAGATACCATCTCCGCCTATCTTTCCCGGCATCAGGCGGCGCTGGCCGCCCAGGGCATTATGGTGGATCCCACTCTGCCGGTACATCCCACCTTCCTATACGAGAGCTTGTGGAACCTTATCGGTGTGGCGATCCTGCTGCTGTGGCTGTTCCCGCGCCGCAGCTACGATGGCCAGATCACACTGGGCTATACCGCCTGGTACGGCCTGGGCCGCTTCTTTGTGGAGGGCCTGCGCACCGATAGCCTGATGTGGGGCAGTGTGCGGGTTTCTCAGGCGCTGGGCGGCGTGCTGTTTATCGTTGCCGCCGGGTTGATGCTCTTTATCTTCCTGCGGGGTCGTCAGCCCATGACGCTGGAGTATATTGAGGGGCAGAAAAAGCCGCGCTTTACCCTGGGCCGCTATGTGGATACCAAGGAAAGCCGGGTGCGTATAGCCGCCCTGGATGCCAAGCTGGCCGAAAAGAAGAACGGAAAGAAATCGACCCAACCGGAACAGAAAGAGGAACCCCATGAGCGCGAAGATCATTGATGGAAAAGCGGTGGCGGCCCAGTGCCGCGCCGAATTAAAAATCCAGGTAGAGGCTCTGAAAGCGGAGGGCATCACCCCCGGCCTGGCTGTGGTACTGGTGGGAGAGGACCCCGCTTCCCAGGTGTATGTGCGGAATAAGCACAAGGCCTGTGAGGAGCTTGGTATTCACTCCGAGCAGTACATCCTGCCGGAAAATACCGGCCGGGAGGAACTGCTTGCCCTCATTGCCGAACTGAATGGCCGGAAAGAGATCGATGGCATTTTGGTGCAGCTGCCGCTGCCCGCTCATCTGGATCAAAAGGAGATCCTATCCGCGATCGACCCCGAAAAGGATGTGGACGCTTTCCATCCGCAGAATGTGGGTCGAATTGTCATTGGGGATTACTTTTTTGCCCCCTGTACGCCCAGCGGTATTCTCACCCTCATCGATAGCACCGGTGTAGACATGGCCGGCAAGGAGTGTGTCATCATTGGACGCAGCAATATTGTAGGAAAACCCATGGCACTTTTGGCACTGCACCGCAATGCTACCGTTACCATTTGCCACAGCAGGACCCAAAATCTGCCGGAGGTGACCCGCCGGGCGGATATTCTGATTTCCGCTGTGGGCAAGGCTGGGGTTGTCACCGGGAAGATGGTTAAACCCGGTGCGGTAGTCATTGATGTAGGAATGAATCGCAATGCAGCAGGGAAACTTTGCGGCGATGTGGATTTCGAGAGCGTTTCCCCGGTGGCAGGGTGGCTCACGCCGGTCCCCGGTGGGGTAGGCCCCATGACCATCACCATGCTGCTGCGCTCCACCGTACTGGCCGCCGAAAAGCACCATAAAAAGCCGTAAAAATCCGCCCAAAAGCACTTTACAGCAGCCGTATTATATGCTATAATTCCATATTGATATGACCGGATCCCGGTATTTGGGAGTGTTCCCCCGTGGGAACTTCACCGATCCCGATACTTAGATCTTGGCGTAAATAATTTATGAGGTGAAATAACATGATTCTCAAGGAAGAAAAGAACAAGATCATTACCGAGTACGCGACCCACGAGGGTGACACCGGTTCCCCCGAAGTTCAGATCGCTGTTCTCACCAACCGCATCAACAGCCTGACCAAGCACATGCAGCAGAACCCCAAGGACTTCCATTCCAACCGTGGTCTGCTCAAGATGGTCGGTCACGGCAGAAACCTGCTGAACTACCTCAAGAAGAAGGATATCGAGCGTTACCGCGCGATCATTGCCAAGCTGGGTCTGCGTAAGTAAGCAAAACTGCCGGAGGGCAGGCGGGGATTCCGTCTGCCCTCTTAGCCGGTTTTTAGCCCATTTTTCACAGGTAAGCAGGGCGGCTTTTGCCCTCGTGTTTAGCAGTGAATCGTTCCCCCGGAAGGCAAAATCTTCCCCGGAGGAAGGCTTTATTGCTAAAACGAAAGCGGAGCCGTCAGACCAAAAGACACAAAGTAAGGAGAAAAAAGATGTTTGAAAACTTCCGCGTATTTGAAACCGAATTTGCCGGACGCAAGATGACCTTTGAGACTGGCAAGATGTGCTGCCAGGCCGGCGGCTCTGTGCTGGTCCGCTATGGCGAGACCACCGTATTGGTCAATGCCACCGCTTCCGCAAAGCCCCGTGACGGCATCGATTTCCTGCCGCTTTCCGTCGATTTTGAAGAGAAGCTGTATGCCGTGGGCAAGATCCCCGGCTCCTTCCTGAAGCGGGAAGGCCGCCCCAGCGATAAGGCCGTGCTTTCCAGCCGCGTGGTAGATCGTCCCATCCGTCCGCTGTTCCCCAAGGATATGCGCAATGATGTTTCCGTTGTGATGACCGTTCTTTCCGTTGATCCCGACTGTGTGCCGGAGATTGCCGGTATGATCGGCGCTTCCATGGCACTGTCCATCTCCGATATTCCTTGGAATGGGCCCATCGCCGGCATCAATGTCGGCTTGGTAGATGGCGAGATCATCCTCACCCCCAATGCCGAGCAGCGCCAGAAGAGCGATCTTCAGCTCACCGTGGCCGGCACCGCCGAAAAGGTTTGTATGATCGAGGCCGGCGCCAATGAGGTGGATGACGATACCATGCTGGAAGCCATCATGAAGGGCTTTGCCGAGGTGCAGAAGATGGTTGCCTTCATCAAGGAAGTCCAGGCCGAGATTGGCAAGCCCAAGTTTACTTTTGAATCCCAGGAGATCGATCACGATCTCTTCGAAGCCATCAAGGATGAATTCATCGAGGATGTCCGTGCTGCCATGGATACCGATGATAAGAATATCCGTGATGAGCGTATGCGCCCCATCTATGACCGCCTGCATGCTGAGTATGATGAGAAATACCCTGAGCAGGGCGCTATGCTGGATGAGTGCATCTACAAGCTGCAAAAGTTTGTGGTGCGCCGCTGGCTGCTGGATGACGGCAAGCGTGTAGACGGCCGCGGTATGGATGAGATCCGTCCCCTGGATGCTGAGGTCGGCATTATCCCCCGCGTTCATGGCTCCGGCATGTTCACCCGCGGCCAGACCCAGGTGCTGACCATCGCCACCCTGGGTACCATCCGTGAGGCTCAGATCCTTGATGGCATCGATGAGCAGACCTCCAAGCGCTATATCCATCAGTACAATATGCCCTCTTATTCCGTCGGTGAGACCCGTCCCAGCCGCGGCCCCGGCCGCCGCGAGATCGGTCACGGTGCCCTGGCCGAGCGTGCCCTGGAGCCCGTGATTCCCAGCGTGGAGGAGTTCCCCTACACCCTGCGCCTCGTTTCCGAGGTTCTTTCCTCCAACGGTTCCACCTCTCAGGGCTCTATTTGTGGTTCCACTTTGGCTCTTATGGATGCCGGTGTCCCCATCAAGGCTCCCGTTGCCGGTATCTCCTGCGGCCTTATTACCGAGGGCGACCGCTGGATGACCATGGTGGATATTCAGGGCGTCGAAGATTTCTTCGGCGATATGGACTTTAAGGTAGGCGGCACCAAGAAGGGCATCACCGCCATCCAGATGGACCTCAAGATCGACGGCCTGACTCCCGAGATCATTAAAGAGGCCTTTGCTAAGACCCACAAGGCCCGCAACTATATCCTCGATGAAGTCATGCTCAAGGCCATCCCCGCTCCGCGGCCCGAGCTTTCCAAGTATGCACCCAAGATGCTCAGCATGACCATCGATCCCGATAAGATTCGCGAGGTCATCGGCTCCGGCGGCAAGACCATCCAGAAGATTTGCGCCGAGTGCAATGTCAAGATCGACATTGAGGATGACGGCCATGTATTTGTTTCCGCCATTGATATCGATGACTGCCGCACCGCTATCAATATCATCGAGACCATTGTCAATGATCCCGAAGTCGGCGCTATCTATAAGGGCGTTGTTACCCGTCTGATGAACTTCGGCGCCTTTGTTGAGATCGCACCCGGCAAGGAAGGCCTTGTCCACATCTCCAAGCTGGATGCGAAGCGCGTGGAAAAGGTGGAGGATGTGGTATCCGTCGGCGATGAGATCCTCGTTATGGTTACCGAGATCGACCAGCAGGGCCGTATCAATCTTTCCCGCAAGGATGCCATCGCCAAGATGGAAGCCAAGAAGGAAGGCAAGGAATAATCACCTTAGCGTAAGCCAGCGGGGCAGGGGAGAGTCAATTACCCGTGCCCCGCCTTTTATCACCAAGCTGTGAATAAAGCCTGAACATTTTATCCATGGTCTTGCCGCATTATCCTCTTTTTGCTACAATATAAAATAACACCGTCTCCTGTGATGGTGCTATCAACATTTTTACTCAAACAAGGAGTGTGTATTTTTTTGGACGACATAGGCAGTACAACCTACCTACTTATTCTGGTTCTGTTAATGCTATCCGCTTTCTTTTCCGCATCCGAGACCGCGTTTTCCGCGGCCAATATGATCCGCCTGCGCACCATGGCGGAAGACGGCAATAAGCGTGCCGCACAGGCGGTAAAGGTGGCCGCGCAATACGATAAGCTGATTGCGACCATCCTTATCGGCAATAACCTTGTTAATATCGCCATTTCCTCATTGGTCACAGTGATCGCCACTGCGTACTTCAAAAATTATGCGGTTGCGATTGCTACCGGTATTTCCACCCTTGTCGTTCTCACCTTCGGCGAAATTATCCCCAAGAGCTTTGCCAAGATGAACGCCGAGAGCATTTCGATGGCGTTTGCCGGGGTGCTGCGGATCCTCATGACCGTCTTTACCCCCCTCAGCTGGCTGTTCCTGCGACTGATGCAGCCCTTTAAGAAGAAGGACGATGGCGAAGAGCAGCCCACCATCACTGAGCAGGAACTGATGTATATGCTTGATACCATCGAAGAGGAGGGCGTGCTGGAGGAGCAGGAAAAAGAGCTGGTACAGTCCGCTCTGGAGTTCAATGATACCACCGTGGAGGATATCCTTACCCCTCGCGTCAATATGGTCGCCATCGATGAGGAATCCACCCCGCAGGAGGTACTGCAGATCATCACCGAGGAAGGATTTTCCCGCATTCCCGTTTACAGCGAGACAGTGGATCACATCATCGGTGTAGTGCATACCCGTGATATTCTGCAAGCTGCCCTGCTGAATAAGAACTTCGATATCAAAAAACTGATGACCGAGCCGATGTATGTGCATCGCAGCATGAAAATTGCCCGTCTGCTCTCGGAATTCCAGCGTAAAAAGGTGCATATCGCCATCGTTATGGATGACTACGGCGGTACGCTGGGCATCGTCACCATGGAGGATGTCCTGGAGGAGCTGGTCGGTGAGATTTATGATGAGCGTGACGAGGTCGTCACCGAGTTCACCGAGGTGACCCCCGATACCTACGAGATCAGCGGTGATATGCCGGTGGATGACTTCTTGGATGAAATCGACTACCATCCCGCCGATATTGAGGAAGACGACTACGATACCATGAATGGTCTGGCGCTTTCGGTGTTGGAGCACATCCCTGCTGTCGGTGAGACCTTCCAGCTTGGCCGGCTTACCTTTACTGTGTTGGAAATGGAAGAACAGAAGATCGAAAAAATGCGTGTCATCTTTGCCCCGGATTCTGAAAAGGAAGCCGAAAAGGAAAAAGAGAAGGATTGATGCAACGCCCCTTGTAAGGAAAGGAACCTGTTATGAGTACAGAGAAAACGAATGCCCGTAACCGTCACGCGGCGCCGATTGGCCTCGTTTTTATCGTGCTGTGCGTTATTGGGCTATGCACCGTGTTTAATTGGTGCTATGGCCTTACCCGCAATCTGGCGGATAACACCGCCCAAAAAACCAAGTACGAGCAGATGCTGCTGCCAGTGGTCATGTTCGACCCGCCCGATTTTACTGACCCCGCTACCTGCGATAATGAATTTTTGCTGCAAAGTAGTTTGTGGGCCTGTATGCTGGGCGAACGCCGCGGCAGCTACGAATTTGATGAGTACGGCCGCATGGTCATCCCGGCGGCGGATGTGGACGCTCAGGCTGTTAGTCTGTTTGGTCAGAATATCAAGCTGGAGCATATGACCATCGGTGATATGGAAAATGCCTATCAGTACGATAGCGATATTGCTTCCTATCATGTGCCCATCATCGCCATGACCGGCTTTGCCACCCCAAGCGTGGAAAAAATTGTAATGAAGCAGGATAGCTGCCAGCTTACCGTAGGTTATGTACCACCCACTACAGTGCTCAGTATCAATTATGATAGCAAGGGTAACCTGGAGGAGACTCCCTCCAAATACATGCTGTATGAGCTGCGGAAAAACGGCAAGGATTTTTATCTCTACTCCGTCACCACCATCATGAATGATAGTGTTTCCGGCACTGAGTTTAATACCGGTACCGTCGGCCGGGTAGATACGCTCACCCCATCCGATAGTCAGGGGAGCGGTAATACCCAGGCCCCGTAAGCCAGTTCACTTATAACCCCCGATCCGCTGTGGTCGGGGGTTTTTCTGTCATAACTGTTGTGTTTTGGCACAAATTGCGCTATAATATTAGCGTTCTTTTTGATTCTGACGGAGAAAAAGAGGGGGTAGGCGTATGACCGTGGCGAAAAAGATTATTTCCACGCTGTTGGTAGCTGCGGTAGCTGTCGGCATTGGACTGGTGCTGGCGCTGCTTCTCCCTCAGGGGGAATATCCCCCGCCGGACCCCACCCACACTGAAATGGCGGATACCACCATCCATACCGGCCGCCTGCCGGGTTACGAAAACGCCCCACAGAACACCACTCCGGAATACTTTTGGTATCTCTTTAATGGCAGCCTGCCAATGCCTGCGGCTGGCAGCCTGCCGCTGCTGCTGGAAAACACCCCAGGCAATGAATGTGTGATGCGGGTGCGCTACACTCTGGCCGATGGCACCGTGCTGCTCACTACTCCGATTATTAGGGCGGAGGAATACCTGCTGTATGCCTATCCGGATTTCTTGCCAGAAGCGGGCAGTTATCCTGTTACCGTCAGCATTTTGGTGTTCCACGCCCAGCAGGATCCCGCCACCGATGAACCCTTTGCTACCTACACCGAACAGGCCACCCTTACTGTTCCACAGGGTGCTGCGCTGTCGGTCAAGACCACATAAATCAGAGGAAGAAAGGATGTTTTACTATTATGAGCGATTATATCACCCGTGAACGCAACCTGACCCTGCTTACTGACTACTATGAATACACCATGATCTTCGTAAAAAGACATGAAAACCCGCTTGATCAAGCCATTTTCAGCTGATTGAAAACGCCTTTTGACACCAGTTTGACAACTTTTTAGATATCCATAATTGAGCCCCAATATAAAAGATTTAAACCCTTATATAGCCTCACAAGATTATTGCGAGATTATATAAGGGCTTACATACTGAGTAAAAATTACCCCGCCGATGAGGCGGGGTAAAATCATTTTTTATTTTGTTTCCGCTTTTTCTTTCCATTACCGTGTCTAGGGCCAATAACATCTTCGACTTTGAGCTGTTTAACATAATTAGTTGTTGACTTTGATGGATGTCTATTCAGTTAAGAGGCGATTGCGCTTTGTTGTATATTCTTGTATAAAGGCATGGTAAACTGGTTTGTCAGGTTGTCCCATACTGTATTTATTTCTCCCGTTGTTATTATTAAATTAAATTCATGGACGAGATGTAGTTAGTATATCCATCGGTGTTGCTAGTGCATTTTTGTACGATGAAGGTTCCGAGTTCTTCTTTACCTACCATCGCCCGGTTCTCCGCTGTAATGGCGCTTAATTGATTTCCCTGCATGATAAACTCTCCCCTCTTCCTTTCACATGGTTGTTGCGCAGCCATCCACACACTGAACCACCGTGCTGACGCCCAACTTTCTTCCTAGCGTTAACTCGGTCCACTCCTGTAATGTTCCGCCGAAGCGAATCTTCCCAAGTGCAGTGCATCCGAGAAAAGCATCGTTCGCGATACTCTTCATGCCCTGCGGCAGCGCGATCTCCGTGAGGCTCCGACAATTTTTGAACGCACATTCTCCGATCATAGTAAGCGTACTCGGCACCTTTACTTTTGCAAGTGATGTGCAGTTGTGAAAGGCCCCGCGATCGATCACCATAATTCCCTCCGGAATCTCGATTTCCGTTAAGCTGCTGCAACCCGAAAAGGTATACGGCCAGATAAGCGTAATGTGTTCCGGCAATCTTACCCTTGCAAGAGACGAGCATTCCTGAAAGGAGTTCCTTCCGAGGAATTCAACGCCGCTCGGAATGTCTATCTCTCTGAGGTGTGTGCAAGCAGCGAATGCACTTTCGCTAATTGAGGTAAGATCTCGTGGCAACTCAATCTTCTCGATTGTCTCGCAATCATAAAATGCCCCTTCGGAATCTCCGATATCTTGCCAGACAAGTGGATTGACCGCAGCGCTCTGCAGTACATGAACGATGAAGGTCCTATCTTGTTCACTGTCTCCGGCAAATGGATTTCACTCAGGCTCACACAATTCTTAAAAGCCTCTGTCGAGATGCTCTTGAGCCCTTCAGGGAGGTCCACGCTCCGCAATGAAGGGCAACCGGAAAACGCTTCCGCCCCGATTTTCTTGATCCCGTTAAGGACAACAACATTGCGCAGCTGACCGCATTCGAAAAAAGCCTTGCGTCCAATCTCGTCGATAGCGACAGCTTCGCCGTCAACAACCATTTCCGGCGCGATAACAAGGTACTCGTCCTTGCTTCCCATGAATCCAGCCGCTTGTCGGTTCTCGTGCGTCAAAACAGTTCTTTTCTTTTTCTGCGACAAAACATTCTTTTTTGACATCTTTAACTCCTTCCTTTCTGTTTTTTATCCAGAGACGCAAAAAGGACACTATCTTCGGCGATTTCTGAAAAATCGCGCAAAAATAGTGTCCTCAATTCGTGAACGGCCAGTTCAGCCTTCCGCACATTTCGGCAGTCAATCGTGTAACCCAAATCGACTGTTTGTCCCGAAACTTCTACATACTTTGCATAATTATTGTACTACGATCCTGTAAAAATGTCAACAATTTTCCTCACTCCATGGATCCTGTTTAACAGCAAATGGCGAGGAGGGTGCAACCTCATGTTGGTCACACCCTCCTCTATGAGGGGTTATTGTCTGAAACCGTCTGTGGCCATTTTACTGTCGTATTGTCCTGTGAATTAGCCTGCTTCGTGTTACTCTATTATACCAGCGAAATCGATTTTTTGAGGTGCGAAGGTATTCTCTTTATCTGGGTTCAAAAATTGGTTTCGATAATTACTTCCCCAGGTATATATCCCTTCGTTTCCTATAACCGTAATATTGAACTCTCCGCAGAACAACTTGTAGGGTATCTCAGGCAGATCCACCCTTTGCGGCGTTACAACATACTCCTCTCGCGACTGTGCACAATTGTATCGTGGGTTATATCCCCATACATAGAGCTCATTCGATTTCGTTTGTGCAACAATCGTGCCACCGCTCGTCTTGATTCGGCGCACATCCGTAACACTGTCGATTTTCGCAGCCTCCGCATACTCTTGCTGTTCATCGCTAACTATGAAATAGTCATCGCTCCCCTGAAAATACAACTGCCCGCTTTCGCCCAAAAGAGCGATTCCGTTATACAACGGTCCAATTTGCACAATCGGCTCTGGGACATCAATTAACACTGGCTCCATGGTGTCAACAACTCCGGGGAGCTGCCCAAAAGCGTACACATTACCAGTTTGAGTAAGGACAGCAACATACAGGTCAGATGTTTCTATTTCCTTTACTTTTTCGGTTTCTGGGAGCTTCACTTTTTCGAATGCTGTAGTAGATGCCTCACGATACAACTCTTTGTTCGATTGAAACAATGGTCCTGACATATTCCATCCCATAAAATACGCATCGTCGCTCTCCGTTTGAATAATGAAAAAGCGATGAGATATTTTTGCATCGCTAACCTTCTCATCGAATGGAATCTTCACGGGACTGCAAACCGCGTATTCATCGGACGGGATAAAGCCAAAATCGTTTGTCCCCCATGCATACAAGGTCCCACTTTCTGAAACAGCACATAGTGCATCAGACGAGCATCTGCCATTTATATGTACAATTTTCTCCTCGAAAGGCACTTTTTGAGGAATTTTGGTGTCTGCATCGAGTGGCAAGCCCTGTCCCAAACTGCCTCGTTCATTTGACCCCCATGTATACACTTCTCCCTTGTCTGTAAGAATTGTAGTGGCATCAAAGGAGTATACATATTCCTCCACTGGCTGGGAAATTGACGCAAGATCGTCCTCCAAACCATTCATGGGAATTTCGCCGCACGATGAAAGCGTCATTACAAGCATGAGCACAACCGCAAGCATGGCAATAATCCGTTTGATCATTGATTACCTCTCCTTTAG
>OOCZ01002342.1_pt1 | contig 10401 bp, 8 predicted proteins | sample 1671631 | NCBI WGS metagenome assembly OOCZ01 (sample SAMN06348176, study PRJEB24527) | human gut metagenome | reverse complement strand
TAAGCCTGTGATCCAAAGCGATTTATGGCCGCAGGCCAGATACGCGCCGTGATCACTGCCGAGGAAGTAAAAAATATTATAATTTTAAAAATCAAGATAAAAATATAACCAGCTGTGTTTTTACTTGTTTAAAAACTAAATCTCACGCCGGCATTGATCTGCCACTGTTTTTGAAAAGCACCGCCGAAAGAACGCGCCACATCAAAATAAAGGTCATTATTTCTGCCCAACTCCAGCTCGCCGCCTAAATTCAGTTCCCACCAACTGCCGCTGTAATCTCTACAGTCGCACAAGGTTTCGTCCCCCAACGTCAGCACTGTGTCTGCTCTGCCGCCAAATTCATGCAGCAGGGAAGCCTTAATATAAGCACTGCTGCGCTGATACTTTTGCCCCACTTCCAGGCCTATACGACCTACGGCGCTGTTAATGCCTTCTGACTCAACTCTGATTCCATAATCAGTAACAGCGGCCTCTCCATTGATATGACTGACCAGCAGCTGCGCCTGTGGTTCTAAATACACGCCCTGCTCACGCTGAAATCGTTTACCATATTCCAAGCTCAAAGCCGTGGCCCTGGACTTATAATCGCGTCTGTCAGCGGCGATACCAAAGGTATCGATATCGCCTTTCATCTGACCGTGCTTGAGCACGATATCTACTCTGTCGCCCAACTGGCTGTATTTACTGCCATACAGCATTACAGCAGCTGTCTGCTGTTCGCCGCTGCCGTTGCCATAGCTCATATTTCCTTTGGCATATTCAAACGCAGCACCACCGAGCCACTCATTCATACTGCCGCCATCTCTGTCTTTAAATGCAGTGTCATAACCGATCTGATAAGTCTGATAATTATTTTTGAAGGCTTCGCCGCGCAGTTTGCCGTTGTTGATACGAGCCCATAAGCCATGTTCTGCCCGTGTTTCCTTCAGCTCGGCCAGCCGGCCATGCAGCATATCACTGCTCAACACCCAGCTGGAATACATGCTGTCTGCCGTTTGCAGGATGCTACGGGCATCTTCTGTCGTTTCATTATGCAGACTCTCAAGATACCACTTGATACCGCCATCATTTTCATTGGAGATCTCTGTTTTATAAACATAGATCCCTCCTCTATAAATATCACTCGCTATAAAAGTATGCTCACCACTGGCATCATTTACCAGCAGCAAATGCAAGTCGTCACCCTGCCTTCTGCCGACTTCGCTGACCAGTATATTATACGTGCCTTTTGCATCACTGCTGCCGATAGACACGGTATCGCTTTGCCCCGTGCTAATATCGGCTCCCAGCACAAAAGTACCTCTGTCACCATTCAGCGTCCCGGTTTGTAATTTTTGGTAACCCGCTGCCTGCTCCATATCAATAACAGCATTATCACCGAAGTCGAGCCTGGTCAGATCACTATTGCCTGTCACTTTCCAAAAAGCACCGTTACGCAGCTTCATATTGATTTGTCCGTTACTTACAATGGCCGCCGCTCCTTCGTAATAAGAGTCGTCAGTCAGCAGATTTAGATCCAGCAGCCCACTGGTATGAGCTTGGATGTTGCCGGTCAGATAAACACTGCCGCTGCCTTCGCTGTTGACGGCAATACTGGCGCCGCTCTTATATGCTCTCAAAGCATAGCTTTGCCCCTTATTATCCAAAATAAGTCCTTTTTGAAAGTCAACTTTGCCGCCAGCAGTATAAACACCTACGCCTTGACCGACAGCATAAGTTTCTTTGGCATTACTTACACCAGTCTCGGCAACGATCTGCGCTGTTTCTTTAAAAACGATTTCCGCACTACCTGCACTATAGACCCCATACGCCGACCCGCTGCCGCTTTGCGCATGTACGGTAACAGCTTTATCTACTGTAACCTTACCGCCGGTATTAGCACTGATACCCATAGACGTACCTTTAGTACTTGTCGCTTTTATAGCCGCTGCTCCCTTAAGCTCAACATCGCCGTTACTGAAGCAGCTGATACCTGCAGCGCTGCCAGCACCGGCAACTTCTATAACGGTATTACCGCCGATCTGCGTCAAAGCACGATCAGACGATATCCCGCCATTATTATTGCTGTTGATACCTATAACGTTCCCGGTATCAGAAACGGCTTTGATCTGCGCATCTTCCACAACCTCAACCTTACCGCCGTTCCAGCTCCAAAGTCCTGTCACTGCACCGCCATCACTTTTACCAGCAACCTTTACAGCTCCGTTCATCTTTACTTCAGCGCCGCTAAAGCCCTGCACGCCTCTGATTTCTCCGCTGCCGCTGACTACATCAACAGCCGTCAGACCAGTTACATCAATCAGACTGCCGCTGCCGGAAGCAAAAAGTCCATACCCATAGTCACCTGCGGTTTTGACGTTGACCTGCAACCCCTGCTGCGCTGTCAAGGATGAACCGCTTTGAATACATGCTCCGGCCGCCATATTTTTGGTGTTATTATTAGTCTCCGCCGTTAAAACTGCCTGCTTGGCAAAATTTATTTTAGCATCAGGAAAATATACACATACAGCAACACAACCAACATAATCATCTAAACCATCATTATTATAGGCTGTGATCTGGGTCTCACCGCTGAAATTGATATTCGTCTTAATGGTGTCCGCTGGATTTACAAGGCTGCCATCAACATAAATGCCAAAAGCACCGCCTGTTAAAATAGTCTTATCCGCCTCAAAATTCAATATATTATCTTTATCACGCTCTGTCACCGAAACAGCAGCGCCGCCAACAGTGCCATCAGCATCTGTAGTTTTGATGACGGTTTCCCTGCCTTTCAGCGTCAGGCTGCCGCCAGCTACCTCGATTCCCGGACCACCTGTATCCCGCTTTCTATCCTCGGGATTATTTTCGATCAGTACACTGCCCTCAGTATTATCAAAACTGAAACTGCCGCCATTGACATAAATCCCCGTAGCCGAATTGATTTTCAAACTGTCGGCATTTTCAGTAAAAATAACTTTACTTGCCGCACCAGTAACCATTATACCCATGCTTGACTGTGTAAGATTACCTTCGCCGATATTAGTCACTGCATTGTCAAACACGATACTGGCGCCGCTATTAGCATGAATTGTATAGTTACTTTTTGGATATTCTGTCAGATCTGTCACATCCAGCGTCCCGCCGGTAAAAGTCAGGCTGCCGGTCGAACCAGTCGCCAAAATATTACCGGTATTTAAAGGGCTCACGCCAGTCCCCTTGCCTGTCAGCGTCAGCTTGTTACCAACAGCTACCGTCACGGTCTTGCCGCTCACTTTGATTGGTTGAAAAGAGTTGCTCCCTTTATTCTCAACTGTGTTCTCCCCTGTAAAGGTATACTTCACTTCGCCGCTGACAATATCGACCTCTTTAATACTGTCATAATCTGTTTCATTGCCTGTAATTGCAGAATTATACTCTGTAGCACCGCCCTCTTTACAGACATTCATCAGCAATAAACTCAAAAGCACCGCTTTCCCTAACCTTTTTCTTGTCACTGTTTCCATCCCTTTCCCTTGTTACCGGTCAATTTTTACTTAAACAGTTATCTGTAAGAGCAAATATTTCGCTGTATCTGCAGCAGCTTCAGCAGCAACCGCACTTCCTCAAGCGAATACTGCTCCTGTTCGTCAGTTTCTGCGGCTGCAGTTTCAGGCACACGCTCACTTTTTGCACCCGACGCCTGTTCGTCAGCCTCGGCATCATGTGCCTGTGCCCATTCAGCCGCCGCTTTTCTGTCCAGCAGTGTTTCCAGCGTGCAGTCCAAAACATTGGCGCTGCGCACCAGCAGCTTTAGGCTGACCTGCACATTGTTATGCTCGATATTGCTCAGATGGGTCTGACTGATGCCGATACGTTCGGCAAACTGCTGCTGGTTGAACTGACAGGCACCGCGCAGCAGGCGGATATTACTGCCGATACGCGGCAGGCATTTTTCATCGTACATCTTCCACCTCCACCTTCTATGTCTCTTGCACACTTTGGGTCAAAACATTTAAACAGGAGCATTTTCATTTGTTCAGCATCAAAAATATTTGTTTTAATAATATTTATATGCATTATAGCACATCTGTACCCCCCCGCAAGACACTTACTTTTTGCCTGTGTATCACTTTTTCGAGTCTTGTGGCGCATTACGCCAGCGGCTTTAAAACTGTCGGCGTCTGCGCTTTTATAATGGCATTATTACCCGCATGTTTTAAAAGCTGCCTAAAACTATTGCCTAAAATTCACGTGCAGCGGCTGCCTGTGCAAGCCTGCAACAGTTTATCACCATAATAAAAACGCCTGCTTTGAAAGCAGGCACTGCAAAAATAAAACACGCACAAGTTATTTGTGCGTGTTTTAGCTAACTTTAAATATCCAGTTTTTTTTCATGCAGCCACTTTTCCAGTAACACTGCTATTTCCTGATTATTCATATCCGAAAACGGAAAATGCGTGTTGCCTTTTATTCCTATTTCCGGTAAATGAACCACGGCAGCGTCGCCGCCGTGACGGTTGACAGCATCTGCAAATAAGCGCGCCATCTGTAAGCGCACGCGCCAATTATCCTTGTTCCATTCCGCTGTAGGCACAGCAGGAATGTTATCACCATAATAGATGACTATTGGTATTTTAGTCAGCTTCTGAAAATCTTCTAACGCTATTTCCCTTCCCGCTAAAGCTCCGAAAGGACTTGTGGTTTCCAGCGGTTCAGGTACCTCTCCTGCGGGAAAAATAAACCCGCTGCCCGGTTCATAGGCAACGACCGCACGGATTTCAGGATTTTTTATAGCTGCCAGCCAGCCCGGACCGCCCCCCTGTGAATGGGTAACCAAAATTCCCGGTCCAGATTTATCAAATACTGCAGCTACAGCAGCACTGATAATATTTTCATCAAATGCACCCGTATTGGGAGTCATTTGTCTGAAAAACTGATTTAACGCTTCCTGATTTTTTGAAAACTGTACTCCCTCAAAAAAATCGGGCCAGTTCCCCAACCTGAAATTGCTGAACCATAACTGGTCATAGGTGGCGGCACTGATATTTTCTGCCGCCGTTGACTGCCCCGCTCTACCGCGGCGAGGCTGATCAATAAGATAGGTGCTGTAGCCTTTGCCTAAAAAAATATTTTGAAACCCATCTCTGCCATCAGGAGTAGTTTCCCAGGTTTTAGCCGATTGCCCGGCACCATGCAGAAAAACTAACGGATATTTATGAGCTTTAGCCGGCTTTTGATAAAAAACATATGCGTGATCTCCGTGCAGCGACTGGCCGGACTGATCGCTCGGAACCCTGTAATTAAAACTTCCGTCAGATCTTACTACCGTGCCGCCGGCGGCAAAACTGCCCTGCTCGGCTATTAAAACTGGTTTTTCAAAGGCCTGAGCTGATGTTGCTGCGGCAAACGTCAATACCATCAGCGCTAAAACTTTAGCCGCTTTTGCTTTAAGCATCACTCTCACCTCACTTTATTCTTGCCATACTATCAAATTTAAGCTAAATGCTGTTGTTTACAGATGTGCACCATAAAAATCCTGCAATTTGGCAACAAACTGATTTACATACTGCGGCTGATAATAAGTTTGGATATGGGTCGCTCCATCTACTAAAAACAGTTCTTTGTCCTGGGTGCCGGTTGCTTTCTGGAAGGCTTCCTGCGACATATACAGCGAATCTGCTTTGCTGCCGGCCATCATCAGCAGCGGCTGGTCAATCAGCTCGATATTATCGGCCGCATCCCACGACATCAGTTCCATTAAACTGCTGGTTGTATAAGCAAAGGTAGAATTGGGATGTCTGTGAGTTTTGCCATAATACATCATCCCTTCACGATAAAGGTCATTAGTTATTTTATTGATGCTTTCTTCCGTCAGCGCGTCAAAATCAACTGTGCCTGAATAAGCAATTTTACCGGTGGCGATTTCTTCTGCCCGCGCGTCAGAAGCCAGCTGCAGACGTTCCTGAACTGTATCCAGCTGGCTGTTCATATAGCCGTTCCTTCTTACCTGTCCGGAATTGAACATACTTAAGGTCGCAACTGCTTTAAAGCGTTTGTCTGATTTGGCTGCATTCAAAGTATAACCGCCTCCGCCGCAGATGCCTAAAACTCCCAGACGGTCTTTATCTACCCCGGCATATGCGGAGATAAAATCTGCCATACCATGAATATCCTCTGTCCGAAAATAGGGTTTATCTATATTACGGGGCGTGCCGCCACTTGCTCCCTGATAGGCAGCATCGGCAGTGATCGTAACGTAACCGAGCTCGGCTAAACGCTGAGCATAAAGCCCCGCTACCTGTTCTTTTACCCCGCCATTGGGATGCGCTACTACTATCGCGGCATATTTTTTATCGCTGCTGTAATCTGCCGGAGTGTACACATTAGCGGCAATTTTTAAGCCGTGCAGCTTATACTTTACCGGATGAATATTTACCTGTCCGGCCACGTTTTTAGTTATCGCGCCCTGATAGACCAAACCGTATTTATTGCTTTCTTCTGCAGAAGCTGCCCCGCTGAAGCCAATGCCTAGCGCTAACACCAAACCAGATAATAGTAATTTTTTAGTAAATTTCATAATAACCTGTTCCTTCTTTCTTTATTTTTGCAGTAATAAACTGTCCAAAACCCGCTGTGCATTGCTGCCTGTTGCAGGGCCCGCTTTTTTATCCAGCAGCCTTACTGTTTCCTGCAGCTGCTCTGCGCTTATGCCAGTATTCATACTGACGCGCATATGCGAAGTCAGCTGGGCATTGACATTACCGATGCCTGCCAGCGCGCCGACTGTTGCCAGTTCTCTTTCCTGGCGGTTCAAAATATCACGTTCAAAAATATCGCCAAATAGATGTTCTTTCAGAAAGACGCCGATCACCGGAGCAAAATCATAGGTTCTGCCTGCCACGGGGCGGCCTACCAATTCGGTTTGAGTTTTTTCACCAATAGCATAGCGGTCACGTTTAGGATCTACCGGTGTTGCGTCACGGCCGATTTCATCGACGATACCGGCAGCCTTACGTTCATCTAAAACAGTGATCAAAGTATTGATGCCGTTCAAACTGCGCGGAAAACCGCAATAGGCATACATTTGTACTAAAACCTCTTTCACTTCATTGACAGTCATTCCATTGTCCAGAGCCTCGTTGAGCGCCGTTTTTAGATTAGGCAGGTCGCCCTGGGCGGTAAAAGCAGCTACAGTAACGATACTGGCCTGCTTAGCAGTCAGCGCTTTTGCAGCAGCTGCTTCACTATTGCCGTTAAAACCTGCCATACACACTGCCAAAGTCAATAATAATAAACTTTTTTTTAACATTTCCTCACCTCATTTTATTTAGGATACTGCCTGTCAGTTACCGGTTCCAGCCAGGTAACGCCTTCGTCACTGACTTCAGATACCACAATATGCGACATCGATGTATTGGAAGAAGCTCCGTGCCAATGCTTGACGCCCGGCGGACACCAGACAACGTCGCCCGGGTACAGGGCAACTATTTCCCTGCCCCATTCCTGCGTATAGCCAAAACCTTCTGTGACGATCAGCGACTGACCTGTAGAATGGATATGCCAGTTAGTTCTTGCTCCGGGGGTAAAGCTTACTACTGCAGCGTAAGTTTTCGAAGGGCTGTGGGCACTGAACAGACTGGTGGCCCAGGCTGTGCCTGTAAAATTTTTAGGGTTCGCCTGTACCGTCGCATTACTGCCGGCTTTCGTAACAGTCTGCAGCCCGGCGGTTTCCGCAGCGGCGACACTGCACAGCAGCAGCATCCCGGCAGCCGCTGCCATGATTTTTTTAGTTTTGCTTTTTAACATTTCTTCACCTCTTTTTATTTTTGTCTAAACCTGATAAAGCAATTTACTTTTTTGTTTTCATTTGTTATAATCAGCATAAATCCTCGAGCTAGCTCGAGGTCAAGGGTGTTGTTTGTGAACTATTTGTAAAATGAAACTCTGTTGGCTTGTTTGCTTTATCACGGCTCTTTTAAGGAGGTAAATCATGAATTATACTATCGGCGAATTATCCAAAATAATGAATGTTTCTATCCATACCCTGCGTTATTATGATAATGAAGGACTGCTTCCCTTCGTACAGCGCAAACCGAACGGCCAGCGCATCTTTACCCATCGCGATTTGATTTTTCTTAATACCATCGAATGTTTAAAATCTACCGGTATGCCTTTGAAGGAAATAAAACAATATATAGAATGGTGTATCGAAGGTATGCCGACGGTACCGCAGCGTTATGAATTATTTTTAGAGCGCAAAGCTATCGTAGAAGAACAAATAGCACAAATGCAGAAAATACTTGCAACAATAAATTACAAATGCGATTTTTATAAAAAAGCGATCGAAACAGGTAAGGTCGATATTTGCGAATCGGAACGTCAGCTGTTAGCGCAGAAAATTTTAGACGGAACGCTTTGAGCGTCTTACTTCCTGCTGCCCGTTCTCGCTCTGTTTCATAGTAAGTATATTTTTAGACAACGTTATAAATCCAGGCATAAAAAAACAGACATTCATTCTGAATGTCTGTTTTTCGTTAAATATTGAAACACCAAACTGCTACTTATTTCTCAACGTCTTCCCACTCGTCCTGCAAGTCATTTGCAATCGCTTTCCAGGCTCTGCCGAACTCTACTTCTTTAAAGAGTGCTGTCAGTCCGGTAATTTGCTTCAACCGCAGTATTTCATCTTTGTCCATACCAAGATGCCTGGAGATCCAGGCATCCGAACGCCCCAGCTCATGCAGCTCGCTGATGATGTTGCTCATGAGGTCGACATCGTGCGAGCCTCTGGCCCGGTTATGCCTGATCGTGCTTGCCATCCGGCAGTCGATGGGCTTATCGATGACCGATACCGGCAGTTTGCCGCCTTCCCGTTCGTAAATATCCTGATAGTCCAGCATAATGCGGTAACGGTGAAAACCGTCGACGATTATATACAGATCTTTTTCGCTGTCATAATAGCAGACGATGGGCATAGTGTAACCGTCTTCCTTGATGCTGTCATACAGCAGCTTCAGCTCCGGCGGCGCCACAGAGTTGGGGTTATAGGTATTAGGCTCGATTTTTTCGATTGGTACGGAAATTATGTTGTAAACAGGACTGCTGAATTTCATTTTTCATCACAAACCTTACTGTATTTTTTCTTCAGAACATCTACCAGCTTCTGCTGCTGACGTGTCAGCCCAAAGCCCATAAAGCGGCACAGGTGGTCGTTTTTCAGGATGCAGAAGCACATCCGCTTCCAGCTGGGGATATCTTTGGTAGATTTGATGTCGTCGGTATGGTCAGGTATTTTGCCGATAAAAACAATGCGGGAGTTTTTCATGACGGTGTAATTGGAAACGCCGTTGCGCCGGATATTATAGCCGTGTTCCTCCAGCTCGCGGATAGTTTCTTCTTCCAGTCCGCCGCCCACCGTATGCCAGAATTCAATCGAGGTTTTGAATTTTTTGATATAGCTCTGTCTGAGCCTTGCCGGCAGTGTTGCCAGTAAAAAGCGGGTATATGATTCCCAGGTATGCCCTGCCGGCAGTGTGATATTTTTATAACCCATGGCTTTCGTTCTGCCATAAATAGCGCCGAAATTAGCACCCCGTACACGGCCGATAAGCTTGACCCAGATCTGCGGATCGATGACCCGATACAGATTGAGGCTGTCTTTGGCATAATCGTTGAAGGGTGAAGCGACACGCATTTGGTCGGGCTTAAGCCCTGCCATATAATAAAGGTCGTACAGACGGTTATAATCATATTGAAACGTATAATTGGCGTGCCAGACATCGCTGGTGCTCCAGTCGTATATGGGCGAAGCCACCCAGGCATTTTTGAACTGGTTGCTGATCCAGCAGGTTTCTTTGTAACCGTATTTCCGGTTCAAAAAACCGCTGTAACGCTGCAGCGATTCATCAGCGCGAATACCAAGCAGGCATACTGTTTTTTTGTCGCCGTGCGCGATACGGTACCACCTGCCGAATTGTTTGGCCAGGTCTTCCTGATGCATACGGTAACGATAGGTCGTCATCGGGTTATTTTTGATGTTGATCACATATTCGTGCTGAGGCATCGGCCTGACCCAGGCATCTTCTTTGGTGTTGTCCCAGGGATACCAGTACATTTCGTAGCTGCTGAGCGCCGTCCTTGTCGCCATCGGCAGGCAGACCCAATACGGCTCCACATCTTTTTCGATCCGTGCAAAGGTCCTTTCGACGTATTCTGTGGTAGCGCTGTACTGCGCTTCAAAATCCTGATGAAAAACGCCGATGCGTTTATCCGGATAATGTGCCTTTTGAAAATCAAGCACCAGATTGAGCAGCAGACCACTGTCTTTACCGCCGGAAAATGATACAAAGATATTATCAAATTCCTCAAACAGGAACTTTAACCGACGCTGCAGCGCTTCATATACATTTTCGTTTAAATATTCCCTTTTCATCATAATTC
>OOCZ01002339.1_pt1 | contig 10403 bp, 11 predicted proteins | sample 1671631 | NCBI WGS metagenome assembly OOCZ01 (sample SAMN06348176, study PRJEB24527) | human gut metagenome | reverse complement strand
CTCTTTCCCTACACGACGCTCTTCCGATCTTAAGATACCCCGGAACCGTAAGGTTTCCGGGTTTTTTCTGTTGTGTAAAAGTTTAAAATAAGGCTGTAAAGAATAGCGAATAAATTAAAAACAGGCAGGTATAGGAAGAAAATGAAAATCTTCGCATATCTGCCTGTGATACTGTTATGATACTATTTCTGTTCGTTATTGGAAAATTTCTGTGTTAAAAGTTCATCTCGTTTACGGATTCGTGTCTCAAAATCCAGTTCTTCAATTTCTTTATGGGTGACAGGTTTGGAAGTGTAGTATTCCAACGTCTGCTTTTTCCACATATCAAACATATCTTTGCCTGTGAAATAAGATTCCAGGCTTTCTCTGTTCTCCTGCAGATCAGCAAGAAAATTACACATATCTGCATTTAAAGAGTGTTCCGGATCATTTCCATAAAAGCGAAGTCCGGCATACCCTTTCTGTGTTTCTGTTTCTATATCACCGGGAAATTTATTATTTATATCCAGTTCATACCAGAGTTCATTGGATTCATGATTGATGAAAGACTGGAAACTGCTATCAAACGGACTGGTGCGAGAGTGCTTATTTTAGATCCGATTCAGGCATACCTTGGAGGAACAATGGATATGAACCGGGCAAATGAAGCAAGGGATATGACAAAAAGATTGAGCTTGCTGGCAGAAAAGTATAAATGTGCAATTTTATTAATCGGACATATGAATAAAGCTGGTGGAAATAAAGCTGCATATAGAGGAATGGGTTCGATTGACTTTTTTGCAGTAGCCAGAAGCGTATTACTGGTAGGAAGAATAGAGGGAGAACCGGACTTAAGAGCAGTGGTTCAGATTAAAAATAATCTGGCTGCATTTGGGCATTCCAAAGCATTTCGCCTGACAGAAACCGGATTTGAGTGGATAGGTGACTATGAAATCACAGCAGATGAGGTGCTTGGTGGAATTGCTCCAAAGGTAAATAAACTGGAACAGGCAAAAAAGATGCTGAGGGAACTGGCAGAAACATCAACTTCTGTACAAAGCAGTGAAATCTTTGATATGGCAGAAGATTTGAATATTTCTAAAAGAACACTGGAAAATGCAAAAAAGGAACTTGGAATTAAGGCAAGACGAATCGGTAATTCCTGGTATTGGGATTTAGATAAAGTTAAGCCGGAATAAATTAAGGGTGCAACATTGCAGAGTATATAGAAAATGCGGAATTAAAATGCAAGGTTGCAATCTGTAAAGACATTGCAGTGTTGCGTCCTTACATAAATTGTAAGAAGGTGAGAACTTGAAAAACGTTATGATTCCAGAGGAGTTATTTGGAAAGATTATAAAATATCATTTACTGGATCAGGAACAGGAAGCAGATGATATAAGAAAAGGTTTGGAGAAAAAGCTGGATGCAATGGTAAATCGTGAGGTATACAGTAAATCCAAAACTGCACCAACAGAAGAAGAACGGGAAAAGTTCCGGCAGGAGTATCTGGACAGAAAAGGAATGCAAGAGAGCTTTCGATGGTAACAGTTCGTGTTGATTACCTTTTTACAGGAGCGTGTCACGCCCCTGTGAGAAGTAAACAAGAAGAAAGTTGGTAAGGTGCAGACGGAAAACTATGGCTGGAATGTGAGATTACTGTAAATTTGATAGTTGTGAAGAAGGGAGAAAGATACAATGAAACAGGGAAGATTAGGATATAACAGCAGTAATGACAGATATGGATTGTTGGCATCAGACTTATGGATTGATACGGGATTTCACTGTGGAGAAGGTCTTGAGGTGCTGGTTGATGATAAGTGGGTACGGACAAGAATGGAGATGAATCCGGCAAGAGAATGGTATCTGGTGGGAACATCATATTGCGGAGATCTGGAATATGTACAGGCAAGAATACCGGAATAATTTGATTGGATAGCCCCCGGCAGGGCGCAAGGGTACTTTTGATGGACGGTACGGCTGTCGAAAGTGCTTTTGCGTTACTTTTGACAAAAGTAACAAAACCGCCGTATCCGGCGAAAGTTTCTTAAATATCGCCATGTCTGGCGTAAATAAAAATTATGTGCCATATCTGGCACTCAAACAGAAAAGAGGTGAGAAAATTTATGATGAAACGAACAATCAGTGGCATGATCGGAGCCGGTTCACTGGCTCATAACAGACGGGATTTTGTAGCAGAAAATGTAGATCCGGACAGAGTACAACTGAACATTTGTTATAAGAATGAGAATCTGAAAGAAGTTTATAAGGAACTGTTTGACGATGCTGTGGAGAGATACAATGTCGGAAAAAGAAAGGATCGGCAGATCGCAAACTATTATGAAAAGATCCGACAAGGTAAACAGGAGAAGTTGTTCCATGAAGTAATATTCCAGATTGGTAATCGTGAGGATATGGCTGTTGGAACAGAAGAAGGAGAAAGAAAGGAATGAAGAAATCACTACCAGTGAGTTTGCTACCATGTTGAACTTGCAACAGCTCAATGCTGAGAAGGTACGGTTGGAAAAGACTTCTCAGAAGAAACAACTGCAAAATACCCGGACTATTTTATTCTCTGTACTAGGTCTTTTATGTATCGTCGTTATCTTTTTGTGGCAACAGAGAAAACTCAATGCAAAGTTGCATCGGGCAAAAAATAAGCTGGATGAGCAGAATCGTACATTAATCAAAGCCGAGGAGGAACTGCGTAAAGCCAAGGAAGTTGCTGAACAGAGCAATTGGTTGAAAACAATGTTCATTCAGAATATGTCCCATGAAATCCGTACTCCGCTTAACTCCATTGTCGGGTTCTCCGGGGTATTGGTTGATATGCTTGATGAAAAGGAAGACATCGGGCAGTATGTTGCATTGATTGAGAGTAACAGCAAGTTATTGCTGAAGTTGGTAGGTGATATCCTTGATATTTCCATTCTCGACAGTGAAGTTGAAATCAAGCATAATGCTGTTGATGTCAATGCCTGTTGCCAGGCTTCGATAGATGCGGCGGGGGCATCTTTCGATCCGGGCGTAAGGCTCATTTTTGAACCTGCCTGTGACGAGCTGATCATAAACAGTAATTATAATTATATAGTGCAGGTACTTGATAACCTGTTGGGCAATGCATCGAAGTTCACTCATGAGGGTTCCGTTACATTAGCCTATGAGGTTAAGAAAGAAGAGAATCAATTGATTTTCACGGTTACAGACACCGGAATTGGTATTCCCGTTGAGGAACAGGAACGTGTTTTTGAGCGCTTTGTGAAGTTGGATAACTTTAGTCAGGGAGCAGGGCTCGGTTTGTCAAGGTACCCGTGTTATTTTCTGTGTGTCGATGTGAAGAATAAAATAAAAGCGATATTTTTGTATATTATTAAGTTCATATTATGCAGAAAACAAAGGAAATACAGCAGGAGCTGGAACAGTACATTCACCGCGAGAAATGGGAGTATCTTCCCAACTTCTTTAAAACCGGGAAAGGACAATACGGAGAAGGTGACAAGTTTCTCGGTATTGTGGTTCCCAACACCCGTATGGTAGCGAAGCGGCATAAGGATGTGCCATTTGAGGTAATGGCGGAGTTGCTGCAAAGCGAATGGCATGAATGTCGCCTGTGTGCTTTGCTGATGCTGGTGGAACGCTTTAAAAAGTGCGATGAAAAGGGTAAAAAAGAGATATTCGACTTCTATTTGTCGCAGACTTCCCGTATTAATAACTGGGATTTGGTAGACTTATCTGCTCCGGGTATTGTGGGCGAATATCTCAAGGATAAGCCTCGTGATGTTCTCTATCGCTTGGCCGGAAATGAACTGCTTTGGGATCAGCGCATAGCGGTGGTTTCCACTTATGCGTTGATTAAAAACGATGATTTCATCGATATTTTAGCTCTTTCCGAGTATTTCCTTTGTACGCGTTACGACCTGATGCAGAAGGCCGTGGGATGGATGTTGCGGGAAATGGGAAAACGGAATAAAGACCTACTGGTGCAGTTCCTTGAAAAGCATTGTAAAGTGATGCCTCGCACAATGTTGCGCTATGCGATAGAGAAATTTCCGGAAGAAGAACGGAAAGAGTTCATGAAGCGGTAAGCGGCAGACATACAATGTTGGCCACACTTTCGTCATTTGCGCCGCAAAAGTCCGGATAAGTAATCAGTGTGTCGCCTTCCCACTAGGACTGAGGGTACTTCCCACTAGGACTGAAGGTACTTCCCACTAGGACTGAACTGGTGTTCCACTGCGACTGATCATGGTGGAATATCAAATGTGCTGTTATACAGTAAGTTACGACGTATGTGAAACATCTGTTCGCTCCTCTCCGCTGGGATATGAATTAGTTCACCACAGAGTAACACAGAGTCTCACAGAGTTTAATTGATTTGAAATCAGAAAATAGGACTCCGTGAAACTCTGTGTTACTCTGTGGTGAAACTTCATTACTGTATCGAAATAAATCAATTCTGCCAACAGGTAAAGGATCAGTAGATCTAAAATAGTGATTAGTAAGATTGAAAATAAATGATATGTGGTAAAAATGCCGGATAAAAATATACCGGATAATTTTCATTTTAAATGAAGACTCTTAACTTTGTCACAATTTCAACTGACTGGAAGATGAAATTCCATATAACATCATCATGTTGAATGGGAGTTTATAGTGTATGGTAAATTGTGATGAAGATGAAATTACCATTTTTATTGATGTTTGTTGTGGCAGGGTGTACGAGACCTGCCACCTTGGATCTGCAAATGAACAGTGAAGCCGATAGTCTTTACGAGGAAGCTTGTGCACATTATGAAAATGAAGAAATAGATAGTTGTACCTATAAACTGACAAAAGCTTTAGAACTATATCGTGAGAGTGGAGAAAACGAAAAGGTAGCTATCACCTGTTTGTCGTTGGGGCAATCCTACAATGGAATAGCCCAGACCGATTCGGCAAGGCCTTATTTACTGGAAGGACTGAAATATTGTGAAGAGAATACAGTGCTTGACAGTATCCGTGGAAGGTTACTTACTGATTTGGCAAGCTGTTATATGATTGAGGGGGATATCCGGGAAGCAACATCACAATATCTGACAGCTTTGGATGCCACCTCTAAATCCGGTGATAGTGAAGCCTATCTGACCAATTGCAGTTCGCTGGGTGTCGCCTATCGCAGAATGAACCTCCCGGACTCTGCTCTTTACTATTACGGCAAGGGACTTGAGGCAGCCATGAAAAGCAAAGATTATAGTGCTGTATCCAATCTGCATGCCAATATTGCCGTGATGTATATCTCTTTCAAACAGTTAGAAAACGCGAAGGAACATGCACAAGAAGCCATTACGTATGCCCTGAAAGAGGAAGATGCTTTGGACTGGTTGCAGGCTTACTACATCTGCGGTTCTCTGTTGGTAAAGACAGGGGAATACGATCAAGCGATCAATTATCTGCATAAGGCTTATGGAATAGCTTCCCAGCAACAATCACCACGTTTCCGGTTAAAAGTATTGTCAGCGCTGTTACCCGCTTTTCAGGCTACTGCACAAGATGATTCGGTGCGTTACTATCTGAATGTATGTGACCGCTTTTTGGATGAATTACCAGAAACGAGCCATGAAGCTATTGGTATTTATGAGACAAAAGCCCAACTCTTACTAAAGGAAAAGAAATATCGGGAAAGTTTGGATTTCTATCGAAAGTTGACGGGATTGATAAGTACAAATTCACCTACCGCTCCCTATGTGTGGTACAGCCGTATGGCCGAATGCTATCATAACCTGCAACAGCCTGATGAGGCTTACAGATATATGGAGCAGGCTCTCGAATTGCGTGATTCCCTGGCTGCACAGGAGGTGGAGAAGCAAATGAGTGAGCTGCAAGTGCGCTATGATACTCAGAGGAAAGAACTTGAAATTAAGCGTCTGAAAGAATTACAACAGCAGGAAGAACTTCGCAGTCTTCGGCTCACAATTTGGTTTATAGCTTTTATCAGCTTTATGCTTATCCTCTTGATCATTCTCTTGTATAAACGCAAGTTACAACTCAGCCGTAAATATATTGACGGAATGGAGAGCGAGCGTGCCCGTTTGGCACGCGAACTGCACGATGGGGTGTGCAATGAACTTCTGGGGTTGGAAATGGAACTTAAATCGGGCTTTAATAGAGAAGAGGACAAATGTGAGTTGCTGGACAAACTGGGGCGGAGTCGTGCGAATATCCGTAGTATTTCGCACGAACTAATGCCTCCCGTATTTTCTGATGCCACTATTGATGAGATTATAACAGATTATATCGATCATCTGAATGTTCCTTCATCCATGCATCTTTCATTCGATGCTTCTACGTCCGATTGGAGTCTGGTATCCTATAATGTGGCATATGAATTGTATCGTATTGTACAGGAAAGCATGAATAATATTCTCAAATATTCTTCCGGCACACAGATTTCCATTTCACTGTTAATGGATGGTGCGCATGTGCGGTTGGAGATATTCAGCAATGGAGTTATGAAGCGCTCTTCTTCCAAGGGCATCGGGATGCGCACGATGGAAGATAGGGTCAGATGTATGAATGGTACACTCCATGTGGCTGCTGATGAGACCGGTGTATGCGTTACAGTTACGGCTCCTTTTAAATAAAGATTTATTCTGTACTAGTTTTCATGTACGGAAAGTATATCATAATATTTACCAACTGTCTATTGAAAAACTACGGAAAATGATAGTAGATTTAAATTAAAAATACCTTTCCTTTGCACAAAATAGTAAACATGATAACAGGGAGGACTAATATCTGACCACAAGCATATAAATAAAAGAAATATGGTGCAACTTCCATCGGATACATCGAAATACCATCTTCTTCTTATAGATGATCACCCTATTGTATTGGCGGGCATCCGTAACATTCTTGAAGTCTGTCCGGAAATAGGTGAAATCTATGCGGCTGACAGTGCTGCGAAAGCTTTGGAACTTCTTAAATCCCACGATATCAGTATTTGCATGGTCGACATAGAATTGCCGGATATGTCGGGTTTTGAGCTGATAGAACAGATACGTTTGCTCTATCCGGATATGCGTATTATTATTGAAACCATGCATAGTGAAGTGTGGATTGTCCGTCGGATGGTAAAGGCGGATGTAGATGCAGTGATTCTTAAACAGTCCGATCCGGAGAATCTGCAAGAGGCGATTTATTCTGTTCTGTCAGGACGTAAATATTTCTGTCCCCATTTCCGGAAATGCCTTCGGAAGCTTCCTCCTGAGATGCCGCAAGTACTCAGCAAGCGCGAACAGGAAGTGCTGAAATGCATATCCGAAGGCTTGAAGAGTAATGAGATAGCAACGAAATTATATATATCAGTTAATACAGTGGAGTTTCACCGTAAGCAGATCATGCTTAAGCTGGAAGCCAAGAATGCATCTGATATGTTGATAAAGGCTATCAAGAGTGGAGTGTTGGAAATATAGACGAGTAATAGCTAATTGATATGTATTCGAATGAAAAACATAGGGAAAATGGTATTTTTGATATCATTTTATCAGTTGTATTTTACATCATGATTTTTTGTGCCCCTTTTGTGGATGTGGTGGTGAACGGACAAATCGCTGAAACAAAGACATTGGCGGGCTTTTTGAAGGAGCATAGTGATAATACTGTTTCGCTGATTTTGAATATTTTTCCTGTGCTGACTTTAGTGATAGGGATATTGAAATTCACTTTTTCCAGGCTTTTCTACCATTATGTGCTGGTTGTGTTAGATTTGTATAATGGTTTGTTTGCTCTCGCAATGGGGATAGGTTTATGTTGGGCAGCATCCACTGTTGCAGGTCAGGCACCGGTGGACATGATCTTCTATAGTGTCAAATATCAAATGGGTTTCGGTCCTCTTATTCTGCCTTGCCTCGGCATAGGGTTCTTCGTTTATACTCTTAGCACTTTCTGTGGATATTATAAATGGTATCCTTTGCAAACACTGTTTTGGGGAGTTTATTTACCTTTAATCCGTCCGGCCATCGTTTCTTCATTGTATGCAGTGATAGCTGCGATAATTTCAGGTGTCGGTACGAGCGAGAAATCGACTATAGTTGTTTCTATAATAATTTCCATTCTAATTTTTGTTTTCGAGTTCTGGTTGCTATATACTTATCGTAAGGAGTGGAATCGGAAGTTAAGAAGTCGTACCAACCGTGGTCAACAGGAAGCTGTACTTACCGCGACCGCTACAGATGGGGAACCGGAAGGTGGTACAGAGGTCTTGCCGCCTTCAGAAATGATTCCGGCTACTGTTGCCGTGCCTGTTAGTGAAGAGAAACGGAGAACGGAGATTCCGGTTAGGTGGAAAACTTCTTTTTATTACATCATAGGGTTAGTCGTATTAGTGGCGGTTATAGCTTTTATTTATATTATAAGAAAAGGAGAGGATAGGCCTGTTAATATTCCGGCTATTAAGGAAATGACTTTAAGTGGACATGTAGCTGGCAAAGAAGTACAAATGGCATTGACGCAAATTGGAGATTCGCTCTATGGTAGTTATTTTTATAAACATATCAATAACCCAATACAGCTGACGGGAAAGAAGATAGGGGTGGATTATATCATTGATGAAACTGTTAACGGTAAGAAAACAGGTACGTTTAAATTGTTTGATGGGGAGTATAATGGTGACTCTTTTTTCACAGGAGATTGGAGTAATGGAAAGAGGAAATTTAATGTCCAGCTTAATTATACAAACTACAAAATACTGCCTTCTACTGATGCAGACCACCCATTTGTAGGTGAGTGGAAATATGAAAAGGAGGATGGGACGCAGGTAAATTGTTCCTTGAGTTTATATAACCGGGATATTGATGATGATTATGGTAAGATAACTTCGTGGGTGAATGATGACTGGCATGAATATGAGATTGATTCTATTCTTTCGTTGGAAGGTAGGAAGGCGGTAGTACAGGCGAAATATGATAATCGGCAAAAGATAACGCTGGTGTATGATTCTTCGAACCGGAGCCTCTCGGTAGATATAGATCAACAGGGAACTTATGTGCTGAGTTTGAATCAGGAAGGGAATAACTTACGATAGTGGAAGAAGATGAGATGAAAGATCTTAATTAAGATAGACCGTATGAAAGTCAGGAATCTTATTATGTAACAGAAGTACAAAAGAAATATGATAATGAGAAAGTTATTTGTTTTACTTACAATGAGTTTGCTGGTAGTTGCAGCTTCTGCCCAGAAGCTTTCGTGGCCACCTAAGAGTTATCCTGTGAAAGTGCCTTTTACTGTGTCCGAAGAGGTGAAGTATTATTGGGATGTGCAGGGAGTCCTTTGCACGGGTCGAGGAAACGGAGGTTATAAGTTCAGGGTGTTGGGAACAGCCAATCACGACTTTACGGCAAGTAGAAGCATTAATTTTTAGGCAACTATACCTTAATTACACTAATATTTAAAATATTCTCCAAAATATTTGGTTTTTATGTAAATAACTACTATATTTGTACATATAAAAACGAGTTCTTATGTTTAGTAGTAGATTTGAATCCCTGTCAGATTTGCGGAAGGCTTTTCCAACAGAGCAATCCTGCATAGATTATTTGGAAGAAAGACGGTGGCACGGAAACGTTGTTTCCCCATTCGATAAAACTTCCAAAGTCTACAAGTGCAAAGATAATAAATATCGCTGTAAAAACACAGGAAAATACTTCGATGTTAAGACTAAAACTATTTTCCAAGGTACACGAATCCCTCTTTTGAGTTGGTTTGAAGCAATATGGACGATTTTGTCTTATAAAAAAGGTATTTCTTCCGTTCAGTTAGGCAGCAATATTGGAGTATCACAGAAAACAGCATGGTTTATGATGCACCGGATACGTAAAGCATTAGGCATTGATAATGATGTTGGCAGCGAAGATGAGGGTGGAGGTGGTAAATTGAGTGGAACTGTTGAGATTGACGAGACTTTTATCGGAGGAAAGAACAAGAATAGGCATCGGGATAAGAAAGTCCCTAAATCACAAGGAAGGTCTTACAAAGATAAAACGCCTGTATTCGGTCTGATAGAACAAGGGGGAAGAATTATAGCGAAAGTCGTACCTAACACTAAAGTAAAAAGTCTATCTCCTATTATTCTCAAATATGTTGAAGTAGATAGTAATCTCTATACTGATGAATGGAATTATGGAAAGAAAGTGGATACGCTATTTAACCATCAAAATGTGAATCATAAGAAAGGATTCTACGGGAAAGGAACATTCACTACTAATCATATTGAGAACTTTTGGTCGATTGTGAAACGAGGTATTATTGGTGTGTATCATTATTGGTCTAAGAGGCACATGCAGAAATACATTGACGAGTTCGTTTATAGATTCAATAATAGAGGATTTACGAACCGGGAGAAATTTGATAGACTATTACAGAACTTAGAGTATAGATTAACATATAAA
>OOCZ01002334.1_pt1 | contig 10420 bp, 10 predicted proteins | sample 1671631 | NCBI WGS metagenome assembly OOCZ01 (sample SAMN06348176, study PRJEB24527) | human gut metagenome | reverse complement strand
CAAGCCCGAGACTGCCAATCAAATTCCTTTCTCTTGGGGTTCCAAAGGGGCCATTCTCTTTCGTGAAAGAGAATGGCCCCTTTGACTCGTGCAGCGCCTTCGGCGCTGCGATCCCCGCGGCACAAGTGCCGCAAAGTGCTTTGCATTCATGCAAAATAGATAGTAATCGGACAAATCTCTGCTTTTGTCCCCAAGCGCATGTTGGGTCCGAACAGGCCGACGCCGGAGGTGACGATGTTGTGCATCTTTCCCTTTTGGAGATACCCGCAGGCATTTTCCCACATCAGCTTGATAGTGAGATTTCCCGGGAACATCTGTCCATCGTGCGTGTGGCCGCAGAGATCTATGTCGACGCCCGCGTCCGCGAGCTCCTGTAGCTCCTTGGGCTGGTGGTCGAGGACGATGATGGGCTTATCCTTGTCCAGATCTGCCGTGATCTCATCGGGCGTCTTGCGCGTCTCGATGCCGCGGCCCGGGCGGTGCGCGTCGGGGCGGCCATAAAGGTAGAACTTTCCGTCGATGAGCATGCCCTCGTCACGCAGGAGCGTGATGTTCGCGTCCTTCAAGAATTCGTCCATGCGCGGGTCGCTCTCCTTCTTCTCGCTCTGGCGGAAGGTGAAGCCTGCGAGCACCGGCTCTTCGATGTCGTGGTTGCCGTAGCAGGCGTAAACGCCGTATTTCGACCGGATGCTGCGCAGCGTGGCGGCGATGGTCTCAGGGGCTTCCACCGCCTCCCACTCGTTATCGAAGATGTCTCCCGCGATGACGACGAGGTCGGCGTCCTGTTCGTTGATCCTGTCTACCATCTGCTGCATCTGCTTTTCGCCGATGTTGTAGCCAAGGTGCAGGTCGGCCACGAGCACAACCTTCATCTCGTCCATGCCCTCAACAGTCTTATCGACCGTCACGTCATACGGCGTCACGTGGATGATGCGCGCGTTGACGACGCCCCAGATGGATGCGATCAAAATGACCAGCGCGCACACACAGCCCGCGATGCGGTGCATCTGTGTCGTGACGAAAATGTGCTTGAACGGCAGCACGTACCCCAGCAGCAGCCGCAGCAGGTCCGCCGCGATGACCGCGAGCAGCACATACAGCAGTACGCCGAGCCAGTAGTTGCCGATGAGCTTCATCACGCGCCGCGCCCGCCCCTCCGGCAGGAAAAACGCGATGACGATGGAGCAGGCCAGAAACGCCTGCACAGCCACGGGCAGCGCCCAGTGGCGCGCTGTGCGGAAAAACGGGAACCAGGCTTTCACCCAGCCCATCACGCGGCGCAGTAAATAGTAATTCGCCAGCAGGTACACCGGCGCAAGCAGAATCGCGATCATGTCAACGCGGGAGCATCGCTCCCCTCGCTTCCTTTCGAATCAAAAATCTTCGGTCATCATAGCACGTTTTTCTATCCATTGCAACGCATCCCCGCGGTTGACATTCCGCATGCGGCATGATACCTTTAGAGTCGAAAAATAACATGGATCAAGGAGGACGATCCGATGAAAATGCTCGAAACCATCCACATTCTCCCCGTGCGCGCGGAGAGCGCTGCGCCCGCGCCGCTGCGCGGCAAAAAGCTCGACCAGCGCGCCGTGCTGCAAGTCGTCCGCAAGGTCGACTGGAAAAAGGCCGGCCTCATCGCCGGCGGCGTGACTGTCGTGTGCGCCGCAGCCGGCACAGCGAGCCGGTACAAATTCTATCAGGGCATCGTCGCGCGCGAGCTCAAAAAGCAGCTCGCCCCGCTGAACGACAAGCTTGACGCCCTGCAGGCTGAAAACCGCATGCTGCGCGCGGAGCTTGAAAAGAAGAACGCCCCCTCCGAGGAACAGAACTGAGCCAAAATTGCCCGAACAAATTCCAGTTCGGGCGATTTTTTGCTCTCCGCTGGCGCTTTCCCCCTCCGCATGGTAAAATGGGCAAAAACAGGACTGTTTTCCGCAAAAAGTCTTCATTGCTACCCACGGTTGCGCAATTGTCTACTGCAATACATGGCATTTTGCGCACACTAACGCTATGCTTTTTGCGAAAGGAGGAACCATGGCACTACCTGAAAAACTCTACACACTGCGCAAAAAGAGCGGTCTTTCGCAGGAGCAGCTTGCAGAGGCGCTGAACGTCTCGCGTCAGGCCATCTCTAAATGGGAGGGCGGCAGCGCGACGCCCGAGAGCGACAAGCTCCTCGCGCTGAGCAATTACTTCGGCGTCTCGCTCGACTACCTTCTAAAAGACGGTGCGCCGAATGCCGCGCCCGCCGAAGCGCAGGAGGAGCACCGGACGATGCAGCTTTTGAGCCTCATTCTCTGCTTCGGCGGCGTGGCCGCGCTGATCGTCTATGGCGTTTTGTCGATCCTTGTCCCGTCCGTTCCCGCGCAGATCAGCGGATCGTCGATGATCCGCATCGACGGCAGTGGCATTTTTCTGCTGCTCTGCGTCGCGGCCATCGCCGCGGGCGCGGCGCTGCTGCTCAAAAGCACCAAACACAAATAAGGAGGTCTCTCCATGAAAGCTCTGTCCTGTACCTTCGCCGCGCTGGCGATCCTGCTCTCCGATGTGATGTGCGCCGCCGTCGCATTCAACTACTGCGACATGCTCTGGGGCATCCGCTACGCTTCTTACAGCGCACCGGCGAGCACCGCGTTTCTGCTCGTCATCCCCTACGCCGCCGCCATCGCGGTCTGCACCGCGCTCGCGGTCATCTTTTGGCGAAAAAGCGCAAAATGCTGAAAAAGAACCACCGTATGGCGAGCCATACGGTGGTTTCTCCTTTACTTTCTCACAAACAGGATGCCGAGCGTGTTCGGGCCGCAGTGGCACGAGACGGTGCAGCCCGCCTGCGTCTCTTCGACGGTCTCAAACGATCCGTACTGTGCCGCTTCCTCCTTCGCCGCGGCCACGACGTTCGCGTCCGCCGCCGCGTGAGTGATGAACGCGAGCTCCGGCGCGATGTCCTCGCGCCCGTCAAGGCGCTCTTTTACATACTGGCGGATGCACTTTTCAAACGAGCCGCGGTACTTCTTGCACACGGCCATCTTGCCGGTTCGCACCTCGATGCAGGGCTTCAGGTGCAGAAGATTCGCGCCCAGCGCGGCCACAGCCGAGCAGCGGCCGCCCTTTCGCATGTAGTCGAGGCGCTCGATCAAAAAGCTCGCCTCGACCTTCGGCGCGAGCGCGCGCACGCGCTCGGCGATCTCCGCGCCGGAAAGGCCCTGCTCGGCGAGCTTCGCCGCCGCGACGACCAGAAGGCCCTGGCCGGTGCTCAGATTCTCCGAATCGACCACAAAGACGTTCTCGTACTCCTGCGCCGCGGCGCAGGCATTCTGATAGCAGCAGGAGAAATTCGCGCCGATGGTGATCTGCACCACCGCGTCATACTCGTTCGCGTAGCGCGCGAACATCTCGCCGTACTCGTACTGGCTGACCGCCGACGTGCTGCAAAGGTCTCCGCCGCCGTCCACGTGGGCAAAAATGTCGGCGGGCGTGATGTCCACACCATCGTGGAGGTCCTTGCCGTCCTTGATGACGCACAGCGGCGTGACGGCAATATCATAGCGCTCGAGCAGCGCGGGCGACAGGTCGCACGTGCTGTCGGAAATAATCTTCACTCGCATCGTTCGTTTCTTCCTTCCTGAAAGATAAAAACCTCATCTGCGGGCATCCCCGCCGGAACTTACAACATCAGATTTTATATTTTTACCGCAAGCAGATGAACTCTTTCTCAACGCAACATCAACTTCTGTTGATATTTCTCCCACCCGTTCCGCAAAAAAAGGACCCCCGAAGGTTTTCTTCGGGGGCTCTCCTGTTCGCTTTTATCGCCTACTTGCTCAGGCAACGATAGAGGAAAGTGACGATCTGACCGCGCGTGCAGTCGCCCGCGGGGTCGAAAGTCGTCGCGCTCGCACCGGTGGTCACGCCGTTTTCCACGGCCCACAGGACGGCGTTTGCGTAGTAGGCGTCCGCCTTGACATCGGTGAACGGATTCTCTGCCTTGCTCTCAGGACTGTTCTGCATGCGGTACAGGAACGTCACGATCTGGCTGCGCGAGCAGGTCGCGTCGGGCGCGAACAGCGTGTCGCTCACGCCGGAGGTGATCTTGTTCTCGACGGCCCACAGGACGGCCTTATCGTAGTAGCTGTCCGCCTTCACGTCGGTGAAGGTCATCTCGCTTGCGGTCGGCTCGGGGCTGCCGGCGGCGCGCCACAGGAACGTGACGGCCTGCGCGCGGGTGCAGGAGTCGTTGGGGGCGAAGGTCGTCTCGGTCTTACCGGAGGTGACCTTCTTATCCACGGCCCAGTTCACAGCGTCCACATAGTAGGCGCCTTCCTTGACATCGGTGAACACGCTCGGCTGGAGCGCTTCATCCTTCGTGATGTACTCGACGAGCTCAACGCCCAGCTTGTGGGCCTTTTCAGCCATGGTCTTGCCGTTCTCGGTGGCAAGGGCGCGGGCATCATCCGCCTTGGCGAGCTGGTCGGTCGTGACGAAGTCCTTGTAGAGCTCCTGCTGGAGGGCGGCGAGTTTATCGGCGACGTAGGCCTTGGCCTCGGCCTTCAGGGGCTTGCCGGTGATCTTGTCGGCGTTGGCGATGTAACCGCCGAGACCCTCAAACGTGAAGTAATAGGAATCCTTCCAGTTGCTCGGATACGCCTTGAAGCCGGAAACGCGCTGCCAGTTGCCCTCGGCATCCTGCGCCCAACTCGTGCCGTAGGTGCAGAAGGTGTCGGGCTTTTCAGTCGTAAACTTCGCGGACGCGGTGCTGACCTGATAACCCTTGTACATGCTGTCGATCAGCATGGGATAGTACGGGACAAACACGTTGTAGGACATGTTGCCGACGCCGACCCAGCCCACGGTCGCGGTCTCGACCGGACGATCCTTGAAGAGCTGGAAGATCTCGATCTCCTGGTTGCTGGCCTTGCCGATGGAGGAGAGCTTGTAGTAGCCGAACACATCGTCCTTGTCGAGCTTGCGGTCGGCCTTGATGTTGGTGTAGAGCGCGACAAGCTTGTCGCTTGCGTCAAGGTTGGAGATGGTGAACTTCGTGTTGTCGGCCACGAGCGCGTCGCTGTCATATTTGTAAGCCACGTTCAGGTACCCACTCGTGCGTTTTGCAAAATTTCAGCCTTGCTGACCTTTTGCAAAATCTTGTTGGGAAACATCCCAAACCCTTTAACAATTTCGGAGAAATTGGCTGCGCTCCTGCGGAGCTGAATATCAATCTATCTTCGGAAAGTGAGTCATGGATTTTTGGGTTCACGGCGTTCAGGCAAATCCGGTTTTGCTGCATATCCGTCGATCGCCATTTTCCGAAGGTAAGCGCTCATATTCTCTATACCAAGCTGCGCCATCCTCGCCTTTATCAAGCTGAGTTCTTTTTCATCTACGAAGAATTTGACCTGTATCGGTCGCTTACGATTCCTGTTGTCTGGCATTGAGCGATCTCCGTTCTTTTACAGTTCAATCTGTTCGGGAAATGCTTCTTTTCGCATGATACCCCACATCTTGTCGATATAAGATAGCGTGTAAAAATTCTCATAGTAATGATAGTAGAAGGCACCTTTTAGCGTCATTTCATAAGTGCCGTTGTGTTCCTTGACAAGCCCTAATTGTTTGGCAACCCAAAGCTCGAATCCATACATTTTTTTCAATGACACACCAAAGAATTTTTCAAAATCTTCGGCAGTTACTCTCGTGCTGTATGCTGTCCAAAATAGCCAATAAACCATCCGTTGCCGCTTGGTAAAGCGAATTGTCAATGATGTGGCGAGGTTCCCGGAACGAATTCTTTCACAGTAGGAATCTACATCAAAAGTATTGATTTTGAATTGCTCTTTGAATAGACTCGTAGCAGAGCAACCGAATCCGAGGAAATTATCTCTGGTCATGGATGAGTAGTTTGCATCCGTTCCACTTGAGAAAGTCCAGATAGAATTTCGAGAGTATCCTTTTCCTAAACAGTATTGAGTAATGGCATCCAGCAACTCTCGTTTATCTTTTTTAGGCATTGCAGTAACGGGACTTTCTGTAAAAGTGAAATCAATGAATGGGTATATGGCAACGTGATTTGCCCCCAATAAAAAAGCAGTATCAATATCCGACTTCAAATCATCGTAGGTTTGTCCAGGCAGCGCAAAGATAAAGTCCATGGAAACAGTTTCAAAAGAAACGGCAGACAACGCAGACATCATTTCTGCGGTATCAATTTTCTTTCTGCCAAGAATCTTCTGATACTTATCGCAGAATGATTGAATGCCGATGCTGATTTTTGTTACACCTGCATCTTTCAACATTTGCAGCGTTTCCACATTCACATTATCGGGATGAAGTTCCAGTCCAATCCCCTCTGTGATAATAAAGTGCTCACTCAATGCATTAACGATTTCTTTTATACGGTTGGCTGCGAGTGCAGGTGTCCCACCACCGAAGTATAGGCTGGTTGCTTTTCTATGCTCCGCATGTTGGCTGCCCACAATGTGTATTTCTTGAATCAAAGAATCTATGTACCTATCACACAATTCAGCAGAATACCGCACTTTGCAATAAGGGCAAAAGTTGCAGATACTTTTGCAAAAAGGGATATGAACATACAGCCCAAGGTTTTCACATTCTGCATACGGCAATATCTGGTCATATCCATTTTTGAACGTAAATGGCTTCGCTGTCCGTGTAAGCCACATTCTCGTTAAACCTGTAATGAAGCTCATATTACTCCTAAATATACTTCAAGTATGTATGAAGCATCTCAATGATTATTTTGGGATTGCCTCTGAACAGAAGCGTATATTCAGCAACAAAAAAGTATCCGCATTGGTCGCAAAGGCCAGGAACATCTATACAGCGCCCGCAAGTAGACAACTTTCCGTTTTCCATCACTACGCACTGATGGCAAGGCGTAGGAAAACGATTTTCAATAAGATATGGAAACGCACTTTTTAGGTTGAATACAGGTGCGCCTTCTTTCATCATTCGAGTTATCGTATCACAGCACTTGGCTTTTTCCTCTTTAGTCAGAGCTAATTTTTTTGTGTCAGGATATGGTGTATGGAAATTGAATGATACTGCACGGACATTTTTAGTGTCACGAGCCGTTAGACAGACATCTCGTACATGATCTTTGTTGATTTGATTGATTGCCATATAGAAACAGATGTTGTCTGCGGTAGCATTGCTGATGTTCTTCATAATAGTGTCGTAGGTGTCACCACGAACTTCATTATGGCGCTGCTTATCTCCGTCCAAGCTCAAAAGAATCAAATCTGCTTCTGGGAGATCAATGGGAAACGTTCCGTTCGTAACTACGTTGACGATGAGAAAACCCATGTTCTTTGCTTCTATAACCAAATCTCTGAGAGTGCGTTCGCCATCTTTCCAAAGAAATGTTTCGCCACCGCAGAAGAACAAAATGCGAACTCCCATGTCATATAGCCGCTGCATTTCTTGCCAGATCTGTTCATATGGATGGACGATTGCTGTAATATTGTTGACGGAACAGTGCTTGCAATGCAAATTGCATTTGTCTGTTAGGATTACAGTTCCAAGGATTGGTGATTTCTTTCTAAGCAGAATCGTCTTTACGCCAAAAGCAGCGAAGTGAAAAAAGGATGATAGCTTCATTTTTCCTCCATAGCTCTAATTGGGTATCCCTGAATAGTGTGTACACATTATATTATACTCATTTTCTTCTGCTTTTTCAAGATAATGTGGCATATTTCAGAGAATTAGTATAATCGGTTTATTCGCTCCGTTTGGGTCACTTTTCCTGCATGTAAAATAGTGATGCTTATTCAAGCAAAAATTTATGCTGCTATGTATAATGACTTCATCGTAAAGTGATTCTCTGATCCGTATAATCAATATGTTGAAATGTGGCCTTTTTCATGTTTCAAACTTAATCTATGTGAATAAATGAAGCCAGATATGCTCACTTTTGAACAAAGCCACACAGAGGGGAAAACAAGCAATTTTCAACCCTCAGATGTACAAAAACAGGCAGCACCCAACCGAAGTTGAGTGCCGCCTGTTTTGTTGTCCAATCCTACCTAGCAGCTGCCGATTTTGTAGTTTTCTCAAATTACTGTCTTATCGGCACACGGCAAAAAGCATCCTCTTGATAGGAACCTAACTTTACTTTTATCCGAAAATACGATAATATAAAAGTATATATTCATACTCATTTTCAGATTAGAAGGTGGATATTCAAGATTTGCGAAGTTGCGCAGCCACCCCGAAAGGAGGCCCTATGATTCAATTTGAGCATGTCACCAAAAGCTATGGAAAAGCCATCATCCTGAAAGATTTGAATTTCACGATTCCGGATGGACAGTTCGTGATACTGATTGGCCCATCCGGGTGTGGTAAGACCACCACCATGAAACTCATCAACCGACTCTTGGAACCGGACTCCGGCATCATCTCCATCAATGGGAAGGACATCCGCTTGCAGGACAAGGTGGAGTTGCGCCGACATATCGGTTATGTGATTCAACAGATTGGCCTGTTCCCAAATATGACCGTAGCCCAGAATATTTCCGTTGTCCCAAAACTCCTCAAATACGACAAGACCCGCTGTGCTAAGATCGTGCAGGAGATGCTGAAGCTGGTTCATATGGAGGACTATGCTGAAAAGTATCCCTCCGAGCTTTCCGGCGGTCAACAGCAGCGCATTGGCGTCCTACGGGCTTTGGCGGCCTCTCCGCCTATTGTACTGATGGACGAACCCTTTGGTGCATTGGATCCGCAAACGCGAGAGGCTCTTCAGGACGAGGTGAAAAACCTGCAGCAGCGTCTTGGCAAGACCATCATTTTTGTCACCCATGACATGGATGAGGCACTGAAGCTGGCCGATATCATCATCTTCATGGATGGCGGAGAAGTTGTGCAGATGGCCTCTCCTGAGGAGATGCTGGAAAACCCCGCCACCGAAAGAGTCCGAAGTTTCTTGGGTAAGCATGCTTCTGGTACGCAGCCGCCTTCTAAGGTGGAACAATTCATGCGCACCAATGTGCAGTCCGTCCAACGGGATCGCGGTATTCTGGAATGTGCCGAGCGGATGGCACGCCACAGCGTGGACACCCTGCTGGTGGTGGACGAATGCAACCGTTATGCCGGAACAGTTTCCATCGGGGATATCCGCGCATGGGGTAAGGAATTGAAGACCATCGATCCCATCATCCGCCAGACTGCACGGACGGTTCGAATCGGAGATGATGCAAAGGAGTCCTTTGACTATCTGCTGGAATCCGGCGCCTCCTATGTGATCGTCCTCAACGAGGACGATACTGTAGCCGGCATCGTCACCAAAACCAGTGTGGCCCGCGCCGTTGCAGAGACACTGTGGGGTGATGAGAAATGAGAGCTCTCTTCGATACATACGGTGCCATGTTGGGGCATGCCATCCTGGTTCATACTGGCTATGTCCTGATTTGCGTGACCGTCGGATTTTTTCTGGGCCTGTTGCTTGGCGTTGCCCTTTCCCGAACGCCCCGGATATCCGGTATCGTGCTGCCTGTCATCTCTGTTTTACAGACGATCCCCGGGCTCGTATTTATCGGCGTGTTATTTCTCTGGCTGGGTATGGTGCCAATGACTGTCATCATTGCGCTGTCCATCTACGCCATGTTTCCGGTGCTGAAAAACACCTACACCGGCATTCTGGAGGTAGAGCCGAAATACATCGAGGCCGCCAAGGGCTGCGGCATGTCCTCCTTCCAGACGCTGGTGCGGGTGGAGCTGCCCCTGGCCATGCCGGTGATCATCGCGGGGCTGCGGATGGCCGCCATCTACACCGTCTCCTGGGCGGTGCTGGCCTCCATGATCGGCCTGGGCGGCCTGGGCGACTTTGTGTACCGGGGCACCAGCTCCAACAACAACACGCTGATTCTCCTGGGGGCCATCCCGGCGGCCATACTGGCCGTTCTCTTCGGACTGGTCATTGACCTGCTGCAGAAAAGGGTCACGCCCCGCGGCCTGCGAAAGGAGGCGGGCAAATGAGCTGGGACCTGATTTTTCAACATCTCTTCATCGTTCTGGCGGCCAGCCTGCTGTCCATCGCCGTGGGACTGCCCTTGGGCATCTGGGCATACGTCTCCAAGACCGCCCGGCCCGTCATCCTGCGGATTGTGGACCTGCTGCAGACCATTCCCTCCCTGGCCCTTCTGGGCATCATCATGGTGGTGCTGGACCCCGGCAAGCTGACGGTCATCACCGGCATCACGCTGTACTCCCTGCTGCCCATTGTGCGGAACACCTGCTTGGGACTCCAGGAGGTGGACCCGGGTGTGAAGGAAGCCGCCCGGGGCATGGGCATGAGCAAGCCCTACCGGGTGCTGATGGTGGAGTTCCCCCTGGCCTTCCCCACGGTGTTCACCGGCATCCGCATCGCGGTGGTAAACGCCATCGGCACTGCGGTATTCGCGGCTTT
>OOCZ01002324.1_pt1 | contig 10454 bp, 13 predicted proteins | sample 1671631 | NCBI WGS metagenome assembly OOCZ01 (sample SAMN06348176, study PRJEB24527) | human gut metagenome | reverse complement strand
GGCCATCCACAGTATACCGAAGATGTTCAGCGCCATCCAGTTAATCATTTTGTTTTCCTCCTTAATTATGCAACGGTATTTTGCGCACTTCCTCCATAACTCTTTTTGCAGAGCCATTCCCGCCAGCGGCGGCGTATGGTTCGTATAAGTAGTCATTGAGGTTTTCATATTCGTCTTTGGTGATGTATCCACGTTCGATGTACTTCATCCCCAGGTAAATGATACGGTCGTGGGCCATTCCCACCAGAAGCCGGGTGTTCGCATCGTTCTTCTTCCGGCGGGCCTCCAAGAATCCCCAGAAGCCCGCCGAACCCACGAACGCCAGCAGAATGGTAATAGCGGTTTTGATCCATTCGCTCAAATGGTTGTCCTCCTGTTTCTCAGCCGTTCCACCGGCTGTACTTCCCGTTGTCCTCGTGAATCCCCCATCCGTACAGCCCCAGACCGCCCCGCCCGGGGATTTTCTCGGCCTGTACCTCCTGCGCTATGGCATACAATTTCTCCGGGGAGATAGCCCCTGAGAGGTCTACAGCCTGTCCCGTGGTGTGCAGGGAGTTGGATACCCCGCCCACCTCGGCGTTGTGACGCTTGCACCGAAGGCCGGAATTCACATTCAGGGGAACCCCAGCCCGACGGCGTATCTCATCCGCCATGCGGACGGTTTCCTCTGCGGGTTCTGCGGGGAAGCCGTTGCAGTATTTCCCGCCGCACTGGCACCGGAATTCCTCCCGGGTAAAATACCGGATATCGTCCCAGAACGTCCCGGTCGTCGGCGCGGTACTGTCCTCCGGCTTTTCAACCTTTACCGCCGTCCCGGCGATAGCACCGATGAGCATTTTCTGGGTAGCCGCCCCCGGTATCCCGTCCACGGTAAGCCCGTAGTCCGCCTGAAACGCCCGGATAGCCCCTTGGGTATTCCCGCCCTCAATGCCGTCAATTGTGCCGGGAGAATAGCCCAGATAGGTCAACAGGCATTGAATTTGCTTTACCGTCATACGTTCACCTCTTCCCAGCCCTGAGGGTATGCGGACGGCGACCATACATTATTGTCCAACGTGGAGCGGTACACTTTACTGCCCTCCGTGCAGCAGTCGCCCTTATTGTAGGGGCTGGTAGCCATGGCGACAAACGGCAACGCTTTCTCTGGGTCTGTACTCCAAGCAAACCCCCACTGTGCAGGAAGTTCTTCCGGCTCTTGGGTGTAGATAGTGCTGTCATAGGGCTGCACCAGCCGCACCACACGGCCAGCAGATGACCGGCACACAAACCCGGCCTTGCGCTCCAGCATGTTTTTGTTTCCGACAGCAGCCTTAAAACTGGGGATGTCGCTATCCGTCGCATACAGTTCGGTGCCTGTCATGTCCGGGGCTTTCTCCTGCAAGGCAAGCGCGTTCGCCCGCCCCTGAGCATACATGATGCTTTTTCTTTCCTCTTGTGTCACAGACTGTCAACCCCTTTCTTGTAGGCTTCATCCAGCTCTTTAAGCTGTTCCTCGCCGCCGCTGGCTTTTATTTCCGCGATTTTCGCAAGGATAGCGTTTTTGCGTTCTTCTATGGTCACGCTTTATTCACCCCCAAAGCGGTTTCGATTTCAGCCAATGCAGCTTCATATTCGGCGTTCTTCTTCTGTGCTTCTTCCAATTTGGTGAGAATTTCCACTCCGTCCCGATAGAATTTACCATTGCTGTAGGTATCGCCGATAGCCACGGGACGGTCTGCTGGGTTGATTAGGGATTCAGTTTCAGGCTCGGAATCGGAGCACCACAGCATGTTGGCAACTACTCCGTTTTCAATGAGTGCCATACTTTTGGCCAAAAATATCACATCCAATCTTTTATTATTTTTGCGACTCCAATCCTCCGTGCCATCGAGTGTATCGACGTCTTCCTCGTTGGTGGAGGAGGAGATGGTGCGCAAGATTATGATGGTGCTGGGGGAGGCGGTGGTGGTTATACAACCACAGAGAAAGCATATCGCATTAACACGAATGTCGCATATACAATCGTTATCGGTGCTTCCAGCGGTTCATCCACGGCATTTGGCTTTATTGCAAATGCTGGGAAGAATGCATCTAAAAATAACGGAGGAAATGGTGGCTCTGGTGGTGGAAGTGGCGTTGGTAAAGGCGGGAGCAATGGAAGCAACGGTGGATCGTATGGATCTGGTTATAATGCCGGTATCGGCCAAGGAACCACCACCAGAGAATTTGCAGAAAATGATGGGAAGCTATATTCTGGTGGTGGGGGCGGTGGCCCCGGTGGCGTTACACAACCAGCAGCTGGTGGAGCTGGAGGTGGAGGTAATGGAAGTTCAACAAATGGTTCTGCCGGGGAAACGAATACCGGCGGAGGAGGCGGCGGAGGTAGGTCAAGTGGAGGCAAAGGCGGCTCTGGGATTATAATAATCAGGAATAAAAGATAGTCATCTCTTATTCCTAATGACGGTAATACCAGATGCTCCAGGATTTTTCGAGGTAGACGGGTCACCTGTCGATCTTCCGTCTGCTCCATTGCCACTGTTAGCCACCGTGGAATTGGTTTTATCGCCATTACCACCGGACGCATACAGGCGACCATTTGTCTCCCCGAATTCTCTGGTAGTAGTTCCTTGGCCAGTTCCAGCATTGCCAAAGCCAGGCGCGGTGCCATTGCCGCCATCTGTTCCGCCTGTACCGTTTGTGGCACCACCTCCGGAACCACCACTACCACCATTTTCCCAACCTCTGGACGCACCATAAGCACTTGTTCCACCGGGTGCTGACAGGCCGAATGCATTAGTGGTGCCCGTATTACTACCAATCGTGATGGTATATGCCGTTCCAACGGTAACAGCTATGTTTTTCTGCGTTTTGGTGTGACCACCTCCACCACCAGCACCGTGCATTTGGATCTCCGAGTCCGGGTTCCAATTCCTAGCTCCACCATCTCCTCCTCCACCAACGAGGAAGACGTCGATACCACCCTCCGCACCGTTGAGGTTGGTAAACGTCAGCGTGCCGGAGGTAAGGAAACGGATTTTCCAGTTGTTCTTCCAATTTGCGAAATCCGAAATAGGATTATCGCTGTCGTCCACGATTGTGTAATCGCCGGTGTAGGTAAACTCCGGGGTAATTCGATATACGATTGTGACGTACTCCACGGTCAGACGGGTAATGGCAACATCCTGAGTTGCGCTGTCTTCGCCCTTCGTGGATGTAATCGTCCACGTACCCAAGTCAAGCCCGCCGAATGTCCAGATACCATTTTTCTCAGTAGCCGTCTTCGTGATAGATCCCATCTTGCAGGTCACGGTGGAACCTGTGGGGGCGGTAACGATTATTGTCGATTTGTTGGGGCTACCGCCGCTGGCACCAAATCCATATAAAGGCACTGCAATGCTCATACGTACACCTCCACCGTAATCGGAATGTCCACCGTGGGCTTGTCCTCAAGGCAGGTAAACGTCATCACGCTGCCCGACCGGGAAGCGAAGCTCACCATGCCGCAGGCCTCTTTCAGCGCGACATTGGTAGGCGTGTCACTCCCATATATCGGATAGGCCATAGCTTTCTTTGCGTCCGTCATGCCTTCGATGGTCACAGACTGGGCATACGGCGCGCTGCCAGTCCACCCGGCAACGGTCAGTGTTGCGGAGACGGAAACCGTCTTGACGCCGTTCAGAGCCGTGTCCACGTAGCCCTTGTTCGCCGCGTCGGCATTGTCCGAAGGAGTGCCCAGCCCCGTGACCTTGTTACTGTTCATGACGATTTCCCTTCCAATGTCCATGGTGAGGTATCCGTCCAACAGGATATTACCGGTCACGGTTCCACCCGATGTCGCCAATGCGCCAACATCGGAAGCGGATAAATTGACGTTACCGCTGGAATTTGGGGCTACACCGCAAACGGTGGATACCGCACCTGTTCCGTCAATGCCCATGCGGGAGACGGAGTAGGCATAAATCGGGGTTCCGGAATTGAACGTCATTGCAACTCGCGTCCACAGGTAAGCGCCCTGTGCTACCGTGGGAATGCTGCCTTGCCAATTTCCGGACGGTATAACATTCCCGGATGTGCTGGCTTGATATGTTACGGACTGACTGGTCAATAGAGCCGGGTTCCCGATGTCGCCCTTTTCGCCCTTGATCTCGAACCACTGATACTGCGTCCAATCCGTTGGGGCAGTTGCGGAATTGCCACTGTATACGCCCATCCAGTTGTCAGGAAGAACACCGAAGTTATGAGAAGCTGCCGTCGGCTCCTGCGCCGCGTACCGAATCCAGACGTATGCGTTGTCACCCTTATCGCCCTTTGCGCCGTTCGTGATGGTAAACGTGCTGGTGGTATTATCGTTATAGGTAATACGGTACGTGTCTACCAGCCCGCTGGTGGAGATTTTGGAAACTCCGGTAATGCCTCTGCCGTTTTTAACGGGAAAATCAAAGGTAGTGGTGTCCGCCATGGTGATACGGTATGTATCCGTAAGGCCGCTGGTGGACTGCTTCACGATGCTGCTGATACCGCCATGGCCGTCAGCGGCGGCGGTCAGCCAGTTCAGCAGAATTTGTCCCGTCAGCTTCTTTGCCGCGCTGTCCTGTTCCAGGACAAAAAGGTCAGCAGCTTTTATCTGTTCCGCTGCAATCAGCTCGGATATTGCTTTATCTGCCATCTGCTTCCTCCTGTTCAGTCTCTTTTTCGGGTGCAGGAGGCGCAGACAGCGCCTGAATCACTTCTTCAATGGCCTGCATACTGCCCAGCATCCTGTCCCAGTTTTCCCGTCCTGCGACCTGAACGCCCTCAAGGGTATTCAGGACTGCCCTAAGTTTCATTACAGGGTTCATTTTTACTCCTTTCCCAGCACCACACGTACCGCGCCGGTTTCCGGTACGATAGCGATTATCTTCGTATATTGGGCGGCGTACTGCCCTTCCCACCACATTTGCACCGTCTCCGCGGGATTTGCAAATACCGTGGCAATCGTCGCCAGGGATTCACCGAGAATACGGATGTTTATCTGCCCCGCCTGGGGGAATGGGTTGAAGTAGTCGCAGTCGAATTCTTTGCCTGTTGCGGTTTTCAGTTTTTCCATACTTAAGCCCTCACTAATACAGTTTGTGATAATCCGTTTCCGTCCTTAATTGTTCGCCAAGCCACCTCTTCGTCTTTGAAATAGAAGCTCGACGCGAATAGCACGGACGCATCAACGTAGCTTGCGGTATTCCAACCATTGAACACACCATTTGCAAAATCCGCATACCCGAGCGATGTATTGATACCTCCGCTGGTGTAAGCCGTTGATATGGTGTTGTAGCCGATTTCCGAGCCGTAGACACTGTGACTGGCAAGACCTGACCCGTCAAGGTACCCATCGTCACCGCCGTAGTCAATTCTTCCAGCACTGACGCTTCCCCGGAAATATCCATTCTCAGCGTACAGATTCCCGGTCGGCGTAATCTGCACGCCGTTAGCCTCAGAGCCGCACTGAATGCCGTTGACACCAATGTAAATACCCCGGCTGTTGGTGCCGTTCCAGACCTGATTGTTATAGCTTAGGTAGTCCGATTGGATGTCGAAACCGCCGATTTTGCCGCTTAAGGCGGTGATCTTTCCACGGACTTCTGCGCCGGACTTGGTGATCTGGAACACCGTGGTATTGTTGGCCTTGACCGTCCAGGAATCGTCAAGCAGCTCCCAGCCGAAGGACGAGCTGCTCCCGCCGGTTTTGGTCACCCGCGCGGAAATCTGGTCACTCTGAATGTCCAGCCGCGAGGTGAGTTCGTCCCCCTGCTCGATACGGGCAGAGACTTCGGTGGAAATCCGGTCGGCCTGAATTTCCAGTTGCGCCCGGGTTTCAATAAACTGACGTTCTACCTTGCGCGTTTCGTGGGATTTATAGGGAACGGATTCGTCGATTTCCTCAGAGCCGGGGGCGGAAACATCCGCGCGTATCATTTTTCCGTAGGACTTCGACACGCTGTAGATGCCGCCATAGGTTCCTTTAACCTGAACCGCGTCTCCAATCTCCGCCGCCGGGTCTAAGATTGCGCCTGTAGCCGTATACGTCTGGTAGGAATAGCCGTTGATTCTGGCCAACATGTCGTTTGCCATTTTCTGAGTTCCGAAAGGGTTTTCGGAGATCAGTTCCCTGCCGCTGTCTGTACCCGCCGTATACTCCACGCCGTCAGCAACCTTCAACGTGACGCGGCTGTACGCGCTGAGTGGGTCTGATATTTTCAGGCTGTCGGCGGCAGACCCGATGATAAACTTATCAAACAAGGATTCTGACACCTCCAAACGTGATCGCTCTGTTATCGCTTCCGCCAACAATCAGATAGTTGGTTTCCTTCGGAAGCCCCGTGAGCGTGACCAGCATCAATTCTCCGGTGGCCGTCATAGCCCAGGAGCCGGTGTACATTGCGCCGATGTAGCCAATGACCTCACGGCAGCTGTACCCGGCAGGGTACGGGATTTCGTAACCAGATGTCACGATTTGATATACACGGCTATCCAGCGATATGCCGACTGCATCGGAAATCTCTTTCAGAACTTCAATGTCACTTGCAGGCCAGTTAAGGGAGGATTCTGCCGGATAGTCTTCTTCCAGAAGAAGCATTCCGTCGTATCCGTGGAGCGTTAGTTTTGTCCGGTCACCGATCTCTCCTTCGCTCCGCTTGTCAATGTAATACTTTCCTTGTGGCAGCCATTCAGAGGCGGCATTCTCATTTGCAGCTCTGATATATGGCCGAAGAAGCGCACGTTTGGGGATATCACCATATGGATGAATCATTTCAACGTTGATCTCACCGGCGCAGGTTTTTCCAACGTCAGGAGAATCGGAAAGAAGCGGTTGCTTCTGCTCCATGGATATCAGCAGTTCTTCACCGTAGCCGGTTTCGGCGCCACCGCTATCTACCAGAATGCGCACTCCACCGAACGTGATTGCGCTTCCGCTTTTGTCAATAAGCTTTCCGGTATCACCGATGCATAGGCGGTTTTCAAACCAGTGGTTGCCAGCTACAATGTCCCGGTATTCCTGTGATACGTTCTGCATAAGCGCCCGTCACCTCTCAATCAGGGGAAAGGTAATGCCGCTCCACCAATCGTCTTCCGGCTTCTCTATCAGGAAAGATGCAGGGTTATTGTTGGAGTACATGGTTACATTGTTGCGGTACCCGCTCATAGGGTCGTAGTAGTCCACGGTCACATATTCCGGGAGAATGGTATGCAACACGGTCATAGCTTCCTCAGCCGTTAGCGGGCGGCAGGTGATGTCCAGACGGATTTTGGTTGTCACCCGGCCACGCTGCATTGTTCCGTCCATTGTGCGCCCGGAATTGGGTGCGTCAATGTCGTTGCGCTGCCACTTTACGCCCTGTTTGGCGATGAACGGCATGAAGTCCACGCCGTTTATCTTGAGCATCATCTTCATGCCGTTTTCACTCCTTTCGCTTATCCATACATTCTTGCGTTCCTGCGCTGAGCATCCCGGACAGCCCGGTCAAAGTCATATCCACCGCCACCTCCGTTGCCCTGATTGCGCATTTCCGCGATGATCTGCTGAGCGACAGCGTAGATAGCGGTAACAACGTCGTCATTGGCTTCCCGAACGCCGTAGGTGATACCATCAACGATCTGGTCATTGTTGGCAACCGCTGTCCGTCTGCCAATAGAGCCAACCATTTCTGCGCCCGCTTCACGGGCTATGAACAGCTGGCCTTGGTCTACAAAACCGCCGTCGGCAAGCATCGGAATTTGAGGAACGCTGATTTCCCGGAGCCCGGAGAACGGGGTAAATCCTGCAATGCTGAATCCTCGGATACTGCGGAGAATGCTGTTGATTCCGCCGAATGCGTAGCTGATTGCCGAGTTAAGTCCGGAAAGAACGCCGTTTATGATTCCTTTGAAAAATCCGACTACTTTCCCAAATATAACCGTTATATCTGTCCACAAATCCGTGAAAAATCCAACAATCGGGCGAATGACGTTTGCGTCAAACCAGGCTGCAATTCCAGAGAAAACAGTGCTGATTTTATTCCACGATTTTATGGCCCAGGAAGATATGCCATCCCAAAGGTCGGAGAAGAACGAGGCGACAGGCTGGATAACATTTGTGTCAAACCAGTCAGAAACGATGCCCCAAACAATCTTGATGGTTTCCCACGTTCCGCTCACAAGCACTCCGATGTTATAGAAGACATCCTCAAATGTCTGGCTTACACTTTTCCACAGATCAGAGAACCATGTAACAGCTGGTGAAAACGTTTTAACAATGCCATCCCAAAGTCCGGAGAAGAATCCGGATATTGGTTGCACAACGTTTATATTGAACCATTCCGCAACAGGTGCAAAAAATGCGCAGATTTCATCCCACTTCTGGTAAATCAGAATGCCAAGGTCTGTCAGTGCGCCTACTGCTAGGCCAATCAATGCGCCTATTCCGGTGCCAATCGGGCCTCCTAGGGAGCCAATAATGGCACCGATTCCAGCGCCCGCCATTGTTGCCCCGGCAGGAACCAGCAATCCATTCAAGACATTCAGGCCATTCATGATTGCGTCGTATACCCCGGTAACGAACATTGGTATTCCAGCAACAATTCCACCGATGGCAGCCCCTATAAGCCCTGTGCTTATCGTTCCACCACCAGCTGTGATTGCCTTTGCCACGGCGCTTTCCCCAAACGCTTTTGCTATAAACTGCCCGATGCCCTTCCCCAAAAGTCCGGCACCAGCTGTTCCAGTAAGGCCACCAAGAATGATTTCTCCGAAATTGAAACTGTTGAGCTTTTTCTCGATAGCATCTTTGATTCCGCTAAACTCGATTGTAAATCCTGTGGCAGTTAGAATCACGCCTGCGGAAATCGTAAGCGGAATGGAAAGACCGTTTTTCCCAAGCGTTTTGAGCGCCATAATTCCGTTCAGGAAATCGTTTGATAACTTCCATGCAAGTAGCGCAATTCCGATTGTGGCAATAAGCCCCAGAATCTCTTTCAGATTGTCCTTAACAAAGGAAACAAGCGGCTCCAGTTTCTTTTTCCACTCGTCAATCTGCGTGGTTACTGCATTTTTCAGGAAATCATACCCCGGCAAGTCTAAGCCAAGGTCTCCACCGCCTACACCGGCTCCGCTTCCACTGCCGCCCTGATTCTGGTCAGGAAGAACGTTCAGTTCATCAAACCCGGCAAGGTATCGTTTCAGTTCCTTGGCAGACCCGGCGGCACTGTCCATGTTGTCGGCAATGGCACCGCTCCCGGCAGAAGCGCTCCCAATCGCATCCCCCCATTTCGGGGACTTTACCGTTATCCCGAACAGGGTGGCAATGGCCGCTATGATTTCCTGCAAGGCGCTTGCCACGGCAATAGCAATTGGCAGAACCTTCGTCAGAATCGGAATAAAGATGTTTCCTACGGCACGTGCAGCTTGTTCCAGCTCCGCCCGTAGCACCCGCAGCATGTTTGCCGGATTTTCCAGCGTCCGCGCCATATCTCCTTGCACCTGCGTTACCTGCGTCATCATGGCGTAGTACCGCAACTGGGATTTCTCCGCCTGCGTCATGCTGGAAACGCTCTTGTCAATTCCAAGATTCAAGCGTTCCTGCTCCAACCGGGCAACAGACAGGTCGTAGCCCAGCCGCCGCAGCGGTTCGAGTTCTCCGGAAATACCGGACTGAACCTTCTGCATTGCCGATTCAAAATCGATATTATAGAAGGAGGCAAGGTCATAGCCCAACTGCGTCAGGTTCTTGGCCATGAACGCGGCCTTGTCACCAGCCACACCGAAACCTGCGATAATGGTGTTAAAGACGCCCTGATTCCGCATCCATTCAGCGGGGTCAATGCCCATTACCTCAGAAACCTTCTGGGCGTAGTTATAGGCTTCCTCGGCGTACCTCCCCATTGAAACGGTGAACAGATTCAAATCCTCCGTATACTGGGACGATTTTGCAATTGCGATACCCAGGAGCTTTGCCGCCGCCCGGTATATGGCCACAAAGCTGATTGCTTTGAGCGCACTGTTCCAAGCATTTGTGCTTGTGGTTGCCCGCCTTACCGTACCGTTGTACTGCTCCGTCGATGTAATCAGCCTTTGAATTCTGCTTGGAAATGCCGAAAACCCGGAGGAAACCTTGTTCATTTCATCAGCGAATGGCTTCATGGCTGCTGCCAAGTTTTTCATCTGCTGAGTGAACTTATCAATATCCGCTTTCTCAAGCTCCTGGATGACCTCTGGCAGCTTTTTCAGCTGGTTGATGAAGGAAGTCATATTAGACCGGCCAAGCTCGGACAGAGGCTGCAATCCGGATGCCAGATTCCGCAGTTTTTCTCCGGGGGTGTCGGGCAGATTGGTGATTGCTTGATTGATGGCCGCCAGCTGGTTTCCAATGGACGCGGAAATTTTCAGGCTATCCGTCTTGTCTTTCAGATTGCCCAGGGAGTTGCTAATGCGGTTTATCTTGTTCGCAAAATCGCCGGTATTCATGT
>OOCZ01002321.1_pt1 | contig 10464 bp, 7 predicted proteins | sample 1671631 | NCBI WGS metagenome assembly OOCZ01 (sample SAMN06348176, study PRJEB24527) | human gut metagenome | reverse complement strand
TCTTGTTCAGGGCGGTGCCCATGTGGATGTTGCCGTTTGCATACGGAGGGCCGTCATGCAGGATGAACTGCGGCTTGCCCTCGTTGTGCTTCATGAGCTGATTGTACAGGTCGTTGTCGTCCCAATCCTTGAGCATGACCGGCTCCTTTTTGGGCAGACCGGCACGCATCTCAAACAGAGTCTTGGGCAGATTCAGGGTACTGTCGTACTGAGATTTGTTCTTAGCCAATGGTTACACTCTCCTCTATATTTGCTTATGGACACGCGCCTTACTCGCTGAACTTGACGCCCTGGAAGGCATCATAGTCCGGTCCGTCCGGCTTTGCATCCGCAGGAGGATCCAGCTTGAGCTGGCTTTCATCTTTTTCCCAGAAATCCTCACTGCTCTCAACCGCCTTGTCGTCCTCGGCATCAGCGGCAGAATCGGTTTCCTTGCCGGTGGTGTCCGGCTCCTGTGCAGGAGCCTCCGCCTCAGGCTGCTGAACGGCTGCCTGGTCCTCCACGGGCTCTTCTGCGGCAGGTTCGGCAGGCTCGTCCGCGGCCTTCTTGTCGGCATCAGCCTTCTCGTCCTTCTGGAACTCCGGCAGACGGCTCAGGCTCTCCACATGGCTGCGGTACAGGTTGAGCACGTCGGACTTGAAGCGGGTCACTTCCAGCCGCACACGGTCATATTCGCGCTCTTCGGCCAGACGCTTGTCGTTGGCCTCGCTCTCGATCTCGTCGGCGCGGTCGCTTGCCTTCTGCAACAGCTCGTTGGCGTCACGGATGATGTCGTCGCCGCGCAGGTTGGCACGGTGGATGATCTCCTCGGCCTTCTGGTTGGCTTCACGAATGACGTTCTCACCCATGCGCTGCGCATTGATCAGCGCACTCTTGAGCATCTCGCCGTCCGCCTCATAGCTCTGCAGTTCCCGGTGCAGGCGCTGGTTTTCCGCCGTCAGATCTGCGATCTGCTTGCGGAGCTGCTCCGCCTGCGCATCATCCTGCTGCAGCTGCTCCTCGATCTTGTCCAGAAAACGGTCTACGTCCTCCGTGCGGTAGCCGCGGAGGTTTTTTTCAAATTGCACGGAGCGGACATCCTGCGGGGTCAGCATAATTCTTTCCTCCAATTGCTTTCAATATTGAAAAAACTCAATGATCAGTCGTTCCTTTTTGCTCTTTCCGGGCAGAGCCGTCAGAGCAAAGCGCCCCTTGCCGCGCACTGTAAACACATCGCCCTCGTACACCGGGGCCGACGGCTTTTCCGCCGGCAGATGGTTGATCTCCACCCGGCCTGCGGTGACCAGCTCACTGGCCTGCCCACGGCTGCAATGCAGCATGGCGGCCAGCACGGCGTCCAGCCGCAGCGACGACACCGTTGCGGTGCATTTCCGGCGCTCTGCCGTCCGGAACTCCGGCACCTCGTCCGGTGCCAGCAGTCGGGTGGCCAGCTCGGTGCGGCCTGCCTGCAGCAGTTCCTGACAGATCAGCCGGGCTGCCGGTTCCAATGCGAACACATAGGCCGTGCCGGGCGCATCCGGCGGCAGAACGATGTCGCCCAGCGCCTCGCGCCGGATCTCCAGCCCCATCAGGCTGCCAAGGTAGTCCTTGTGGGCGGGCAGCACAGCACCGGCCTGTGCACGGCACTGCAGCTGCACACAGCAGATGGGATTTTCCGGGTAGCTGTACTCCGGTTCCAGACAGAGGATCCGGCGTTCCGCCTCCGGCCAGCCGCCGTCAAAGCGGAAGCCTTCTTCCAGCCCGGCGCGGCCCAGAGCGGCGCGGGCAAGCTCCTGCTCGCGGTCGCTCAGGAAACCGGAATACCGGGCAATGCCGCGGGACTGGGCCGTGCGGGCAAGGTCCTCGATATGCCGCATGAGAAAGCGCTCTTCATCGGTGCGGGCCGGGACAAAGCCCCGGACTGCATGAACGACCGGATCAATAGAACGCGCCATTGTTCTCCAGCTCGTCCAGCAGGTCACCCATGATGTCTACGTTGTACGGGGTGATGATGAAGGTACTGTTGGCCACACGCTTGATCTGGCCGTTGTTGGCATAGGCCACACCGGACAGGAAGTCCACCAGACGGCGGGACACTTCCTTGTTGGTGGACTCCAGGTTCAGCACGACGGTGCGCTTGTTGTTCAGATGGTCCGCAATGGTGCTGGCATCCTCAAAGCGCTCCGGCTTGACCAGGACCACCTTGAGCTGGGTGGTGGCGTGGATGTTGACCACCTTGTTCTTCTTGGCACCCTCGGCCGGCTCTTCGGTCTCCTCATCTGCGCCCAGGCCGACACCGTTGTTGTTGTTCACCATCTGGGGGCCGTCGTCAATGTACTGATCTTCGTACTCGTCCTCTGAACCAAACAGGCCCTTCTTGAGGCTATCTACCAAAGACATAATGATCTGCTCCTTTCATTCAGGCAGCGCCGGGCTGCCCGGCATACTTTGCAAAAGAATGCAAATAGCTTTTACTATTATCGGATTTTTTGACACGGATGTCAATAACTACAAAAGTTTTCCGTCGTACAAATTTTGTCCGGAAACGATGATTTCGTCATAAAGCCGCACCTGACTCACCGAACCGTCGGTTCCCTTGGGCAAAACGAGGATGTAATCGCCGTCGGGCACCAGCGGATGATCGTTGTCCACGGGGTCGATCTTGCAGAAGCGGGCGATGTTGCCGTACTTGACGTACACGCCTGGGATGTAGTTTTCGCCCTGCGTCTCTGCCTCGGTGCCGTCCTCCTTGAGGTAGTGCACCGCCGAAGCCGGGATGCGCAGGCCGGTGCTCTCCCCCACCGAGATGCGGGCTGCTGCGTGGTTCAGGCAGAGCACATCGCCGTTGATGACGTTGCAGGTGAGCACAAAGCGAGCCAGGCCCTGTTCTTCGTCAATGGTCACCTCCGAAACGGCGGCCTTGAAGGATCTGTCCGTCTGGCCGGGGAAGCGGATCTGCACACTGGAACTCAGCGGCTTACCGTTCTGCCCCAGCAGCTTCTGGCCCTGTTCGGCCGAACACACGCCCACATAGCGCCAGGTGAAGCCGGAAACGATCTTGCCAGCACAGCCGTCCAGCGGCAGGGTGGGGTTAGAATCCAGATACGCCTTGAGCTGAGCCGGGTCCTGTGCAAGGATGTCGTCGGCCCCGGCATTGAGCCGCCCGCTGCTGGACGCCCGGACAAAGTAGCCGGTCTGCGGGGCGGTGATCTGGGTGGGGTTGCCCAGCTGGGCCTGCACGCTCTGGGCCTGCTGGGTCAGAGCCGTGACCTGATCGGTAAAGTTGGCGGAATCGCCGGTGGCGATCCAGAGCTTGTTCTGGGCCAGCAGGTAGGCATTGGCACCGCTGCTCACCTCGTCGTATGCTCCGGCATCCAGCTCGTCCATCATGTCATAAAGGGCCGCCGAGCGCTCCCGCAGCAGGGCGTCCAGCTGCAGGGAGGTGGTGTTCTGGGAGCGCTGCAGCAGGTCGATCTGCTCGGTCAGCTGGGTGAGCTGCTGGCGCAGCACCGCCTGGGAAGCATCGCTGTAGATCTCCGCCACAGCCGTCCCGGCCGAGACGCGCTCGCCGTCGGCCGCGAGATATCCCAGCGTGCCGCTGCCGGACACATATACCTCATCAAACAGCAGCACACCGTCGGCCTCCACGTTGTCCGACACGGTGGCCGGCAGTGCGGTCTCATATACATTCTGCGGGAAGAGGATGTGCAGGGCCTGATATCCCACATAGCATGCAGCCAGCAGCAAAAATGCCGCCAACACCCCGGCCAGCACCGCCAGCGGATGCGGCTCCCTGCGGTCCCTCCGGCTTTTTTCTGCCCGATCGGCCATTATCCATCATCCTTTCGACAAAAATTCCTGTACGGTACGGCAGGCACACTGCTGCACCTCCGGCGCCCCGGCATCCAGCCAGACCACGCCGTCCATGTGGCGGAACCAGGTCAGCTGCCGCTTGGCGTAGTTGCGGGAGGCCTGCTTGAGCTTGTCCGCGCAGGCTTCCAGCGAGGCCGTCTGCTCAAAATACGGGAAGAACTCCTTGTAGCCGATGGCCTGTGCTGCCGTGCGGAAGCGGCTGCGGTTGTTCCAGACCAGCTCTGCCTCCGCCAGCAGACCGGCATCCAGCATTTTGTCCACCCGCAGGTCGATGCGGCGGTACAGCGCCGCCCGGTCCGGGAAATCCAGCCCTAAGATCAGGCTGCGGTAGGGGCGTTCCGGCGGCAGGGATGCCGCCTTCTGCTCGCTGAGCTTTTTGCCGGTGGCGCGGTAATGTTCCAGCGCCCGCAGCACCCGCACCTGATTGTTGGGGTGGATGACAGCCGCCGCTTCCGGGTCCACCTGCTGCAGCTCGGCATAGAGAGCGGCACCGCCCTTCTGGGCCAGCTCTTCTGCCAGCTGCTCCCGCAGACCGGCCGGTGCTTTTTCTTCGGTAAAGCGCACACCGTACAGAAAGCTCTGTACATATAAACCGGTGCCGCCCACCAGAATGGGCAGATGCCCCCGGCCCGCGATCTCCTGCTCCAGGCGGCCCGCCATGGCCGTGAAATCTGCCACGCTGAATGGTGCGTCCGGTTCCAGGATGTCCACCCCGTGGTGCGGGATGCCGTGGGTCTCCTCGGGCGTGACCTTGGCGGTGCCCACATCCAGACCCTTGTAGATCTGCATGGAGTCCGCGCTGATTACTTCGCCCCCGAACTGTTCGGCCAGCGCTACGCCCAAGGCCGTTTTGCCGGTGGCCGTGGGGCCCACCACTGCCACGACCGGGTGTTTATACGATGCGTCCAAACTGCTTTTCCAGCTCCTTTCGGGTCAACTTGAGCACGCAGGGGCGGCCGTGAGGGCAGAAAGGCGGCACTTCGCCGGAAAGGATCTTTTCGGCCAGCGCCAGCAGCTCCTGCGGGGAGGACTTGTCCCCCGCCTTGATGGCCGCACGGCAGGAGATGGAATGCAGCACCCACTCGGTGTGCTCGTTCAGTGCGTCGTGGCCGCCCTTGAGCAGCTTGTTGGCGATCTCAATGAGCAGGCTTTCGGCGTTCTGCGGTTCCACATCGGCCGGGACCGCCCGCAGCACCACCGTGTTGCCGCCAAAGTCCGCGATCTCCAGCCCTGCGTTTTCCAGCAGGGGCACATGATCCAGCAGAGCCTGTTTTTCCTCAGCAGACAGGTCAATGGCCGTCGGCTCCAGCAACATCTGACTGGGCACATTGCCGTAGTTGGCTGCCAGCTTTTCGTACAGCTGGCGCTCATGGGCAGCGTGCTTGTCGATGAGGCACAGTTCGTCGCCGCGCTCGGCCAGGATATAGGTACGGAACACCTCGCCCACATAGCGCAGCGGCTCCGGGCCGTCGGCGGGGGCAAAGTTCATCTGCTCCGGCTCCACCGGCTCTTCGGCAGCTGCTTCCGGTTCCTCCCGTGCAGGCTGTACCGGCGCCGCGGGCTTTTCCGGTTCTTTCACCGGAACGGCAGGCTGCGGGTCCCAGGCCGCCATGTGGTTCCAGCCTGCCTGCACTTTTGTCTCACCGAAATCCGGTTCCACGTCCAACTGTGTTTCGCTGGCCGCCGCACGGAAGGGTTCAGCAGGCTTTTCCTGCGGGGCGGCCGGGCTGTGCAGGGTAACAAAGGGGTCCAGGATGTCGGCATCCACGCTGCTCTGTTTCCAGCGGGGCTGTGCCGCAGCCGTCGGTTTTTCCGGCGCAGCAGGTGCAGATGCCTTCGTTGCGGGCTTTGCGGGAGCCGCCGGGGCCGGAGCGGGCTGCGGCGGGAGGGTGCCCGGGTCCGCCTGCCCCGGAATGATGGCAGAAAGCTCTGTAAAGTTGTTTTTCTTTACAGCATTTTTCAGTGATTCTCTGTCAGATACTTCGATCTTGGATTTTTCGTTGGTTTTTGTTTCTTCAAAGGTGAAATGCCGCTCGCCGGTGCCGGGCTGGGCCAGCGCCAGCTTGACGGCGTGGTAAACCACATCAAAGATGTCGTTTTCCCGGGCAAAGCGCACCTCGATCTTGGCCGGGTGCACATTCACATCCACCAGGTCTGCCGGCATATCCAGCAGCAGGATGCCGCCAGGGAACTTGCCCTGCATCATGGTGCCCTTGAACGCCATCTCCATGCCGGCCATGATGGTACGGTTGCGGACATAGCGTCCATTGATGTAAAAATGCTGCATGCTGCGGCTGGCGCGGCAGCTCTTGGGCGGGGTGATGAGACCCCTGATGTGGTAGACGCCCTCCTGGTTGTCCACCTCCACAAGGTCCCGGCTGAACTCCCGGCCCAACACAGAGTAGGCCGCGCCCCGCAGCTGACCGTCACCGGGGGTGACGTACTGCAGTTTGCCTTCCCGGATGAATTTGATGCTCACCTCCGGGTGGCTGAGGGCCACATGGGTGACCGTGTCGGCCACGAAGGTGCCCTCGCTGGAGTCCTTTTTGAGGAACTTCATGCGGGCGGGGGTGTTGTAGAACAGATCCTGCACCCGGATGGTGGTGCCCACAGCGCGGGCACCCGGCTCACGGGAGAGCTCTTCCCCGCCCTCGATGCGGTACACCGTGGCAAATTCGTCCTGCTCGGTGCGGGTGGTCAGCTCCACCCGGGCCACACTGGCAATGGAGGCCAATGCCTCGCCGCGGAAGCCCAGTGTATGGATGCTGACAAGGTCGTCCGGCGTCTGGATCTTGCTGGTGGCGTGTCGGATGAAAGCAGTGGAGATGTATTCGGCTTCAATGCCGGTGCCGTTGTCGCTGATCTCGATCAGCTTCACGCCGCCGGACTCAATGCCCACGGTGATCTGGCTGGCACCTGCGTCGATGGAGTTTTCCAGCAGCTCCTTGACAACGGACGCCGGACGTTCAACTACCTCACCGGCTGCGATCAGCTCGGCGGTGTGCTTGTCCAGAACATGGATCACGGCCATGGTCGTTCCCTCCCTTGTGCGTTTTTATGGAGAACGGGTCAGCCATTCAGGCTGCCCTTCAGGGTCTTTTTGAGTTCATAGAGGAAATTCAGGGCTTCGATGGGGGTCAGGGTCTCCACGTCCACGGCTTCCAGCTTTTCCATCATCTCGCTGGGCACCGCCGGAGAGTTGTACTCCTGCAGGGCATCAAAGTCCATCTGTTCCACCTTGTTTTTCGGGGCCGTGGCTTCCAGTGCCCGCAGCACCTCGTGGGCGCGGCGGGTCACGCTGCCGGGCAGACCGGCCAGCTTGGCCACCTCAATGCCGTAGCTGTCATCGGCCGGGCCGCGCACGATGCGCCGCAGGAAGGTGATGTCCTCACCGCGCTTCTTGACCGCGATGTTGTAGTTCTTTACACCCTCCACGGTGCCTTCCAGCTCGGTCAGCTCGTGGTAGTGGGTGGCAAACAGCGTCTTGCAGCCAAGGCCCTTGGCGGGGTCTGCAATGTGCTCCACCACGGCGCGGGCAATGCTCATGCCGTCAAAGGTGGAGGTCCCGCGGCCGATCTCGTCCAGCACCACAAGGCTCTTGGAGGTGGCGTTTTTCAGGATCTCGGCCACCTCGGTCATCTCCACCATAAAGGTAGACTGCCCGGCAGAAAGGTCGTCCGATGCACCGATGCGGGTAAAGATGGCATCCACCACGCCCACATGGCAGCTGGCGGCCGGCACAAAGGAGCCGATCTGCGCCATCAGCGCGATGAGCGCATTCTGACGCATGTAGGTCGATTTGCCCGCCATGTTGGGGCCGGTGATGATCAGGCAGCGGTCCTCGCCGCAGTTGAGGGTGGTATCATTGGGCACAAACAGGCTGCCCTTGAGCACCTGTTCCACCACGGGGTGGCGGCCCTCGGTGATGGTCAGCTCGTCGCTGTCATCCACCACGGGGCGGCAGTAGTTGTTCTCTGCTGCCACCTGCGCCAGGGCGGTCAGCACATCCAGCTTTGCCACGGCGTTGGCCGTGCGCTGGATGCGGTCCAGCTGGGCGCTGATGCTCTCCAGCAGCTCGTCGAACAGGCGGCGCTCCAGCGTGATCAGCCGCTCGTGTGCACCCAGGATCTTGCTTTCCAGCTCCTTGAGCTCCTGCGTAATGTAGCGCTCGCCGCTGGTCAGGGTCTGCTTGCGGATGTAGGTCTCCGGCACCATGCTCTTGTAGGAGTTGCTGACCTCGATGTAGTAGCCGAACACATGGTTGTAGCCGATCTTCAGCTTGGGGATGCCGGTCTCCTGCCGCAGGCGGGCTTCCAGCTGGGCCAGGACCCCCTTGGTGTTGTCGCGGATGGAGCGCAGCTCGTCCACCTCGGTGTGGTAACCCTTGGCGATGACGCCGCCGTCCTTCAGGGTGGACGGTGCATCCGGGTCCACGGCCGCATAGATGCGGGCCTTGATGTCCTCCAACGGGTCGATCTCCTCCGCCAGCTCTGCCAGCTCCGGGCAGCCGCAGGCCGTTGCCTGCTGCCGGAGGACCGGCAGACGTTCACAGGTCTGGGCCAGCGTATAGATTTCCTTGGGGGTGGCCGAGCCATAGACCGTGCGGGTCATCAGGCGCTCCATGTCGGCAATGTAGTGCAGCTCGTCGGTCAGGTCGCCGCGCACGACGGTCTGCCGCACAAGGCTCTCCACCGCGTTGAGGCGCTGGTTGATGAGCTTGCTGGACAACAACGGCTGCTCGATCCAGCTGCGCAGCATGCGCTTGCCCATGGCCGTGCTGGTCTTGTCCAGCACCCAGAGCAGCGTGCCCCGCTTTTCGCGGCCGCGCAGCGTCTCGGTGAGTTCCAGATTGGCCCGGGTGACCGGCGACAGACGCATGAACTGCGCCTCGTTGTAGGTCACCACGGTTTTCAGGCGCTCCACGCCCTTGATCTGGGTGTCGTGCAGATACTCCAGCAGTGCCGCCATGGCAAACCGTACCAGACCGTTTTCGGCCATGCCGGTGGTCTGGGGCCAGTCACGACCGAACTGGCTCTCCAGCGAAGCCGCCACCAGACCCGGCGCATAGCGCTCATCCTCCACCAGCTCCACTGAGCAAGTCATATTCTTTTTGATGTAGGCCGTCACTTCGCGGCAGTCCAGCAGGCCGGGGTTCATCAGCACTTCGCTGGGGTGGAAGCGGCACAGCTCGGTGATCACCGCCGGGGCGATCTTGTCCGCCGCCAGCTCGGTGATGTGGGCCGTGCCGGTGGAGACGTCCGCAAAGCAGAGACCCGCTTTTTTGCCCTTGAGATAGATGCTGGCAATGTAATTGTTGCGGTCATCCTGCAGCATGCTGCTCTCGATGACCGTGCCGGGGGTGACCACGCGGATGATGTCGCGCTTGACCAGCCCTTTGGCCTTGGCAGGGTCCTCCACCTGCTCGCAGATGGCCACCTTGTAGCCCTTGGCGATCAGACGCGCCACATAGCCCTCGTAGCTGTGGAAGGGCACGCCGCACATGGGGGCCCGCTCTTCCAGACCGCACTGCTTGCCGGTCAGGGTCAGATCCAGCTCTTTGGACGCTGTGAGGGCATCCTCAAAGAACATCTCGTAAAAATCGCCGATGCGGTAGAACAGGATCTCGTCCTTGTGTTGTTTTTTGATTTCCAGATATTGCTGCATCATGGGCGACAGCTCTGCCATGGTTTTCCCTCTCTCCCCGTTCGATGTTCTGTGCATGGTTTGCGGCCGGTAACCGCCTTTTGCAAACAAAACGCGGTCTGCATTGCACAGCCGCGTTTTGTTCCGGATCGTGTTAGTGGCAGCCGCCGCAGGTGGAGCAGCTTCCGGTGCAGGAAGCGGAAGGCTCCTGCACGGTCATCGGGTCGCCGCCGTTCATGGCAGTGTTGATGATGGCATCAATGTAGTTGACCAGATTTTCGCACTCGCGCTTGGCCTCGTTGTAGGCGGTCATGCCCTCGTCGCCCATGATCTGGCCGTAGAGGTTGTTGACCTTCTCGTTCAGCTCGGTGATGCGGGCGTCGTCGCGCTCGCTCTTGCCGATCTCGTTGTTCAGGTCCATGCGGGCCAGGTTGAACTCGCCGATCAGGTTCTGCAGGTTCTCGTCGTTGTCGTTTGCCTTGCGGGCCTGGTCCAGTGCCAGGTAACGGGGGTCGGTCTGCAGGGCCACTGCAGCGCGCTTGAACAGATCAATGCAATCCATGGTAGTTGTTCTCCTTGTCGCTTTTTATTGTTTCAGGGGCACACGGCCCCGGAATCGCGTTTTCTCTCAGTCTGCCAGCTCACCCAGCAGCACGGTAGCACGGGCACCGGTCAGCCGGACCATCGCATACTGGCCCAGCAGTGCCGGGTCGGCGGTGAACTCCACCGTCAGGTTGTTGTCGAGCCTTCCGGAGAGGGTGCCCTCGCTGCGGCCGTAGCCTTCCACCAGCACCTGCACGGTCTGGCCCACCTGGCCTTTGACCAGCGCCATGGCGATCTCGTCCTGCACCTTGAGCAGGCGGCTCATGCGGTCGGTCTTTTCCTTGCGGGGGGTGGGGTCTGGCAGTTCGGCAGCCTTGGTGCCGGTGCGCTTGGAGTAGATGAAGGTGAACAGCTGCATATAGCCCA